>Ga0179591_1159674_pt1 | contig 13321 bp, 16 predicted proteins | sample CZOMad2_1_08_16f_FD_182891 | JGI IMG/M metagenome (GOLD analysis project Ga0179591, IMG submission 182891) | Vadose zone soil fungal communities from Angelo Coast Range Reserve, California, USA - CZOMad2_1_08_16fungal (PacBio error correction) | ecosystem: Environmental > Terrestrial > Soil >...
GAAGAAGCATTGAGAAGGTTATAACGCTTAAGAAGGCTGCTGCCGATGCAGGGTTTGATGGAACAAAAAAAGTTCCACTGAAAAAGGAGGCATACATTCGGGCTTGTGGGGAGAGACGGAACAATTAAATAACAAGCAATAACGGTGCATGCTGGGTCGCACAATGGAGGGGCGAGATGGATCCCGGACCGGAGGTGGAGGGACATAAGATGGGGTTCCAGGTGACGAAATTTGGAAAATGAGGACCGAAAAGAAAAAATATGACTGGTATCAGGTGACCTATAATCCGGAGGCGTTAAACATTCTAAAGGTCGTGGAAGGTCCAGGTGCACCAGAATGAATAAACATGGAAATCTGTCAGTCAGCTGCCGGGAGGAGGAGGAAACCAGGTGTGGGGGTAGAAGGATTCAAAAGAGTAGGAAGACACAAATTTCCACCCCTTTTGGGGTCACTGTGGGATAAGTAGAATAAAAAAAAGTCCGGGCGGGTCGCGCAGGGGAAAGCACTCAGAAAAAATTACTTGGAAAGGGAAACGACATCGGTTGTTAGAAAAGAATACTAAGGTTCCGCCGACCTTCCTGAATGGATTTTCTTCAACACATTAAAAAGGAGGTTTGGAAAAAAAAAGCGAGACAGGAAAAGGAAGAAAAGAGCGCGGGGATCGCATGAGAAGGTAGGCCTTAAAACAGCATCTAAAGGCGCTGTTGATCTAGATATGGTGAAAAAACTTCTTGTTCTTGGACCGCAGGAGAAATAATTTCAAACGCAGGTAAAGGGGGAGGAATCGAACTAACGAGAAGGGACGAAGGCATTGCCCTCAATACATCCCTTATCCCTAAGGTAAGGTTATTACGGGAAAAAGTTATAATTATCTTCGGGGAAAGTGGAGATCGAAGAGGGGGGAAACTGCAAAGCGTATGGGGGGGAGACCGAAAGTAGCAGGAGTTCTCGGTTGGAAAGAGGTCAACCCCCATAAGCCGGCTCATAAAAGGAAATGGGACTCAGTTGAGTGCGAGAGCAAGGGGGAGAGTTGTTGTCAAAAAAGAAAGACGAAAATTGGGAGGTTCCAGGATCAGGTGTCCTCGGGAAAAATTGGCTTGGACGCGAAGAGGTCAACTTGAAGATAACAACAGGGAGGAGGGAAGGGAAGTATAAGGACGGTTAACATTATAAGAGAAATAAAGGATTTGGGGTAGGAAGGAGAGAAACACAGCACAGATCCACTTCCAAAAATCATAGAGGGCATATAACTTACTTCCACTGAGAAAAAGAGGGACATTGACTCAAAAGTCAGGTCACGGAAATAAAGCAAACGCAGAAGAGGGGAACGCTCGCAGAGTCAATCTGTACAATTCAACTAAGACTTATCTCGGAGAAACGCGTACTCCGCCGAAAAAGGTAAAGATCATTGGGGGGGGTAAAATGAGGAAACTCGGAGAGAACGCGGGAAAGGAGAGGGGAGCATCTTTTTGAACACGACTTCTTCGGCGAGGGGACGAAGGTGCGAGAGACAGATTATTTCTGTTTTAAAGGGGAGAGTTCATCGAGAAATAAAAAAACGGATCGGACGCATCAGAACGAAAGAGGAAGGAAGTATGCTTTCTGGCTTTAGGGACAATGCCAAGAGGATGACAGCTCAATTAAAGTGAGGAGAAAAAAGTTCCGAGATGGAGAGAAATAGGGACTAATTGGGGGGAAAACCTAAAGGGTTGAAAATGTAACTTCCGTACAAAAAAAAATGTTTACACGGGATGGAGAAGCATGATTATGAATCGTGTCTTCTGGGGGGGGGTCACAAGAAGGGTGCCGTGATAAAGAACCGGGTCAACAAAAAAAAGGATGGAAGGGCGTCTACCTCGTAAGGCAAGGGGGGAGATCTGAAAGAAGGGAGGAGGAAAGAAGGAGAAGTAATTCTTCTTGGGAGTCAGGTGGTCTGGCCCGTGGAGGGTTAACTGGGTGTGAGGAGACAAGAGGGCAACGTTATACCGAGAGATATAGATGAGAAGGGCGTGCATAGAATTCAATATGGGGTCACTAAAGGATCCTATTCAGAGGAAGATTTAGCGGCAGAGCCGGTTAGTCAGGAAGGTGCTATGGTTGGGAGGGTAGAGGATGGGCACAGGAAGAAAGAAACGATCAGAACGTTTCGGTCTAACGGACTCTTTGAAAGTCCATGAACCTACCTTCTCCGGCTTCGAATATGCGAGAGAAGAGGGTTGGTCGGCGGACCAATCTCGGACAAAAGAAGGAGACAGCACTGAACTGAAATGGAGTAAATTGTCAGTCTGCATGGGAAAAGGGAGATTCTATGGCCCGAATATAGGAGACGAACTTGGCCGAAGCTAAAAGCGAAAAGTTGCAGCTGGACAGCCTCTAATTCAATGACGTCTGGGAGGGGGGGGAGGGAAGGTCAACTCAGCTTTGGGTCAGAGATGTCATGTGGGAGAGAAGGAGAGAGTCAAAAAAAACCCCTCGTCTACGAAGAAAAAAAAATAGAGGAGGAGGAATAGAATGGAGGACGACTGTAACATTTGTTGCTCCCACATGTAATGGAAGAAATAAACAGAAAGAGAGGCGTTGGCATTAAAGGGGAATTCAGGGAAAGACAAAACTACGGAGCAATTGTGCTCGGCGCGGAGGGGAGAACTAGTCTTGTTTGCTAGGAGAAGAAAGGTAAGACAGAGATATCGCCTTGTGCCGAAGAAGAAGAATCGACAGTTCTCTCAATGGGGGGATTGGAGTCCAAGGGGGGTTGTTCTCGTGGGCTATCGAAAAAAGAGCTGGAAGTATCGCATTTAAAGGAGGGGAGGGAAAATGGTCTGCCGATAAGTCAGGTCGAAGCAATAAGGATTCTCTCGTGTTCTTTGCATAAGAAAGAAAGGGAACGCCTCAAAAAAATATCAAGGATTCCGGACATGGGAAGGAAGAAGTCATTCAAGAAACGAAAGGGCGGACATCTAAAGGAAAACTATTAACATAGTAGGAGGTCTGACCGTAGAGAGGAGGGGGATCCATAAGGGGAGGGAAGAACAGAAGCTCGTATGCGGTGGTCAGGGGGAAGACATGGTAGGGGGGAAGAAAGTAGCTTTCTGAGGTGTCCATACCAGTTTGACCAGAACGAGGGAGCAAGACAGGAAAAGGGGGAGAGGGGGCATCGGTTTTGATACGGGGAGGGGAGAAACCCGGGCATAGGGAACTCTTTTAAAAGAAGACGTTGAACCATCGGTAGATAGCAAAAAGTTAAAAAATTCTGGTAAGGAGGAAAGTTTACGACGACAATGGGTACACAGGATTGATATGACCGACTGTAATAGGAGGAGAAAGGTTCCAAAACCTCCAGGACTTTCTGACATCTGGCATCATATACTGGTTCCGGAGGGTCAGACCAGGGTCAGAAGCCCATAACTCCTCCTTCAATAGGGGAGAGGGAGGGGACATCAATCGTCAGCACAGAAGCAAGAAACGAAGGAACTCCAGAAGAGGTAAGGGAGGGAAAAAAAGTAGGCATCGCCTAGACTTTTTAAAACGAGAAATCACGCCTTAGAAAAATGTTGAATCTTGGGGAGATCGTCGGCAAAGCGCATTGAGAAAACAATGGGGATAAGGGCTTTACATCAAAGTGAGAAAAAGGAAGATGATTTTTCTCCGACTAGAAAGAGAAAAGGATTCATTTCGTACATATGGACTGTCGGGGATAGTTCCAGCTTCAGGGGGTCCTCGAAACAAACGAACAAGAAGAGAATAGACAGAAGAGGGCTCAGACGAGAGGGGACTTAGAAAGAGGGGAGAAGAAGGGGGGTGGGTATTATATAAGGCCCCAAAGACGTCACGTCGAAAAAGACCTCTTCAATATGCGAACATGCCTGATCTTGAAAAAGAAAGAAAAGGGGGGAGAGCTAATGGAAAGGGTTGGGTGGGGGGTTTGTGGTTGGGGGTTGGGGGGTTTAGAAAAATGGGGGTTGTGGGGAAAAAAAGTGGGGGGGGGGGGGGGTGTTGTTACTCAGACTCGAAATAAAACCGGGAGGAAGGTCCTCTCCACCTATACGGGAAAGGCCAACTTGCCGTAGTCCTTTTACATCCATAGGAGCCTAAATCATCGTACGCCCACAGGGAGGGCTATAGCCTGCGGCTGGGGGGGGGGAAGGAGAGGAGAGGGCAGGTCCAAGTTGCCTCCTCTTCTCTGAACGCGACCAATCGCTGAAAGTGGACCCCGCGTAAAAATTCTTGGATCTCCAGCGCGGGGACTGGAAGGGACGGGAACAAAAAAAGGGTGTCTCTGTAAAATTGAAAAGGAGTGTATCCAAGACCCTTGTCTTGACAAAGAGCGAGTAGATAGAGTAAGAAAGTTGAAATCTTATTTAGGAGAAACAGAAACCTCAAAGAAGAGCGGCGGGAAGCAAAGAGTTTGTTGCACCATATAGTCAGAGAATAAGTTTCCGCGGCGACACAGGAACGAAGAAAAAATCGAAAATAAGAGACTCGGGAGAGGGCAGGGGAAATTACGCGACTGGAGAATCTCTTTCTTCTTGTAAAACACGAAGAAGAAAAGCAATTTCAGGTGGGACGCGAAATAGAGGAATGTTTGTAGTTCAAAGGAGAAGGGAATGTTGAACCCAGGGGGGTAGAACGTGAAAAAGAACATTATGAGGGCGGACATGCTTGCACAAGGAAGAATTTCGTCATCAGCCCGAAGTTTATCAAGGCAAACCAATGTCGTGTAAAGGTTGGGGGGTGCAAACCATACCGTTTTTCCTAAAGGGGGGGGAGGAAAAAGGTGGGCTGGCATAAATTCGATGGACGGGAGGTGAGGAAGACAGCGGGGGGGTGTGCCTAAGTCAGAGATGGCTTTATGATCGATGGAATCCGAAGGATTATTTACGCCGAGAAACGATATTTGGGGAAAATGTAGGTGAACGGTGCAAGATATGGAAATGGGAAAAAGGTTTTCCCCACAGAAAACTGTTCGAAACTAGGCCAAACAGATTAAGGGACTCGAAATAAGTTCAAATAGAAACAAGGGCAAGTTGGTGGCGGTAATCACTCACTGGAACAATGAAAAGAGGTAAGTGAGGACGCCCTTTTGGATCTGGGGGAGAAGAATACGAAAAAGGCTTACGAATTGCTCCAAAGATGTGACGGGCTTTCCATTCATAGCAACCATTACGAGAAGGGGAGGAAAGCAGCTTTATGATGGGTTCGTCATCAAAAAAAGGAAGGCTTTTCCAAACGAACCGGTAAGAGATCTCAAACCAGGTGATTAGGAAATAGTATACCGTCTGGGGACAATCCTCCGGGGGAGGGGGACAATAAGACTGCCTAAAGGAGAGAAGGTGAGCAGCGGTCGTGTTGGTTAATGGGAAGGGGAAAGGCCCAGGAAAGCACTCAAAGGAGGATCGCATTTCGTACGATTGTGTACGATCTAGGGTGAATCTAAAAATTATGTCAGAAAAAATCAATCTGTTCATTTGAAGGTTATTCGAAAGCGAAAATTTGCGACAGTTTGAGAAAAACATTCTCTGGGATGAACATGAGAGGGGAGGGAAAAGGAATACTCGAAGGGGGTATTGGGCAAACGGTTTTCCTTATATAAAGTCAAAAAGGCACCTAACAATTCTTTGGGAGGATAGGGGAAAAAAGGAAAGAAGGCGGAAACAAGAGAACCTACGTGACCAAGAAAAATTCCGAAAAACAAAAGGAGGGGGGGAAGTCATTTCACGAGTGGGGGGGAGCGCGGCTTTGTCGGGGGATACAACAAGGGTTAACTAGTTCCTAACCTCGAAACGGGAAGAAAAAAAGAAAAAATTTCCACCGTTGGGGGGGGGATACCCAAGTAGGGGCGAGACAAATTAGGGAGGGGAAGGGGGAGGCACAATCCCTCCACTAAACGAGGGGGTCACGGAGGAACATACTTTGGGTCTCAAAGTCGCAATGAGGGAAAAGAGTTGCCGCTCAACGGAAGGAAAAGAATGATTCTTCCAAAGAAAGGGGCCTAACCTTCTGTTTGTCAACAGGACAAGGCTGAACATTCTCGAATGAGTAAGGCATCGGCGCTGACTCGCATTAGGTCTCGGGGAGGGTATTTCGTGTTCAAAGACGCGAAGGGGGGGGAAGGAGAGAGTGTGGAGAAAAAGAGATTTCTTGCCGCCGTTGGTCGGGGCAGTAGGAATCAATTGGAAGCACTTGGAGGATACGCGAGAGAACGACCGACGAGGGTTCGTGCCGACTGGCCTAGGATCATCCTGATCCCGAAGAACAATGTTAGGAAAAGGGAGGAGAAGAGTTCTAATTAAGTTCAATTCGCTGGAGGCAACTCAGGGGGTTCCGCAAAGTTTCACGGGAGGATGGGGGTAACGATACTCATGACGGAAAAGGGGCGGCTTTTCACCGATATTCAACAAATCCTACTAATAACTCAGAACGCCATGAAGGGAGGACCAGGGAAATATAGTCTGCCATGGGGGAGGGTTGGTCAAAAAGAAGCCGACGGTAAAGGTTGACTTCCTTGATTTGGCGCGGCACAGTGTAGTGTTGGAAGCGTGCCAGACTTCTTAAGCGCAAAGCTACCATGGAAAGGGAGGAAAGGGAAGGAGGAAGAGGTTTTCACCAACTAGGATCTCTAGCGAGAGAGGATTGTTGCTTATCTACGAAAAAACCGCAGTCGATCCGAGGCAGGAGATGGAATGTAAAGGCAGAAGAAGGGAAGATGGCTGGATAAAGCGAGTTTCCGGTAATTCAGCGGCCTCCCCCCATACATCATGCGTCGCATAAAACAAAAAGGAACTGACAGATGGTACGCAATGCAGCGGATCTCTGGCGAAAGCGTACGACCTGCCTCTGCCGGTGAAGGGGGGAACACCAGAGGAAGGGGGTTGTGAGAATGAGTTCGAGCAAGCGATCACGTAGGAAAGGAGGAAAATTCTGGCGGTCCGGGGGGTAACACTCTTCTGGAGACTCTGGCTGGAATAGCGCGATGAAAGGGAGGGTTGAAAAAAGTTTTCGAATTTCATGGGAGGGAGGGAGGAGAAGAATGTCTTTCTCGAAAAAACTGATGACGGAGGAATTATGTTTTCTGTAAGTAGGATGACCGGGAAAGGGGGAATGGAGGAAAAAGTGAGTCGTCATGGAGGTGGAGGAAATGCCCAGGGAGGTCTTAGCAATCTATTTGGGGAACATCAAGTGTCGTAGGGACCGCCTTACTCAAGGAAATCAGTCTCGGTTGGCCTGCTGTTCTCATCGAGGAGAAGGATGATGCTGTGGAAAGGAGGGCCTGTTCGGCTGCGTAATCAAGGAAGAAAAGAATTTCCAGTGCGGATACTCAGGTCATTACAGAGGGGGATTCCTCGACTCTCTTTGGGTCGAAACAGAAGAGAGGAGGAACGGAAGAACCCGGCTAGGAACTGGTGTTGCGTCCTGAACAGGGGAAGAAAGGGGCTATGATCCTTAGTCGATCGATCTAGAGAGGGGGAAATCGAATTTCAGAATTGGGACAATTCTGGGAGTAGGTCTGAGTCAGGCTTTATTGGACTGACGGGGGGGATTACTGTCCGATCGCGAGGAGAGGAGGGAAGGGGGATTTTCAGGTTTCAAACAGCCTAAGAAAAAGAGCGAATCCTGATTGCGGAGTAAGTGGTAGAGAAATTACACCAAACTCTGATGAGGGGGTGCGACGAAAGCGTGGGTGGGTTTGATGAGGCCTCAAGCTGGAAAAGAGGGAAAAAAAAAGAAAGATTAAACGGGCAGAAAACGTGTGTATCTTGAGGTCTTCCTGTCTGCAGTAGCGAAGCTGGACTATTTCACGACAGAAGTAGGATTCAAAAGACGAACAGTCTCCAAAGAGCTAGGAAAGGCGGTCATGAATATTGATTTAGAGGAAAGCTCCAAGCATTAGTGGTTTGTGGGGTAGGGAAAAGGGAGGTATCATTTTGAGCAGCAAGGGCACCAGGGTCATCCATCATAGATATAGAAAAAGAAAAGAGGATTAAAGGGATATGTGAGACTTCGCGGTAACATGGGAGGAAGCAAAGGAATACTCAAACTGGGGTTCCTAACCACATAAAAAATGAGGGCTTGGGGAAAGAAAAATGCATAAGCATGACCCTCCCTTGCCGAGGAAAATGGGGAGAGGTTCTCTTGGAATCTACCCCTTTATGGGTCAAAACCGTGATCAGATAGAAGCGATTCCGTAGTCATCGGCCGGGAAGGACAACTCAGAGGAAAAGTTCTCGGGCAATGGGGGTTTTATTCCCACTTATTTTGGAGGGGTTGGCTAAAACACCACTCGGTCGCGCGCATAATTGTACGAGACTAAGTGTCGTCCTTTCCGTTCCAACTCAGCGGAAATGAAAAGGACGCAAAGGGGGGAATTAGTCATATATGACAACCGGGAAAGAAGAGAAGTACGCTATCGATGAAGTTAAGAAAATAGCCAGAGGCAATAAAAGGTGGCAGGGGGAATCAAGTGGGAAAGCCTTCTGCCCCTTGAAGAGAAAACGGGTGGGAAAGAGAAGGAGTCGGAGTGGGTAAGAGTATATCGGCAGAAAGAACCCAGGAATTTTCATTATGAAAAACAGAATGTCGTTGTCCGACCGTGATGAGGTCTATTCTCAAACCTTTTGACCATGAAAATGGAGCAGGCAAGGAAAAGTCTGGGCTAATGTTGGGGGGGAAGAAAAGTTGTCGGGAGCCCTTAATAAGAGAGGGAAAAGAAGAAAGCATTGATCCTCTTCTCGGGGGAAAGCCGTGGAACCGCGCGCTTGCGTTCCTATGAAAGGGGGAGTGGGGTTGGGGGTGGGGGTGGGGAGACAATGGGAGGTCCAAGAAAAGAAGTTATATGAAAAGGAATCGCGGACTTTGAAAGACAGAAAATTGAGAAGGCAGGAAAATGAAACTGGAAAGATCAAAACCGGCCCAGAACGTCGGTAAATCAGAGAAAGAGGGTGGGTATGCATACCCGAAACTTCAGACAATACCAGGGAACACTGGGGAACACTCCTCCATACAGGGAGAGAGCGGGACAGTTCAGGCTAAGACGTGTTAAAAGGAAGGCACTCCTCAGGTTCACGAGGGGAAGAGGAGGCTCGAATTGAAAGGTTAATCTGCTGACATCCGTCAAAGAAGAAGGAAGAAAAGAGGACGGTTCATCGATGGAGGGGAGCAAATTTCGTGAGAGGGTCAGTCGGATGACTAGATTCAAGCGTCGGGTGAAGAGAAGAAAAAAAGAACGAACGAAAGGAAGGCCATAGCGTGAGCTCATAAGGGGGAGAGGGATTGTCCAGGGGCTGACCGTTTTGGGTGGATAACATCAGGGGGCGAGAAACCTTCGACGGAAAGAAGTCCTGGAGTTTCCAGAGAAACAAGTCCTGATCCTAAAGAAAAGGGGGGGAAGGCGCATGGACTCAGGAACGGCGACCGCGTCAAAAGACAAGCTGTTAAGGCTGACACCGATAAGGAAACTTCGCTAAGTTCCAGGAGGAGTCCGAGGGGAAGACTCAAAAAGTTCTGATAAGGAGAAGACTCTAAAAAAATCATGGATTATACAAGTACTTAGGGGGGGGGGTCAAGGTGAAATCTATCAGTGGGGGAAAAGAGTAGAGGGAGATCCAAGCAGCTTAACTCACCGTCGGAGCCTGCGGCATCTCCCAGAGCGAGAAAAAGAAAGGAGGAGAAGAAATTCAGATGTCCTTATGACCATTGCCGGACGGGATGATGAAAAGGGAGGAAGGACAACTGTCAGAGGGAGGCTTCTGCGGGATCCCTCTTCCTGCAAAAGGGAGGCGCACGAAGGGGACAAGGAAGGAAAAGGCTAAATCCCTTCAAAAATAGAGAAGAAAAGATCATGCTAAATTCCTTGGGGGGGGAAAGGAAGAATAGGAGATCAGTGAGAAGACATAGCTTAGAGGACGATAAGACTAATTCAGGGAGGGACGTAAAGAAATTTAAGATGGGGGAAAAAACTCGGCGCAGTTTCATGTTGGACAATAAAGCATCATGGTTTGCGTCATGAAGAAGGCGATTCAAGATTGATTTGAGAAACCAAAGACTAACGTTACCATTCCAAGGAGGCGTGGGGGAAGGGTGAAACAAAAGCTTTCGAAAAGAAAGAAAGGGGGAGTCCCCCGCAGGGGCAAAAAGACAAACAAACGGGCGTGTATGTGTTGGAGAACACCCAGAAGCACTGTTTGAAGAACGGCGTTCCAAAGGGGGTGGAGTGTCACAGGGAAATGCCTATTAATAGGGAAAAGGAGTTAAATTGATCCACACTTTTGTCCTAATTACCGAGCTTGGAATTCAGGGAGATTTGACAGAGAAGGGAAGTTATATGTAAATCCGAGAGCCAACCCCCAAACCAAGAAAGTTGGTCCATGTGGGACGGGGAGAAAGGAGATTTCAAAAGTGCCCACAGAAACTTCGAAAGGGGGGGGAAAGAAGATAGGGATCGCCATATAAGAAGAAACAGAGCAGACTGCCCGCAAGTTTTGGAGGGGTCGGTTACTCCTCCAAAGGAAACTTCACTCTATGCAGGTCGTTAGGGAAAGGTAGAGGAAACTTAGAAGCAAAGAGTAAGAGGGAAAACTCCTGGCTTAACTTATGTCATAATAGAAAAAATGACGCCGCTCTCTCTGGGGGAAAAAAGTTTTAGGACTCTGAAAAAATCATCAAATTCTGCTGGTCACAAGATGGGGTTGGGTCGACAAAAAAAAGAGAATTAAATATACCTTCGTTAAAAAGAGAATTGGATGATTTGAGAACTCAAAACTTTCCTAAGAAGCTGGCAGGTTTGAGATTACTTGCCCAATTTTCCACTTGCCAAAGATTGGGAAATCATTTAGTACTCGTGAAAAAGAGGGGGATCAAAGGCGGAAGACAATAAAAAAGCGGGTGCAAGTGCATTATTCAACAACGGACCAAACAGGCGGCAGTGTTTGGCCCGGGACATTCTAGGAGAGAAATTAATATTAGGCTTAGGCATGTTCTGTGGGAAAAGAGTGTGGGTACAGGTATATTCTATCGAAAAGTGGAACCTACAATTGAATTTTTATCGCGTTGACCCTACTACCTTGATGGCAAATCGATCACATATAAAACAAGAGAAAGGTATACGGAAAGCTTGAAAGGGGGAAAGAGTGGTCGGATCGTGAGGGGGGGTTCAGAAACAGGGGGAAAAGAGGACGGAACGTAATGAACACCAAGGTCCACGCCCGGTTTGGACAGGTTAGAAAAAAGGGGGCGGAGACAAAAAGTAGGGGGGGGTGCTAATCAAAGGGAAACAGACTACAAGGGGGGGGGGTCCGTCGAATTTTGTTCAATCATCGGGATGATAAAGAGAAGTGTGACGGGGAAGAAACCGGAAGGGATGGAGGGGGGGGGGCCGTAACCACATTAACGTGAAGAGAAAATGATGTTGGGTCACATCAAAGCTCTGCATCATGGAAACTCGAAGCTGGAAGTCAAGAAGGCCTGACGACGACGGGGGGAGGAGGGATCTTTAGTTCCTGTGGAGACGAAGAAGAGAAAGAGCTGTCTCTATGGGGGGAAATGACGGGCGTTCCCGCCTCGGACTATTTAGGGGTCTTGAGCAATAGATTTGGGAGAGAGGGGGCGAGATAGACGACATAGATGAAGGTTTTCCGCGCCTCGACTTCAGAAGGGAAAGATAAAATGGTATTCAGGACATTCTGAAAAGGGTTTAGGATGATGAGGGGAAGTCGTAGCGCATTTGTAAGAAGGCTAGTGAAAGGCTAGTTGGTGGGAGAGGGAAGATAAGGAGTCTTCCATTAATCCTTCGGGGTCAAGAGGAAACACACCATCCGCCGTCTCAGGAGGGCAAAGAGTGGGCGCCGTATTCGTAGGCGCGCCGGAGAGGTTCCAAAAGGAGACGTAAGTGGAAGGGTGAAGGTAGGGCAGAAAAGTTGATGGGGGGAAGGGTTCGAACATGCTTCCTTGAATAGCACAGGTATGATTTCAGGGGTATCATGTGGGGAAGGTTCGCGCAGGGCATTTAGCTACTTTACGGGGATTTTTTGAAAAATAGGGGAGGAAAAAAAATAATTAAGGGGGTGAGGTCCTTGACTTACTCAGGTCGGGAAGATCTGGCGCATGGAAAACTTCTTGGTCTTTAGCCATTCTCGGCAAAACCGACGCTGTTAAAAGGAGGCAAAACGACCATGAAATGTGAGAGAAGAATAGATAGAGGCGAGGGCGGGAACCTCCTCGGAGGGGGGAGGGTCAACTAATTAGTGTTAAGGTGGTGGAACAATGTTGGCGTCTACGCGAAGTATAAGCTGCCAATTCCTCGAATGAAAGATAGTTTGCAAGAGGAGTCAGAATCTACTAGCGAGCGGGGAAATGATGGTATTTTGGCCCGTGTCGGGTTTCCGGGCGATGTTCTGACGAGCTTGAGAGGAAATCTCCGTAGGGGAGGGTTAGGGCGGACGAGGGAAAATTGAACTCTATAATGATTCCTGAAAAAGGGACGAAAGTCTGGCAGCTCAATTGCGGCGAAGTATTGGGTCCATATCAAGAGGGTTGTTGAAAAAAGAAAAGGGGAAATACTCCGTACCATAAATAGGAGGACAGGGGTCCAAAAGGGAAAGACTCTTTGACATGCTTCTTCTGTTGAAAGGGAAGGATGCCGAAGTCACAACGACACAATATAAAAATTCGACAGATGTTCCGTGGCGCTACAGGCGAGGGAAGGGTCAAATCTACAAGAAATAAGAAGTCACTAACAGAGCAGAGAGGAGCAGGGAAAAACCTCTACGGATTAATGTGTGCGTAATGACCGGTGGAAGTCAATCACGATTTAGAAGAAAGGGGATCTCGATGAATCGAAGGCGGTGAGCTTAAGCAGATGGTGTCCTCAAAGGGGAGGGTCGGAATGGCTAAGTTCCATCTTATTCGTTCCTATTTAGTAATAAGAAGGAGATCTTAGTATATTTAGGGCATTTTAAGATATTAACGAAGACTCAAGAAACTACCAACGGTTTTCTTTCGTAAGAGGGGGGTAATAGGGAAAGGAACTCCCTTACCCTATCTGCGTAATTTTACTGAGAACTAGAGTGGGGTTGATCGGGGGGGAAATCTGAATCAGGAATAAAAATAAATTGCCGAGAAACTTTATGTCGGGGGAATCGGTAGACCTTAAAATTGGCGTTCGCGCATAAGGCGATAAAGGCCACGACAGACCCTGCACGGAGCATAATAAAAAACAGCTGCCAATTTGAGCAGGAGACCCATTCCGCTGGGCTGTGCAATGCATACTGGAAGCATGGGAGTTATCCATAGGGAGGGGGTTTTGGGGGACACGTAAACCTCTAATGAG
>Ga0179591_1244462_pt1 | contig 13321 bp, 15 predicted proteins | sample CZOMad2_1_08_16f_FD_182891 | JGI IMG/M metagenome (GOLD analysis project Ga0179591, IMG submission 182891) | Vadose zone soil fungal communities from Angelo Coast Range Reserve, California, USA - CZOMad2_1_08_16fungal (PacBio error correction) | ecosystem: Environmental > Terrestrial > Soil >...
TCGATCGAAGCACGGAAAAAACTCTCGGGGGGCTGTAAGGAGGAGGGAAGGGATCTGGGGGTTAAAGGGGTTTTTGACATTAGGTGGGAAAACCCTGGTGAAAAAAACAAAACAACACACAAGGAGGGGCTAGCAGAATCGCAAAGGCTTTGGGAGGAGTGGGAAGGGAGAGCGGATACCCAACTAAAAGGGAGGTTTAGAGAGCCCATTGAAACGGGGGGGCTCCAGCCAAGAGAGAGACATAGGACGTACCACTATTTGCGGGTGATGCTCTGAAAAGCAGCGACACTGAATGTGACAGAACGAAGGTTCATGCTGCGATCACAAGCCCCTGACTAATATTAAAGTATATGCCAACGGTGCGCTGGTACAGGGGTACGTCAGGCTAAGATGGTGAGGACACTCAACACTTGGAGCACTCGAAGAAAAGAAAGAGCATGCTGACACGAAGAACTCCAGGACGGAAAATGGGGAAGCTGTGCCGAAGGGCGGGACAAAGAAAAACCCTGGAATGATTTGTTGAAATGACGAAACCAGAAGCACTAAAAAACGGGGGATTGAGGGGAGAACGATAAACCTTCATCGCTGGTACCAGGAGAAGAGGGGTCTCCTCGCAGTTTCTAAAGGTAGGGGCGCTTCTTCACATAGAAGATATGAAAATCACGAAGAGGGAAAAGCTCGACTTCTTCAGTACAAACAGGGGGAGGGAATGGGGACGTAATGAGCTAAAGAAATTAAAAAAACGAGTTTCAAAGTTCAAGGGGGGAAGCAATTCACGCCTCACAAATGCTAAGCCCGGGAGGAGGGGGGCTAAGGCTGGGAACTCAAAATCAAAAAAAATTAAGAAAAGTATCGGAGCAAAAATGAAACTGGAAAGGGGGGGGTCACGTAAAGAAATAATTAGTTTTCTCTCCTAAGTTAGGGATGTGGGGGGAGGGTGTCTGGGGCTTTGGTTTTTCCGAAGAAGGAGGGGTGCAGATTGATGGGAGTACAAAGGGAAACGCGGAGTGTTAAACGGGAGGTCAAAAAACTGCAATTTCTCTGAGAAGAACGGCTATTTCTCGCAGGAGAAAGAAGAGGAGCATGCGCGCACATGGGGACCGCAGGGGAAGGTCATAGGGGGATTTCTTCAAGTAGCAACCCGTAGGGGGGGGGGAGGGGGGGAGGAACCTCAGGTGGAAAAGTGAAGTTTTCATGAAATTTGGTCTGAGAGTTGGAGGGGGGGCTCAAGAAGCTTCAACGGGGAAGGGTGTCCTTACTGAAAATCACCTCCTCAAATGAAAGAAGGGGAAGAGGACAAGACTACGTCGCGGGGCTTATGCTGAAGTGTCGTAAGGCAGCAGAATATCGGGTCTGCGCCAAAGCGAAGACGAAAGGGAGCTATAAAAGTTCTCGAAAAACTCCCCCGGGGAAATTTCAGAGGAAACTGGAACTGATTCACCAACCTTTTTTTAAAGACCAGGGGGAAAGGAGGGGGAGGTTGATTGGCGAAGGGCAGGGGACCATACCACTGGGTCATACTAGAACGACATAAAACTGGTTATTTCAAAGAAAAAGCACAATGACTGAGGCAACGTTTTCTAGGGGAAGAAGGAGAATCTGGTAGGGTCTGGAAAAAGGGGGGCTTTGGAAGAAACACAAACATTCTACAACTAATACCCTGCGCCCCTAGGAGGTGGAGGGCACGGAGTATTGCAAACTTAACAAAGAAAAGGTCTCCGGCTTATCTTGGGGCAAGAGAGTTGCAAAATGGTTTTTTGGACGTTGACGAGCCTGGCAAAGCGGTTTAAACCTCGAACCACCCGACGTCGTCGCGCACGAATCGTCCAGGGGGCCAAAGCAGTTGGAAATCTGGCCCAGTGAGCGCGGAAAACTTTGCAACCCTATGGGACAGGCTATTTGTAAAATCGCACAGGTCGTGGGGAGAAACAAGGAAGTTAAAGACATTAAAAGATTCCGGAGGGCGGTGGCCCCGCTCAACACGAGCCTCTCCGAACCACGCCTTTCAGATGGGTGATGGGGAATACAGGTTTGCACGGTGTGTACAGAGATGAAGGTGAATCTATTCAAACTAGACGCCAGCAGTGACGGACAATCGGAACCTAGGTGCTTGCTCAGAGACCAACCGGGAGTCGTTTGTTCACAAGCTTGAAAAGAATGTCGGGGCCCCCGTCGACAGGGCATGGGAGGACCCATCCCATCTATACTGCTAACCCTAAAGAGGAGTATTGGCTCGAGGTTAACGCCAGGGAATCAATTTTATTTGGTCCTAATAGGGCGTATTGGAAAATGGTTAGGGGTCAAGAAGTCGCCTGACACACATTTACGACAAGACCAAGAGAGAATCAAACCAACGAGAAGAAAAAGAAAATATATATTTGGTCGTGGGAAGTTTAAAGGGGGGCCGGGGAAGGTGAATAGAATTCGTGAAGAAGGAAGCAACTCTCAGGAACGGGGCTAGCATTAACATGGAGGATCACTGACATTTTCAAAAGAAGCTGAAGAGCATTCATAGTCTAAAATGGAGAAAAGGGTTTTTCCGACGGAGTGGCAAAACGGTGGCCCTTAGGGGGGGGGAAGGGAAAGGCATCTACTCTGCGGTGTGAGCACAGGTGGTCTGTACTCGGGGACATGCTACGTGCGTGCGGGTTGGCATCCGAGACTAAGAAGGAAAACAAGAAGGGGGGAAACCCTTTTACGCCATCACTGCAGAAAGAAGCGAAGGGGGGGTGACCGTAGCGGTAGCGGGTTGTCTGGCAGAGCTAAGGCATCAGTCGTCAATAGCCGTTAACCGGAAGGGAAGTGTTTGACAACATCGACCAGTAGTCTTGGGGACACCTGTGCGCGAGTTATGGGCCACAGCTGAAAAAGGAGATTTGGGTCCACCGCTGGCTCGGGCTCGAAGAAACTTCGGTGGGCGGGGGAAAAGGAAGGAGAAAGGAATTTGAGCCGCCAACAAAAGAAAAAATTCAACCAGCGCGAACGGTCGATGAAGAAGGGATACCGGCCGAGGGGGGAACAACTAGCCCGAAGAAAAAAAAGGAGAGTGGCGAAGGGTATCATTCTCGCCAGGGAGGGGGTTTGCTTGACTGCCCACTACGGACGGCCAATACAATTTGGTAGATGACAAAGCGAGCAAAACTGCAGCGGAGAGGGTGGCAATTCAACAAGGCCGATTCTTCGAAGAGAATCCAGTGGTGGAAGATTCGCTGTACTTCACGGACTAAAAAAAGAAAAAAAAAAGTCAGACGCCAGGGTTGAAAAAAAGGCGAATCATGAAGGTGGGGGCGTCACTTCCTAGTATAGAAACATCCGCAGCCTTTGGGACCGTTTTAAAGCATGGTATTTTGGGTGTGTCGACAAGCAGATACGAATCAACGGAGAGACGTGCCCGGTTATTCTATTTCCAGGAGGGGAGTGGTCAATTTACAAGTAAACCGAGGGGTTACGGCTGACGCCAACAACTCATGCAGGTATGCCAAGACTGAAAAAGGGTCCATCGGGATACCTCAAAAGGAAATGTTCGGTCGAATCTCATCTGACATTGGGAAAGCTGTCACATGTCTGAAGCATCCTTTCTGCAGCAAAACTTTCGGGTCCCGTTTAATAAATCGTAACGGCGGAAGCGAAGCCCTGGCATGTTACTCCGACGGGAAATCAGCCTGCGGGGTCATTCCTTTCATGACATGAAACTCGCTTACAAAGCTGCAGGAACCGCAGAACACAGCAACAAATCTGGTCGCGAGAAAAGAACCTTCACTTGAGAAATTCTTTACGATATGAAAGGGAAAGGGACAGGTGCGAGCAACGATAACGGTTGGATGGGAGAAAAATTGCATAAGAGGAGCAAAGGCCGAGCATGTGAGGCGGGGAGGGAGACACGTTGCTGGGGGGGGCAAAGGGACTTCAGGATCTCGGGAAGTACGGTCGCATGCATCTTCCCTGGTGTTGTAAACTTAGAGATGTTCAGAAACGTGGATCACGGAGGGGGGACAAGAAGGATGGGAAATAAATTGACTTTCAGAGAACTTACAGGCTTCTCTACGCGGGCCTGGACTGTCTTCGGGGGGAGTTCCAGAAGTCAACAATCTTCGCTGTCTTTAGTGGGAATTGGTCAAGGGAGTTTACCGGGGAGCGGCAACCACGTTAGTAAAAGACGTCCTTTAGTCTGTCAGTTGATGCGGCGATGGGGTGCGGTGTTCACGTGCTCCAGTGGTGAACTGACGATCAACTGGAGGATTTGGCAACAAGACCGGGAGAGGAAAAACAGGGGGGACGTTTGGGAATAAAAGGTTCAAAGACAATTGGGAAACTTTGCTTAGAGCGGCCTGAAACGGCGGTACGGAAAAGCATTTTTCCAGAGGGCATCACTCCGCAAAAGGTCCGAAGCGCGAGTGGTAGGACTTAGCAAACGTAGGAAAAAAGAGGGCTCGCCAAAGACTGGGCGGTAGGGATCCTTCGGCCCGGAACAGAAGACATCAGCGCAATTGCGGAGGAAGCAGGTGGGAAAACGCGCGGGATGGAACACGAGTCAAGAGTGAATGCCACCCATCAACCCCAGGGAAACATGAATACGCCACTGGGGGGAAGGACCAGAAATTCGGAGACAGGCACTCGACAACAACACAGGGAGAACTAGGCGAGAAGGAAAAGCACACCCTTGCGGCTACCGAGAATTGGGAAAGGAGTTGGGGGGGGAAGCCGCCTCGGTTGAATGTCACTGCGATGGGTGGGGAGGGCAAGCGTCCGCTCACATATATCAAGAAGGGGTTCTTGTCGAGATTGAAACGCCCAGTGGGGTCAAAACGGCGAAGGAAAAGTAGAGACTGCTGAACGAATACGATGGTGGAATGTTCAGTTGTGGGGGGGGGAAGACTCCCGTTTCCGGGAACACCCCAGAAGATGGACTGCGGTGATTAGACTAGATTACGGACTTGATGGAGGAAGGAAGGACTTTGTAGAAGTCCAAAGCCCTTTTGGATGGCGTAAAGTGGAAGTGAAGCTTTGTTGGGATGCAGTCGCATCTCTCCGGACGCAGGGAAGGGGGGGGGGGGTGCTGATGGTTTCACATGCTTAGGGAAGCTCACGGCAATCGGGGAGAAAGGGGTTAAATTATTCAAAGGGGGAAGCCGAAATTCGGAGCAGATCTTCTTTCTGGGCACCTGGTGGACGTCGATGTATGAACGGATCCATCCGTGAAAAAAAGATTGGATGGCCCGCCTGCTAAAATGGAAAGGGATCAGGGAAAAGGAAAAACAGGATCGACAAGATTTCCTTGGGGGTGGTTGTGACCCTCCTCATCAGATCGGAGAAACAGGGTGTTGCACACTGTCCTCGGGGGGGCATGCTTAGGGACAAGAAAGGGAAAAGTGGGGAACATTCAAAGTCGGAGACACTCCCACAGAAGTAAGAGAGAGGAACGGCTGGTGATGTGGACAAGTCACCACGTCCATGTCTCATCGGACGAAATGGGAATTCCTCGTTGCGGAGGGTAGACGAGGAGACAAAAGGTGGGGATTTCTTGAAACGGTCATCTATAGGGGGCTGAGATTCCCTTGAGAGGGTCCACCGCGTGGATCGTAGAGGCTAGGGGAGATTATTTTGGGGGGGGAGAGTGGCAATGTGATGAGGAAATAGGGAACTGACGTTGTGCCTGTGAACAAACTGAAGATCCTCTCCCATAAAAGGTCCGCCGTGACGTCGGCCCGACAGCCTGACGAAAATGCGTATGAGTGGGTGTGGTGAAAGTAAGAAGAGGATTCAGAGGCATCTCGACTACAACAACAAGTTATTGGAGGAACTATATATCGGGAAGGGAATATTCCGAGGATGAGGACAACACCATGAGGCATCTATTGAAATAATCATTCTTGAGCGCACTCTCGACGTAGAAGAATTAAGAAGGGGAAGGGGGAAGCCAAATTAAGACTGTCAAAGAGCGGAAAGATCCGAGGAGCCGGGCGAGAAAGAGCAAACATAAATTAGACCTCATCAGAAGACGAAGCACCACAAGTTTTGTTTCGCAAAAGAAGTAAAGGGAGGATAGGACCGATTCAAGAATCCAATTACGGTGAAGAGAGGACAAAGGACACCTAGGGCATTCCGACGCGTCATGGGGGAAGAAAAAGGTTAGTGGTTATTCTGAACCACCAAGAACGTCCTGCGGGGTAAGGGCGGTGTCAGGAAGTATGGCAAAAACCGGCGACTTAGAACATCTGCCCGTGCTGTTGGAATTAGCATGCACCCCGGATCTTTGGACGAGTTTCTCACGGAAGATGGGGGTGCGGCGGGGAATAACCAATGAAGCGCTGTTCGATGAACGCGTTCTTTTATGGAGACATAAGGTTCGCAGCGAGGGAAGAAAAAATCGAAACTGTTGAAAACGGATGGAGAAGTGAATGGGAACATCGACGTAAAAAGTCCGACGAATACTCTCAGGAGGAAAATATTTACCGTTATTGATCGGAGAGAATCAGGAAACAGGTAGACCAAATGGTCCCTTGGCGTTCACTAATCGTGAACAAGGAACCAACATACAGGAGACGAGAAAGAGTCATGCGACTGAAGAAAAAGGATGGATTTTACATTAAGCAATCCAAATGAGAGTGGTACTGAGCCGACGGCCGTAAGAAGAAGACTCAATAAAAGGAGGATCCTTAAAGAAGGTCGGGACTACTCACAGAGGCACTCTGCTGGGTTTCTTCACGGAGAACGGGAGTGCTTCACCAACTTGCCTTGCATCAAATTCTTACTGTCATCGGTAGGGAAGGAAAGACGGGGTTTTTTAAAAAGCAGCCGAGGAAGCAGAGATTTCATTGCTGGGAAAGCATTAGACATAAAAGAAACCGAATATGCTGATTATGGGAGTTGGAATGTTTATCAAGGAAGTTCAAGACGCGCGACCAAGGCGGGACAGTAAAATGAGGCAGGAGGGTACACCAAAATTCCTGAACTCAAGGGACTCGGGACAATATCTGCAAGGGTGTGGAGTGTCTGGTTGTTCAGAGCTCATGGGGGGAAAACAACAATTGTTGGGGCGACTTTTTGTGAAAAGGAGGCTAAAGCATCTACTACGGGGGTTTCTGGTGGAGGGGCCAAGGGTGTGTCTTCGCATTGGGAAAATGGTTTGAATGGTTGGGGAATGGAAAAGTGATTTAAAGAGAGTACCCGTGAAACGAGAAGGGAAGAGAGGACTACTACACGCATACCAATTAACTGTCTTCTTATTTTGGCAGGTTACGGGGGATGATAAAAAAGCGGAAATCAGGTGGATCGAAAGAGGTTTGCAGACCGGTTGTTGGCGAAGGAAACAGAGTATCTCAGATGAGACGGAACAGCGTGCGGGGTGTTCAGATCTGAACGGCATGATAAAAAAACATATCTTTGAACCGGGGCGCAGTTCATGACTGAGACTCAAGAAAGTGGACGTTAACCTTGTATAGGGAGAGGGCCAACAAAGGGGGACTCTGCCCCTGTGGGAGCTGAAAGGCATAGTGCATCCCTCTGAAGTCATTTAACAAACTCAAAACAACTTCTCAAGCTGTAGAAAAATGCTCGCCGAAATGAAACCATACATCAATTACTGGGAAGAAGCTTGCATGGACTTTTGTCCTCTCGTTCTTTCTAGGCAGGTTTTAAAGTCAGACAGAAATGCCCGAAAAAGGGGGGGGGGTTAATTGAGTTCCATTACACCGGAACACCCGTTATGGATCATCGATGCAGTAATCTCGGGAGAAGTAAAGTCAATGTACGGGAAGATCTTGGGCTTGTCACTCAAGATGTACTCCCCCTCTTAAAGCTCACTGAAAGGGGGAAAAACTTCTTCTAGTCAAGGGGGAGGGAAAGGGGAATCTAGTGAGGAATAAGGGCAAAATTTCAACTTTTTAATCCAGAAGCCAAGGAGAGTCCTTCTGCGAGCAAGTGCCACAAATCGCGGGGAGGAAACAGGTTTATTACGTTGCTCGCCCTCACGAAATTGTGAGAGGAAAAAGTCAAGGTGGAGTAAAGAAAAGGAAAGTCGGGTTTCATAGCAGAGTTCATCGGTTTTTCATTGTGTGCTTGGCGGGGAAAGAGGAACAAGGGGATCAAGAGGGTAAAGGGGGGACCGGAAACCGCGTGATTGAAAACGAGGGGGAGACCAGAAAGAGTCCATTGGGGAGCTGAACTACGAGATTTAGAAAGGAGACTCATCACGTAGCATGAAAGCTTTGTCGTTCCCTAACATTTACGAGCTTGCATAGTATCTGAGGGTCTGTCACTAAAAAAAAGGGGGGGGAAAGAGGTTGCGGGATTAACCGCGGGGGGACTGGTGAAGGTCTATTAATCAACTGTGAGTGAGTGGTTTTGAAGAGAGTTCAACAAGGGAAAGAGTGTTCCGGGGAACTGACCAGCACCTCATGCCCTCGGAGCAACGGGCACGGGAGACGTACGGGGATGAATTCTGAAGAGGGGGAGTTCCAACCAAACCACAGAAACGACGCAGGAGGTAATCCAAAGACTCGGCTACCGCAATGGAGGGCAGAAGCAAGGTATCGCTCCCAGAGCGCTGAATTTACGAAAAAAAGATCAAAGGGAAACTTGTAGAAAACTTTCAATGAAAGGGTCAAGGCTTGGTGGATTTGGACGCGAAGGAAAAATTTCACGGCCTCTGCAAATTTAGGAAGGTCTACGGAAACATCGTGAGGCTGGGGGTAATGTTCCAAACCCAATGTAAAGCTTAGACAGTTTGCTCGCGGAGAAGAGAACCCACATCTGGGGTGGAGCCGGAAAGTGAAGTTCCAAACATCCAAGCAAAATACGAGTCAAAGGTAACCTGCTCCACGACCGGTGTCGAGGGACGAGTATGGGGCTTAACCACTAGGTCTCCTTTCTGATCGTCGCTTGTCAATAAGGGTTGGGAGTTGAAGGTGGGTTTCGTGACTCAAAAATCGGACCTTGCTCATGCGGTTAAAGAAAATAAACTAATGAAGTCGCCCGGGAGAAAGCGGGTGCCAATACTGGAAGAGGGTGGAACCAGGAAAAGTGACCATTAAACGCTTCATCCTTGGGAATAAGGGGTAAAGAGAATCGAAAAACGTGTAGGGTGACAGAAAGATTGAATCAATGATTTCTTAGCGAGGATGGTGAACTCCGCACCCGATGAGAAGATACGGGAAAAACCAACTTGACTCGATTAGGCTACTTGGAAATGTTAAATGGGGGTTAACCCCTGCTGGGGAAGCTTGGGGAACTAGAGGCAAACGCATCTGCCGGCATCAAGGGAAAGGAAAACATAGCGCCCATCTTGCTCACACCCGCAACGAGGTAAATTCGTTCCTTCATCAAGCAAGGCCAAACAGGGGGGGGGGGGCGGGAAACACTGAGAAAAGGGTCGAACTGGGAAAGGGGGGCATCCCGACGGGGGATGAATGATACTGAAAACAGTTATTAGGTGCAAATGACGATAACTCCATTTAGAAGGATAAAGGGTGGAAATCGATGGCGGGAAAAAAGGGGAGAAGGGTAGTTCACTGGAATACAAAAACGTTCCCGCCCGACCCGACAGATGATCATCAAGAAAAAAAAAAAACAAAGAGGGATTAGTAGGAAAAGAGAGGTTTTAGGGGTCTATTGTAAATTTTGTTCGGCATTGGAACCTACAATTTCTCCATACCTCCACGAAAGCTGAAGGGGGGGAGGATCACCGTAGAAAAAAGCCTGGAGTGTTAACAGATCAAAATGGAAAATGGAACGAACTGTATTAGCTTAATAGATCGGGGGTAATGCGGCATGTCCATTTTGGAGACGGATGGGGGGTCAATACATCAGTGGGGAAAACTCTTTATTGGGGAAAACGCTCGTCTTGGACGGGGGTTTTATGCAAACGATTGCTGACTCACAGGGGAGTTCCTGCTGACGTAAGATGCCGTTTTGTGGGGGTTTGACATAGATAAAGGTAGAGGGTCACAAAAAAGGGTGACACACTGTACTAGGGAAATTGAACTCATCAGTTGGGGGGTGGAAAGTCGCGTCATCTGGGAGGCGTAACACGCGGCAATGAGGAATAAAGGCGGCAAGGCGGTTACACCGACGGTTCGGGAGTGGTGTCAAAAATGGCTGAAAAGTGGGAGGGGGGGTTTGACACCTTTCGCGCTTTCAAGGTGGGGCCACATCTGAAACGGGGGGCCCCAAAGGCTGCAGAGTCGGGGGAAGAATAATTAGGGTGTTAAAAAGAGGGTTAAAAAAACCGCATGCCAGGAAGATGTTTTGCAGCACAAAAGAAAAAAAGCCAAATGAGCCAGCGCTGGGTCAACTTCAGGGAATGCCGAAGAAGACCTGCGCGTGTTCAGCGAGAAGAAGGACCAAAGAGGACCCCGACTGGCGAAAGGGTATAACAGGGGAGCGCAGGGGGGGGGGGATGGGGCCGGACAAAGAGCGGCGAGCGACCAGATTGGGTATAGGACTGAAGGGGAGGGAGCACAAAGAAATTCCATCATCTTCATTGGGTTGGGGAAGGACAAAAGAAAGAAGCACGATTCTCAGAGGGTACTAAAAGTGGGTGCAGATCCGACGACATTCGTACTTAGGGGGACAATCAAGACGAACCTGGAAAAGGGGATGGGGAACCACGGCGAATCAGGCCAGTTTTTGTGGGGTGTATCGGTGGTGCTGGAGAGGGACTCGGGGGGAGATAGAAGGGCATCATCACAGTGGCTGTTATACTTGGGCCAAGCGTATATGTGGGGTGTTGGGGTTTGGAAAACGAATTACAAGGCAAGAAGACTTCGGACGACCCCTTTTTCGCGGAGAATTTTCGGGGGAAGAAGTTGATACATTAAACCTCAAGGGACCGAGTCGGCAAAAGACAATAAAATGAGAATTACCAGGGAAAGAGGGGTAATCCCGCAAAACCCTGTTCTTTGGGGGAAGAAAAAAGAAAGATGCCTATTGCAACCAGGTGAGGAAAGAAATCCTTTTCCTCTCCTTTCGCCGGAAGCGAAGGGCGGAATAGAATGGAGAGGGGGGGGGGGGGGAACCTCGTAAAATCATCCGCGGTTGCATAAGGGGGCATACATACCTCTAAGCGGAGGAGGAATGAAAAAAGATAACACCAAGCAAGCGCGAAGCGGAGAGAAAAAAGAAACCGGAATCTTCCGCCAGTCGGAAAGAGAGAAAGGAAAGGAAGTTGCTAGCACGGGAACCGGGAGGTCAGGAAGGAGAGTTAGAAGGAGAGCAGGCCTGCAGAGCCTTTAGGAAGTGGATAAAAAAAGAGGGAGGTTTGCCCCTGATTACCTCATTGGAATGAGTACGAAAAGCATAACAGGACCAGGTTTGTCGTAACGTAAAAAGCGTTCAGGAGGGGATATGAGCGGGATGACGAAGGGGAATGAGTTTGCTTATAAAAAGGAGTCTCATCTCTATCGACCGGGAACATATGTGGGGCGGTCTGGGGGGAAAAATTATAAGAAATTCAACCAGTCTTTCGCGGGAGGTCTGGATTTTGAAAACCAGTAAGAAGAAAATTGGGTAGCGAAAAACAGCGTCAAGCTGAGGAGAGCAGGGGAAAAGACGGCTTGTCAAATGAGGAGATGGGGTGAGAAGTGCTCCATTTGTGCGTGGGTGAATACAGAATCTCCAGGATGGGTTGGACTGAGCTCCCCGTAAGCGAACCCTGACTTGGGAATAAAAGGTTTTCACTAGTCAGATGTGTCAGGGAGGAGCGCTGCCTTAAAGGAGGTCACTAGGGGGCTGCGTCGATCTGAAAATCACCGCAAGAGTCGGGCATAGAAGCTCTTGGGAGAAAAAATAAGATGGATGGCTTCTCTAAAAAACCAAGAGAATGAGTTTCTAAATCGTCAAAGGCTAGGTATGGGATCCGAAGTTCCCGTAATACATAAGCAGCAATTAAGTTCAGTATCGGTGGGATTAATGGGGGGGGGGGGGTGGAGGGGGTGGGGGGGGTGTGGTGGTGTGGTGGGTGGGTGGTTTGCGGTTAACTCTATGGTAAGAAAGTGAAAAGAACCCAAGTAACACCAGGAAGCCCCACCGAATCAAAAAGGAGGCCAGCCAAAATAAAACGTCGTAAAAGGTATTCAAAAGAAGGTCAAAAAAAAGGAAAAAAGCCACACCCCAATTTGGCGAACTCAGTCGCTCTGACAACGAGCGAAAAACCTTTCGCGGGGGCCCTGAAATTTCGGGGACAGCAGGTGGGGGGGGAAGAAAGTTGAGCCGGCGATGGGGCGTCTTGTTAAAATTTCAGGCTCACATTAAAACATTAAGTAAGGTCCGGTTTCTTTGCTTGGATGATGAGGAAGCCACCGCGTCTGAAGGTCCGGCGGCTCTTGAAAGAAACGTATGCGCGTCAGTGAACTTTTCAGGGACCTTAATACAAGGGGGGGGAATGAATAGGTACGGGGTGGAAGAACTGCCATGTTCCGCGGGGAAGCACAACAAGAAAGATTGAAGGAAGAGACGGGAAGGGGGGATTCCGGAGAAGGTTCTCGTCTCTTCCGGCCGTGCTCGGAAAGAAAAGGTGGATGGAGTAATGTGTCAAGCAGAGGGGGGGATCATTCTCATCTTAGAGATGACGAGAGCTGTAGGTTAGGAAATGGGGGAAGGCTAGTGAAACTCGGGGGAAAGCGTGACCTGTGGGGGTCAAGGGGGGAAGGGACGAATCATGCGCAGCCATAAATGTCTCTATACGAGAGGAGTGCGTTCTTAAGCAGGGGGGGGGGGGGGGGGGAAGGTACGATGCAGTAAAGTAGAAATCAGTTCGGGGAAAAAAAATGGCACTGATGGAGAGCACCAGCGACCAAGGAGGGAGAACCGAGTTCCGAGAAGCGATTAGTTTTTGAGGGGGAAAAGAAGAACATCTCGGACCCGACAACCGTAAAGAAAATTAGTACTCTGGGGGGAATTCTAGGGAAAAACTGGGTCAATTGGGACGAAGGGGGAAAGAAGGATCTCCCGCAGGCGAACAATGAAGAGAGGCAAAGGCAGTGTTGATGGCAGAAAAGAAACACTTCCAGGTCACATCCATGAGCGGATAAGAGGCAGGTGGGTGGGAGGAGAGGTCAAAGGAAATGTTGAGTTGACGGAAGCGGGGAGAGAGTATTAACTCAGAAGGCACCACCTAGGGGTTCAGGAGGGGGGAAAGATTCTCATTTCGTTTTGAGATGGAGGAGAAAGGGGGGGGATTAGTAATACTCACTCTGACCGTGAAGTTGACCTTATCAAGGAGGTACATCGCACTCTCAAGAAAGCGCGGGACCGATAAACGAAAATGACCGATCAATCGATGAAGGGGGGGGTTGTTTTAAGCTCCTCAGAAAAAAGGAAATTC
>Ga0179591_1289548_pt1 | contig 13321 bp, 17 predicted proteins | sample CZOMad2_1_08_16f_FD_182891 | JGI IMG/M metagenome (GOLD analysis project Ga0179591, IMG submission 182891) | Vadose zone soil fungal communities from Angelo Coast Range Reserve, California, USA - CZOMad2_1_08_16fungal (PacBio error correction) | ecosystem: Environmental > Terrestrial > Soil >...
CGGCCTCGGTGATCACGGCCGGAAGGGTGGGGGAACTAAGGGTGGGTGGCGAAAACCGGTTCAACATCCCAAAGAATCATGGTCGGCCGCCTATCCTCCAAGCAAAAAAAGAAAACCGGTGGGGGACCCGCGATGCCGGGGGGAGCGTAACGCCGGTCAGCCCTAAATCTTTTCTATTTACGAGGTGTCAAGAAGGATAGAGAAGAAAAAGAAAGAAAGGGAACATGTCCGCTGAAGAACCCCGTAGAGGGTAAAGGGGGGGAAACAATTGGATGGGGAGTACCAACTTGGGACGCACACAAGGGGAAAGGTTGCCCTTCTGTCACGAAATGGCCGTCCGAGTCTCCACCTAAAAGAAAGGAGTAGGAGGAGGGGGGAAGGGGGGTTTTAACAACTAAGGGTCCGCAAATTTTGGCAAAGAAACCGAAAGATCCTCCTCTTGGTGTCCGGTCGCAAAGAGGATCGAAGGAAAGGAGGGGAAGGGGGGTGAGGACTCAACCCGCGTGTAGGGGGATCCCCTTTCCCCAGAAAAAATTAAAAGTCCCGGCCCGCGGTGGGAGAGAACCAAAAAGAAATAAAAAAACAGGTTTTTAAAAAGGGGAAACGCAAACCAAAAGGTGTCATGGCACAAAATTCCGGAACCCTGGGGGGAAGCACCGGTCAGCGTTGAAACCAGGGGCCTCCTACTGGTTGGTGTGACCGCGCCGAACCCACCACCAGAAAAGGGAAAAGGAAAAACCTCTCGAAAACTCGGACCCCACAAGTCCCGTGCAAAGTTAAAGGTTTCAAAAGGACGCTGCCAGGAAAAAGGAGTCCGTTTCCCAAAACCAAAAAATCTCCCGCAATCACCACCGAAACCTTGCAAGAGGGGGTTCCAGGTTGGGGGAAAGGAACCGGTCCGGGGGGCCTGATTGCACCCTTCGTGGCAGCTTCTTTGAGGCCAGAAGCTACCCAGGGGGGGTAGGGGGTGATCGCGCCCGGCTTGCTGCTTATGGGGAGGTATAAAGGAGGGGGGCGGGAACAAGGATGGCCATCCCGGCGAACGATCAGAGTACCCAAAAGGGGACAAGGGAAAAAAAAATTGAAGGAAAAAAAAGAATCGAGACCAAATCTAAAATCCTGAGAACAGGGGTTATAGGAAAACATATCCGCCCGAGAGTCTGCCCATAGAAGAAACCTGTTCGACGGGAGTCCAATCAAAGGACAAACCACCGACCAACACGGTCCATGCCCGCGGGCAGGGCTGTTCACCCCCGTAAGGTTCCCCCCGACTCTGCATCTTTCGATGGGTAACGGGGTAAACTCGAATTCCGGGTTTTCCGTACCGGAGGGCAAAAAAGTTGTGGAGGGGAAAATCCAAAAAAGGGGGAGGGTAGAAAAAGTAAAGAGGGACGCGAATAGAAAAGACAAAAAGGGAAAACTAGGTAAATCCGTTCAAGGATGAGCTGGTCAGACCAAAATCCAAAGAACCTCCGTGTCACCAGATTCCTAATCGGCCGGGACGCAGGGCAGGAAACACCAACAAAGGCGGAGAGTCCCATGGGAGGAGTAACAGAGTCTTCAAAGCCCACAAAGTACTCCCCAATTATCTCCTCTGACAGGGAATCCACCTTCCACGTCCACACTCAAGAACCGACGCACTGGGAAATATCCTTCGGCGAAAAAGCACGGTGGGGGGGGGGTGGTTTCACCATAAAAGAAGAAAGAGGAGAGGGGAAAACAATATCTGAATCAATGGGACTAAGTGGAAGGAATTCCAACAGAAATGATCCTCCAAGGCATCTCAAATTCTATCCTTTAAGCATTTGTGGCCAGTACGCTAGGCTCAACTGATAGAACCCATCGCGTCGTTGGTCCGGGCCGTGCCCGGAACGGAGGGGGCATTGAGTTTTTCTCAGAAAGAAGACTCGCCTCCTGGTCTTCTAATTTAAAATGAAAAGTTTCCCCTAGAAAAGGGTAACAATGGGGCCCAACACCGTTGACAGGAGGGCCACCGAAGAGAAATTCCTTGCCTGAACGCGATGGACGTGGTACTTAAGGGAATACACCTGTCCGGCCAGAAAACCTAAAATGAATAGACCGCCCAATGAACTAACGAACGGGAAGGTAATCCGCCCTGTTCGGATGCGACCAGGTAATCAAGGAAACGGGCGTGGTACGAAAAGAATAGAACCAGGATTGGTCCCCTTCCGTGGGGCTCCCCTCGGAAAACCTCGGGGGTGATATGTGGGGAATGGCAAGATCCAACCCTGTTCATCGCACTACGTCCAAAAAAAGAGAAAGAAAGAGCACACAGGGGAATAAAAAGGGAAAAAGACATAACAGTTGAAGTCAAAGAAGGAGATGCCAGCGGGAATAATCCTGGGTCTTCACTAGGCGGTGAACGAAAGGTTGACCCGGGGTTACGGATTCTGGGAAAGGAAAGAAGGACCGAATGGAAATCGGATGGGGAAGAATCGTGTGCGAAAAACATCGTCACAGAAAAGGGTCCTCAACACAAAATACAGATCGAAACGGACGACCTCAAAGGTGTCAAAAACAGTAGAATAACGACTCGCGCCTGTGGGGCCGAAACATAAACAAATGGCACGAAAGAAGGGAAAACTTCCGACAGTGTTTGTTCGGTTGAAAACGGTCTTCGAATGAAGGTTCGGTGGTCGCGAATCCGCCGGGGATTTTGGGAGAAAAGTGGTGCGGGCACCGCGGGGGTAGCCCCCAACGGCCTTTTTGGCTTTGTGCCTGCGGAAGGGGTGGAGAGGTTCCGCACGCAGGGGTTTTTGAAAAAAAACACGTGGAGGAAGAAAGGGGTTCTGAGAAGGCGCTGGTGCAGTCCCGTTTTTCCACCAGGGGAGAGAAAACTCGTACAAAGGACTGACTGAAGGACTTTTGATTGCACAACAATTAAACCCGCTGGAGTTGCCCCTCACCCAAAAACAAGGAAAGAGTGGGTCAGCTCCGCCTTCGACGAAAAAAGGGGGACACTCCTGGGGAAGAAACCTGGGCGACGTCGACCGGAACTGTCAGCGTATCAAATGGACACTAAAACAGAAAAAGGGACCATTATTGGGAGTGTAAAAAAAAGGCCAAGGTCGTGTAAATGACCCGCACGGGGGTATTTGTCAACTTGAGCTTTGAGAAAAAAAACAGGGCCGCAGATCCCTTCTGGAGACAAACAAAGAAAACAACAAGACTGAAAGGGGGAGGACATTAAAGAAAGGGAGTAAAGATCAATTGGTGCTGGCACGAACCTACGAATTTTGCCTCGTTCCCGCGTTAAGGGGTATGGTGGAAGAAAGATGCGACGCTTCCCGAATATCATGTCCCCTTCATCGGCGGTGGCGGCGTCCAGTAAACAAAAAAATGTAAATAAGACGGGAAAGAGGACAGAAAGAAGGCACTTGGTCCCAAGATAAATCGTCAGGCAACAGTATTATAACCAGGGGGGCATTGAAAAGGCATTGAAGGAGTCCCCTGTTGCCTCCCGACGTATACCGTTGATACAGAGGTACAAAAAAAGTGCGTCTACCGATCTCGGAAGGGCATAAAGGAAGAAGAAAAAAAAAAGGGGGGTTGTCAAAACCCAGGGGCGGCCCCGGACCGACCGCCGACCAAAAAGGGCACCAGGACTGCGAAAAGGTGCAGAAAAAAAAGGCCGTCCCATAGATAAGCGACCACCCTCCGCCAAGCGATCATGGCACACCGAAAAACTGGTCAAAAGTAAAAAGGAAGAACAGGGTGAAAAGAAGGGGAGGGGCCAAAAGGAAAAAAAGAAGAATCCTCCGGGGACGCCAAATTTGAAACACGGCTTGAGACGCGGACGAGAGCGTGGGGGAAGGGGAAAGGGGAGAGGGGGTCGGTGGAGGAAAAGATTTCGTAGCGCCATTAAATCGACGCCCACCTGATTTACAAAAAGAAAGGGGTAAAAAAAACCTCGGAAACCCACTCCCCAAGCCCAGATCCGCCTGGAAAGGACCGGCGTGACTTGGACGTGAGTCAAAAACGAAGAGGCAAGAGGGCGTGGACGTTATCTTCTGCGAGGACCCCCTGGGCGACATGCGCACTGGCGGGTCTATCCAAAAACGAGGAATCAAGGTTCTCGGGAGGGGAAAAAAAGAAAAAACTGGCAGAGGGAAAGAAGCACACCAGATAAACCCTCCCTGGGTCTAAGGAGCGTCCACAAATGAGGGCGCACAGGCCCCGATCCAGCAAAGGGTCATAGAAAACAATGGCGTCAAAAAGGTCAAAAGTGTTCACAAGGACCTTCGGAACCGGCGTAGTCGCCCGGAACCTCGCTGGGAAAAAAGGGGAGGGAAAACCGTAACAGAAAGACCGTCCTCGAACACGAGCGGATAAAAAGGGACTTCCAGTCGCGGCGGCCCAACCCCTGCTTCCCGCCTCCGAGACCTTTTCCTACACGGGGGTGGACAAAGGAGGCGAACCACGGAAGGGACTTGAAAGAAGAGCAAAGAGGACCGTCCGGGCTCTGGCTGGAGAAGACCCTAAATCGCCTGGTTAAAAATCCTCAGAGGGGACCCGGGTTGTAGAAGGGGGAAATCAAAGAGCCATCCTGTTAGATTCGCCTCGTGTCCGAACCCACCTCTAAGGTGAAGTCGTGGGGGGCCCAACAAACCCCACTTTCGTTTGTTATAGCTTACCGATACCCCAACAGGGGGGACTTCGAGGTGGGCAGCAAATATTTCTAACTCCGTCGAATAATCCACGGGCCCCCGGGCGACGAAACGGGGCAGAGAGGTTGCAATCCGACTACGTCCACGACGCCACGGGACCAGGGGCCTGGGGGGGGGGAGGGGGAACGCCAGAAGAAAAGGGGGTGGTATAGGAAATTGAGCTCCGAAGCGCTTCGCATAGCCGCCCGGAATAAGGCCAAATTGGAAGGAACGGGGCTCGTGTGATCGAGTGGTTCTTCCTAGACCTGGCGACTTGCGGAGACTCAAGGTCCCCGATGGAAACCAAGAGGTGAGGCCAGCCATGTCTACTTTTCAAACAATATACCAGGCCTTCGCGATTCCCCAAAAAAGAAAAAAACAACGGGCAGAGAAAAGGGGGGGGGAAAACCCCTAGGCAATTGAAATCAGCCCGGCGGCGACGACAACTTCCGGGGGAACACAGCTTTATACTGGGGGGTGGTGGGTGCAAAAAAGGACGAGGGAAAAAAAGAAAAAGAGAAGATGCAGACACCCTTCTCCCGTGATGTTGGTGGGCGAAAAAGAAGTCGTAAGGGGACCAAACGGGTGAGGTGGGGCATGGGGGAAGATCGTTGTCACCGCGAAAGGGATTACCCGCCACCTGAGGGAGGGACCTCCAAAGAACATTTGTTCTGCAGGGGTCGGAAAATGCGCAACAGGGCAAAGGAAAAAATTCAAAAAGAAAAGTTGCGAGAAACAATCCGGGCCCGAAGACCCTGGTCAAGCGCTCGGGAGGGGAAACGCCGGTGGACTGGGAACAGAAGCAACATAAAGGGGGAAGGGGAGTCCGAAAAGCGGGCGAAACCGCCCCCAGAAGAGACCTACTGTGGACAACAGAGAACCTTAAGGGGAAAAAAAAAAAAGACAAGGTGAGAAGAAGACAAGTAGGCAACGTGGAGGAATGGACGCCCCTTTAAGGTGTCCTCCCATGGAAGGGGACAACCAGGAAGGGAAGAACCCACACCTTTGTGGGGGGAAGACTTGCTCACGACGTCCGGTTGCGCCGGGGGATGAGGGGGGGAGGGAAGACGGATGAGGAAAAATGAAGGGAAAAAATAGACCCAGAGACGCTGCTGCCGAGGCGTGGTTTTGCCTCCCTACACAATCAGTGAGAAAAACCAGGCGCCAGGGGGAGAGGAAACAAATCGGGTTTCCGGAGGATTACGTCATCAAAAAAGAGACCATAAGGCCCGTGACACCTAGTCGCTCCTCCAAAGCAGAAGGGGGAAAAAGAAAGGTAAGAGAAGAAAAAGAGCGGCAAACGAAGGGTAAGGGGAAATAAACTGGTGCTTCCGTTTTTTGCGCCTTCACAAAAAAAAAAGAAACAATAATAAACGGATTCCGGAGTCCAATAGAAAGGGCTGTGTTTGAAAAAGCCGTGTTATCAGGACTGAACGGGGGGAAGGAAGGGGAATGCCTATGTTCGTGTCCTGGAAACGGAGACAAAGAAAGAAACCCCATGAAACCTGAAACGGTGGTCGTCCGACACGAAAATGTAAGACACGGTTTTTTTTTTGGGAGCGGGGGTGGAATTCCTTCAGGGGAAAACGAAAAAGAGGATCAAGGGAAAGAAAAAACCCACAGGGAACGCGGGGATTTGTCGACGTTGAGTTTCAAAAGGACCAATCTTGTGTTGCTCGAGGAAAGAAAGGGTCCAAACGAAAAGAGGGGGGGGGAGTAAGCCCCGAAACTTTCCGGATCTTCCGCTGCCCGCCCGAAAAAAGGCAAGCCGGAGGGGGGCAAAGGGGGGAAGACCCCAGAAAAAAAAGGTCTAGTAAACATTTCCTCCCGTGCACTCCAAGGGGTGTTGATAAACCAAACAATCCCTACGGGTAGGAAAATGCCCCCGGAAGAAAAGTGTGTGTTTTTTTTTTTTTCGGGTGGGTGGTTTTCGCAACCGCGCCAATTCACGAAAACAAATGGGCCGACGTGGAGCCCTTCCGCCGGAGCCAGAACGGGAAAAGGGGGGGCGGGGGGAAAAGGGAAAACTACCCCCAGCCGCACCGACCGGAACGGACCTGAGAACAAAATCAGGGAAAACCACAACAGAAGGGCCCCCTATGTTCCTGCACAGCCCAAATGAGCCAAGCGCATCAGGGCACTTTGGGGTGCGAAGAACCATGGAGACAAGCTCCCAAGACCCGACACTTTTGTGCCGGGGGTTCGCCGTCAGAAAAAAGCAGTATTGCAAAGACGAGGGGGGTGGCTGAAGGAAAATTTGGGAGAACCAAGTTTGTTCTGGATCCGAATGGGGATGTGATTAAAAGGGGGGAAAAAGATTACGAAGCTTCTCGCCCACCAAAGTCCTCCAGAAGAAGGGAATGACAGTCAAAGTAGAAGGGGAAACTAGTCCCCCCAGAACCAATGACCGGAGTAAGGCCTGAGTAAAACATTGGGGGGGGTCTCGTTCCCTTATCCGGAGAATCTGAGAAGACCGCAAACTTGGGAGAAGGGGGATGTTTCATACCAGCGGAGAAAAATGAAGAAGGGGACCAAAACATGGGTTTCGGTCCGCGTCGGAAGGATGGGGAAAAAAGAAGGAAGGAAAACTCTTTTTCTAAACCTCCTGGAAACCTGGGTTGGGCAGGGGGGGGACATTGACGGGGAGTTCCGCGCATAATGCGTAACCCGGGAGGGAAAGAGACGGACTCTATTACAAATGAAAAGGGGTCAGGGAAAGAGAGGACTGCGAACAACCTCACACATCCTTGTGCCAAGAGACGAAGTTCGCAGGGAGGGGGGACCGGACCAGGAACTTTCCGTCTGACGGGGGAACCAAAAAAGGAAATTAGGAGTTAAGGAAAAGTATTCGGTCTCCCCGAAGAAAATACTCCAGGGGAAAAAAAAATAATAGACACAGAACGAGAACTTCTCAACTCACGAGAAACCATCTGGGTTCAAAGACAGGACAATGGAATAAGCTATGAGCCCCTCTGTTAAAAGAGAGTGCCAAACCCCTAAAATAGCTCAATGTAAAAAGGCTTGTATGAATTGGGGAAAACTGGGGGGTGGTGCCACACTGCCCTCTTTGGGGGTTACACAACCATACGACGGAGCAGCCGGAGCTGACTGGGTAGTCAGACGGGATCGTTGGACGGTGGCGATTCGCCATAAGAAGAACAGGGCAAGGAACGCAGGAGGGGTGGGTGAATAGAACTACCGTCTTCCGAGTTGGGAAAAAAGTTGGAAGAAAGACAGGGATTGAAATTTGGTCCTGGGGGGAGGATGGGGGGACAGGACGGCTCTTGGGGACGGTGGCCGAAAGAGAAGCATAACGTCCGGAAGAGCCTTGGTGCCCCGGTAAACGAGGAGGACAAAAAGGTCCACTAATACCGGAACTAAGGGAGCGCTGCGGTCCGCCCCCCGTGGACCAACGAGAAAGACCCCTCCGAAACCGATGGTAACCACGAATAAGAAAACACCCAAACACAAGAAAAGGTCGAGGGTGGGGTGCCCAGCAATCCAGACGTTCTCGCCGAATCAATAGAAAGAAGGGAGTATAGGAGAGGAACTTCCCAGAAACGTACGGGGCCCGTACCCAGCACGTGAAGGGTAGGGGGGGAAACGTAAACGGAAGAAAGGGCTGGGCAACCCAGAAGTGTGCGAATCTAGTTATGCGTCATAACGGATGAAAAAGATAGGGAACATAATAAACAATCGTTCCGCGGTTCCAAGCAGCGCCAAAAAAACCGGATGAGGGTAACGGAAAACTTGGTCAGGGGGGACGATAGACGCTGCTTCCCTGTTTTGCTCGTGAAGGCAAAAATAAAGCGGGGGCAAGGGGAACAGTAAAAGGGTCAGGGGGGGGAAAGAGGCGACTGCGGCCGTGGTCCAATAGGGAATGTGGGCAACGAGGGGTTAGGGAATGAGGAAACAAAGAGGCCGCCCCCCCCAGTGGGCCCTTGTGCGGAAAAAGGAACCGGGGGAGGGAGAGTGACCAATAAAACCCCAATTTGTTTTGGTTCCAAACACGTGTTGGAAAAAAGTTGTAAATAGAAAGTGTTCCTGCGCCCGCGCTTTTTGGAACATGTCGCAAAAAGGGGTGCAGTATGGGGGGGAAACAGGAACGAGGGGAAGGAACTACCCTCCGACGTTCGCGATCCCCTCGGTATATGAAAGTCTGGGGGCCAAAGGACCGGAATTTGACTGCTCTTCGTCTGCTCGGTAACCTGAACTCACCGGGAAAATCGGGCTGGCCCACCGGCCCGATAGGTCCCCTTCTGGGTCTGTGCATTGAACCCAGGGAAGAGCTTTGCCGGAGTACCCCGAAATTGGTATAGAGTCAAAACGCTCCGGCTTTGGCCTAGACTCTAAAGTCAGAAGACACAAAAGAAGGAGAGGAGGGGGGAAAAAAGAGAAAGCCTAGAAAAATTGTGCGTCTCCTTTAGTTGTGACTGGGCGAGGGTGTTCAGGTAAGATCGAAAAGACAAACAAAAAAGAAATCTATTCCAGCACAAAAATTCAATGGGCTGGAGGGGCACAAGAGGACAACGGCAAAAAACAGCCCAACCTACTAAGCCCCAGGAATTCAAAGGGGAAGGGTGGGGGGAGAAAAAGAAAATATAAGGTCCCAGATATTCATCTAAACTGCAGGGTGGAAAAAAAGAAGGGAGTTAAAGTGGACACCGACGGCTTGGCAGTCCTACAGGACTATAAACAAGGAGAAACTGAAAAAAAAAAAAAAAAACAAAAGAGAACCCTACCCCAGGCACTAAACGTTGTTTCAAACCCCAATGCGTGGAACCGATTCAGAGCCAGTCTACAATCCTCAAAGAAAAGGATCCTGGGAAGAAAAGAAAGGCTTACTGGACATCAGATAACCTGACAACACCTCCGCAGTCCGCTTGACTTGTTCAGAGAAGGGGAAGGGGCACGGGGGAGAAAAAAAAAAACAAAGGAAAGAAGGAGGGCCAACTCTCCGGCCGGCTTTCCATCGGCTGGAGGGCGCTAAAGAGGAGGGGGAGAAGAAAAAGAAAGAGCTAAAAAAATCTGAAACTGGTCCTTCTATAACTTCGATCCCACGACTCAAGGAAAGGGGGTTGTGGTACTCCATAATTCCCAACGCCGCTCCGCCCACGGAGCCACAGGTCATGCAAACCCAAAAGAAAATGAGAGAGGATGAACTCGGAAGGACTGGGGGGAAGGAAAAAGCGGCTAATTACAGCGGTATGGCGATCGCGACTCTGGAGGAAAAAAAAAACTAGGGGAACTGAACAAGAAGTTTAGGGGAAGGAGGGGGAGGTAAAAGGAAAGTCTCGTGGACCGCAGCCTTCCCGTCTTGCTATGACTCTTGAAGGAGAATAGAGGGCAGCCTACAGCTACAGTACGAACCAGGGGATAGGTAAAAAAAAAAAAACCTAAGAGGGGGCATCAAGTACTTTTTTGGCCATACCTAGACCTGGGGGACGAAAAAAGAGGGAAAGAAGGAAAAAAAAAAGAAGGGACATTACCCTTTGAATTTCCGCGTCCCCCACCTACTGATCTGTTCCGGTGCAAAAGAATCCTGGAGACCTAGAAAAGTTTAAACATTTATGATGTTGCACGTCCCACCCTGCTTTCTCAGCAAAGAACTTGGGGAGAACAGAGAGGAGGGTTGAAGGGTACTGAAAGGACGCCCGGGCTCGTGAAACAAACACGGGGAACAAGAGCACGGGGAAAAGGAGAGAGAAGATAAACCCTTGGTAGGTTCAGATCGGGGCCCTTTTGGTTAAAAAATAATCCAATAGAGAGGGGGAAAGAGGTTGACACCCCAAACTTATGAAGGAGGGTTTCCCCTGAGGGTGTTTAGAAAAGTGAAATCTACGGAGGAAGAGGACAAAACGGAGAAGGAAGCTACAACATATGGGGAAGGAGAATAAGCAAAAAAAAAGTTTCCAAGGCGGACGAACTGCGTCGATTGTTGACAGCCGCAAAACGTAACCTTAAAAAGAGAAAAAAGGGAAAAAAAAAGTTGGGTGACTGGGGGGGGGGATGCACGACAGGTCCCCCAGTTGAAGCAGATTTCTAGATGGCGTAGGAGAAAAAACCCTAGCAAAAAAAACCACTGGTCGCCAGGGGGGAGAAGGGTACCTGAGGGTGTGGCTCAAACTTTTAACCAGGAGAAGGACGGCGTAAGCTGTCCACCGTCACAGACTGTGGGGCAATGAGAGGGGAAATGAGAAATCTTCTCAAGAAAACACCCAGAAAAAAAAACGGTGCGATCCTCGGGAATGCCATCCAAAAAAAGAGGAGTAAAGGTGACCAGGGGGAAAAAAAGGGACCAGGAAATTGGGTAGTTCACAAAAGTTGTAGGTTAGGGGGGGAACAAGACTCGCTCGATGGCTCACCCCTCCCGGCCGGGGAGGTGTTGGTCAAAAGAAAGGAAAACTATCGACCTTGAAAAGGGGAGGGGGTTGTGGTGAGGGTGTCTAGAGGGGGGTTTTTGCAAAATAAATCCTGTCAAGTAGGAAAAAATTCACAAACGGAAAAAGGGTAGACAAGAGGGGGGGGTTGGATGGAAATGGAGGGGACGCAATTGGACAAAGCCAGGTAAACGAAGTCGCCTCACCGCACGAGCCCAGGTAATACGCGTCGGGGGGAAGGGGATTTTCAAAAACTGAAAAAGGGTGGGGCGGGAAAGAAAGACACCCCCACGGTCTAAAAAGAAAAAGACCAGAACTCCGGGCGACCGCACAAAGGAATACTCTAGAAAAAGACTAAAGGGGGAGTTGGGGAAAAACCCATAAAAAAAAGAACGTTCCTAAAAATCCGGAGAAAAAAAAACTACGGGGGACTGGACGATGGTACAAAAGCCTAACCAAAAAAGGGAAAGACAAAAAAAAAAATGGGGAGTACCAAGAGGGGAAACCATCACTGAAGGAAACAAGGCTTTGGCTCGCTATGTGGATGGCCATCAGAGGGGACAGAAAGGAAACCACAAAAGAAAAAAAAAAAAAAGGACGCAGTAAGGAAAAAAAAACAAAGGTTTTGGGACAAAGAAAAAACAGAGGGAGAGGTGAAACGCCGGACCCTGATCAGGGCCTGACCGGTCCCGCAATCCGAAACAAAGAAAAGGACCGTGGATCAAAAAAAGAAGGACCGGAGAGCAACAAAAGGAGGGGGGGGGAAGAGGGAAAAAAAGAAAAAAATAAGAAATCAGGGGGGGAAAAAGACTTGGTCGAAAGGGAAGCACAACGTGTTCGCGTGTGATGCGACAGGACGCCAAGGAAAGGAGGTCCGGCCCAAAAGCAGGAGGGGGGACAACAAGGGAGTTTTAGAACTCCTCCGCGCCCCGCAGTCCCCCTGGAATGGGACTTAGGGAGGAGAGCCGCCATAAAACAACAGAAAAAAAAATGACAGGGAAAACCTAACTACAAGGGGAGAACCAAGATTTAAGCCAACGGTTGACGACAACAAGGCAGGGGGGTGAAGGAGGGACCGTAAAAAAAAGGAAAAGGAAAAATGCCTAAAAAACCATCGCTGATTTCCCGGTTGAATGGGTTGCGGTCGCCTGGAAAAAGCTGTGGGTTGCTCGAAAAGGAAAAAGAAGAAGGAGGTGGGTGAAGGAGGACCACGCACAGTTCGGAAAAATTCCGGTCACGGGCGCGCTCAACGCACACGCCGGGGGGAGAGTGAGAAAAATCAAACGAAGAGGGCAGTTGACAATGCGTTCTAGGGGGTGAATCGACAACCGCATTCCGCCTGAAAGGGGGAGAAGACAAACAGGTGTTGGCACCCTACCCACAAACTGCCTAAAAAATGCCGCCCCCCGCGTTGGGGAAACCCACTGAGGGTACCAACAGAGAAAATTCAGGCAACCTCTGCGGGCCGCCCCCGCCCGGCACAAAAAAACAAAGACCAGGAAAAGAAAGGAATCCAGAAAAAGGGAAAAAACCCCGACCCCATTGGCCGGGGGGGTTGGCACGCTGCGGATTGGGGGACCAAAACAAAAGGAACCATTCCCATGACCCCGACCCCTGCCGGACCGGGTTGGTCACTTAAAAACAAAGGACCCCAAGGAAGGGAAAAAAAAGTCGGGGGAAAAAAGGTTGAATCGGGGAACTTTTGGCGGGGTGATCCGCCCCAAGGCCTATGTGAGAGGAAGAACGCGGGAGAGAAACCAAGTATTGGTTGGCCCGGCCCCCCGGGACGGGGAGGCGTAAAAAAAGGTTCTGACTGGTATACAACGCTACAGAAAGGGAACAAAGGAAAAAAACAACGCGATCCCGCACCCCGGGTGCTCCAGTGCCTCATAACGAAGAGAAAAAGAATGAGGCAGAAGAGGGGAGGGGGGGACCCCAACGGACCCGTAATTTCCATACACCGCCGACACGGGGAAAAAGTTCTGTCTGGGGAAAATTAAAAAAATGTCCGGGGACAAATATGCCACGGAATGTTCGGACAACAAAAAGTGGGGTGAACCAGGAGAAGAGGAAGGATCAGTAGACGAGGAAGAGACAAGATAGAAGCTGGACCGCCCCCCCCAAGAGAAGTAAACTAGGGGGGGGAAAGACGGGGAAAGCCACTATCTCACCTTCCGCCCAAAAGAAAGTTGCCCCCACAGATCCCCTATCGCGGACCAGGCCCGGAGTCTGCACTAGGGCCCTGCCGTTTCAAGGCGGCACCAAATGGACAGA
>Ga0179591_1303949_pt1 | contig 13320 bp, 26 predicted proteins | sample CZOMad2_1_08_16f_FD_182891 | JGI IMG/M metagenome (GOLD analysis project Ga0179591, IMG submission 182891) | Vadose zone soil fungal communities from Angelo Coast Range Reserve, California, USA - CZOMad2_1_08_16fungal (PacBio error correction) | ecosystem: Environmental > Terrestrial > Soil >...
GAAGGCTTAATTGTGGAGGGAGTCGGAGGAAAAAAGAAAAAAAAAGGCAAATCAGCGAACCGAGTTGCAGGAAGGGGCAATATCAATACTCAGATGGGAAGGGGAGGGCACCAAGGATTCGGAAAAAGAGAGGCTCTGCAAGGCCTAGGCGCCTGGATCGGTTTTTTGGGGAAGGAAATACAAACAGGGAAAAAAAACTACCTAGACTCAAACAAAAGTGGGCAAGGAAAGTAGGGGCGCATTGAGCGCTTATAAAAAAAAAAAGGGGGCTTCCATTAGGGATCTAACAAAAAAAAGAAAAATCAAAGAAAAAAATTTCAGCTTTGGGATTTCAAATGGTGAACCGCACAGAAAAGGGGCTAAAGACGTTGGGGAAAGAAGGTGTTCGGCTGACCAGGGGGGGAGGGGGGACCGTCAATCGTCGGGTACCAATCAAGGTGACAAAAAAGCCTTTTCATAAGCCGCCAAAAGGGGGGCAGGGTCGGCCGGCAAAGAGAAAGGAAGTACCCTGAGGGGCATCAAGCTGGGGTGGAAAAAGGGGGGGGACGCCGGGGGGGGGGGGGGGACCAAGAAGAGGACGCGAAAAGCACAAGGTTCCAAACGTCGGTGATCAACGTGCCCGGGAGATTTTAGCAGAGGGAGTCCAAACAGAGGTTCGACCCTCAAAAGGCGCCGAAGGCACCCGGCCAAGGGCGGAAAGAGGAAGATCGTGTATGGGGGAGCTTACCAGATCCCAGAGGGAAAAAGATTGGGGGGTCTCTTACGCAGAAGAGGAAAGGGCCTGGGGGCTGAAGGGCCTTTTCGGGAACGATCGAAAAAAAGAAGGGGCAGATTGGGCCAACTGGGAATGCAAAACACAGGAAAAAAGGGTTGACGCTAAGTATCCGTCGGCCCACACGGACAGAGGAATGATGGAGGAGGGGGAAGAGCAGAAGCCAGCCTTGTCAGTGGTAGGGAGCAGGATGGCCGTTCCTTCACGAACCTAGAGAGCCGTTGGTCAAAAAAAGAGGTTTGGGAGAAAAAGGAAGGAAAAGGAAAAAAAGTAACTCCTGAGGGAGAGGGCGGAGGACGGCATAAACCGTTTTACGAAGAACCGGTGGAGGGGAAGCAGGCTGGAAAAGAAAACAGTCCGAACAAAAACAGGTTCGCAACGCGCAAGGGAAAAAAACGAACTGAGGGCCCGGAGTACAAATGCAAGGAACCCGGAAACGCCCAGAAGGGGGAACGAATGATCAATGGCAAAAAGGCTCCGAAGAGGAAAAGTTCCCGGAAAAACCAATCGGGAAGGGGGAAGAATGCCCCGGAGACGGCCCCGTGCGCGAGGGCTGGGAACAGCAAGGAAACAGTGCGAAAGGGCAAAAGAAAAAAGCAAACGGAAAAGATCGAACGATTCGAGGCCAGAAGAGGGAAGAGAAGAAAAAGGACGTGCGAGAAAAGAGGGCGCCGCTGCGACAGCGAACACCCGAAGGGGGGAAAAATGTCTACGTGAGAAGGAAAGAGCCTAAGCCGCTCTTAATCAAGCAGGCACGTTGAAAGAAAAAAAAACTAAGCCGGCCAAGGGGGGACCGAAAAAGTGTGGGAGGGGGGTTTTGAGAAGTGATGACGGCAGGGGAAAAGAAACAGCGGAGAGGAAAACCTTAAACCGTTTGAGAAGCCGGGAGGGACAGAACAGAACTGGCTGTGCTTCCAAAGAATGGAATCCCCCCGGGGTCACGTGCCTGACTCCGTCAAAAGGGGGAGCACTTTTTCTGGGAGCGCCAAGCTCGGGTGGCGGTCAAGGAAGAAAGTCAAAACCGAGCTGTGGTCCTGGTTTTCGAAAAGAAGGAAAAAATGAGTAAACCGGATTCTCCGGAGAAGGGATCCGCACGGGCAAGCCGAGATGCGGCGGGACATTGATAAAAAAAAAAGGTAGCGAAACCAAAAAGGGGTAAGTAGGAAACGTACGAAATTCGGTCTGAAAAAATGCGAAAGAGAACCTGCCGAAAACAGAACTGAAAAGGAGAATCTACACGGTAGATCGTGAAAGATAAAGAGTGGGGGCATCGAGCACTTGAGAGGGAGGAAACAAAAAAAAAAAAAAGCAGGCAAAAAGGGCTCAGCCGTCCCGCGCGTCTGCATGAGGGCCGGTTTCTTCAGAACAAGGGTCGGGGGGGTTCGAAAGAGAAAAAAAAGTGGGTTGTGAGACGTGGGACCCGATGAGCAAGAGGGATTCGTCCGGAAAGCAGTTCAGGCCGAGGAAGGATGAAATGGGGAGAGGCCAGGGGGAAGGGTGCAGGCCTGGTCAAAAAATCGCGGAAAGTGACGCAAAACAAGCGGTTTAAAAAAGTTGTGGAAGTGGAGGACTCATGAAAGGTCCCGGACGTTGAAAAGATTTCGGTGAAAACTATTGCCCGGAAAAAAGTGAGGGGCACGCCAAAAAAGGAGCGGAAACCTGGATTTTGGCGGCGGGGAACGAATGGGGGGGCTTGGAAAAACCGAGAAAAAAGACGTGGGAAAGAAATGCGATTCGGGAGTGGAACTACCCGATTCAGCCCAGAAGGGTCGGAGGGCTGGGGGAAGAAGAACGTTTTGAAAAAGCAAACGGAAAGGGGAAAAGTTCTGTGGAACGACAAAAGGAGGGGCGAGAGAAAAAAAGGTGCAAAGGAAACCCAAACGGGGGGCACGATCGGGGAGGGGAAAAAAGCGAAGAGGGGGGGGATAAAACTCCACGTGCGTTTGAAAGGGTATAAAGATTTGGGAAAGGGAAGGGGGACCAACAAAAAAGAGAAAAAAACCCACGAAAAAGAGCAACGGAAGTGTTAGCACGCAAACGGTGGCGCACAGAAAAAAGCAAAATGGAAAAAAAAAAAAGGCAGAGGGGTCCCGAAAACAGAGGGGTGTTGGACGAGCTATTGTTTGAGATCAGAGGTGAAAAAGTCCGGAGATCGGTGCAACTAAAAAAGTCCCCCAGAGACCAACCCGGGACAGGCTAAACCAAAAAAAAAAAAGCGGGGAAGATAGTCAAAAGATGAAAACATACTACCGTTTTGGGCGAAATAAAGAGTGAAAAAAAAAAAAAAAAAAAAACAAAAGAACGTCAGAACTCCCCAGACGCGGAGAAACAAATCAAAACATAGTGGACTGCCATAGAAAATAATAAAAAAGAACTCAGAGACAAAAACAACGTCAGGGGAAACCTAATAGAAGATGGGGATTATTGGATAAACCCTTAGTGGTCAGGTAAGAACGGCCTTGGAGAGTGTGGAAACGTGAACTATACGGCAAAGGAGTACTTCGGGGCAAATAAACGCGGAGCGCTTCCGAAAAAGACCATGAAAGGGCGATGTTGGGTGGTTTTGTTCAGGACTTGGGAAAAATATGAAAGGGAAATGGAAACCGATAAACAGAAGCCAAGCAGAGGGGGAAAAAAAAAGGGGGGGATAAACATCAAAGGGGGGGGAAGAACAAAAGGGCGTACCCGAGAAGCCGAGGATCAACGAAGCGGGGGTGAGCCAATGTAGGAACGTAACTAGAGGGACGATTTGGGCTTACGGGGAGAACCCCTAAGGGGAGGAGACACTGCAGAACACAAAAAAAAAAAAAAAACAAAAAAGGGAGAGCGAACCAAAACAAAAAAGCCGAAGACCGCGACACACAAGCGTGGAAAGCGTGCTAAGGGCCACTCGAAGCAAGTGCGTCAAGAGAAAGAAGTAAAGAGCTCGCCGTAAATCCCCAAACCAAAAAACCACCAAAAAACGCCCAAAAAAAAAATGGTTCAGAAGAAAAACGAATCCAGAAAAAGAGTGACAATGAAAACCCAAAAGGGGGTGGGGTTTTCTCGGGGGGGGCCAAAGCCCCTAAAAACTGCAGGTAAAACACCCCGCCACACGGAGGAACGAAAGGAGTGACCCTCACAAGAAAGAGGAAAAATAGGAGGAAGAAAAAAAACTCACAAGGGACATCATGATAATCACCAACCCAGGGCAATCGCGATTGCGTCAAGAAATTTTGGACAGAAAAAAAAAAACAAGACATCACCAAAAAGGAAAGAAAACCGAGAAGGCTGAACCGACCGGAACGTGGGAGCATCGAAACGAAAGACAAAGGCCAAAGGCCCATCGGGAATCAGAGAAGGACAACCAAAACAAACGAGGGGAAGGGGAGCCAATGCAGAAGATATCTAGGCTGAAGAGGCCATGAGGGAAATTTTTCAAACCCGCGACAACAATCGATGAAAAAAGACCGGGATCAAAACGATCACAAGGAAAAAAAAAAAGGGGAAAAGAATACGAGGACTGGAAAAAAAGATACAAACGAAAGGCCAGAAAGGTAAAGGAAGAGGAAGAAGAAGGTAGAAAATGCGTGGACGAACACAAAGAAACCCGGAAAATGCTCAAGAGCCGCACAGGGAGAGGGGGCCGAAGCGCGAGTCACAGAAAAGAAAGGCTGAACTGGCACACGAACATCAGGGAAACGCAAAAAGCTCCAAGAGTCAAGAAAAAAAAAAATGGAAATCGACAATAAAGGAAGAGAAACGGGAAAAACGAAAAGCATGGGGAAGACCGGATGCCGCGACAGGAGGAAAAACGGAGAAACCGCCAAGAAACGATCAAGGCCGTCCAAGGTCATTTGGGCTCCGCGTATTTGACACCATCAATAAACGAAGGAAAAAAAGAAAAAGTTAGAAACGAAAGGGTTCGCTAAAAGCCATTCTGCAGTAAAGGGGAATGCTGTTCAAAAAAACTTCGGGTAGGCATTGCTCCGGCCAAAGCCCGCAGCAAAAAGTCCGGGGGAAGACTCTTCGAGAAGAGCCATCAGAGGGAGGGCCTAAGAGAAAGGCGGACGAATTGAGCACGGAGCGTGGGAGTCCATTGAGCCATATCGAAATCAAAAAGGCGGACTAAAAAACCAAGTGAAAGATCCCAAAGGGGGGGAATAAAAATTTTTAAAGGTGATCTGAAGCCAGAAAAGAAAAACGCCAAAAAGAAAGATCAAGACACCAGCGAAAAAGAGAAAGGTCCGGAGACCCGCCCAGGGGAGGTCAAAAAAAAAAAAAAGCTAGAAGTTGCACCCAGGGAGGACGGGCGCGCCAAAACGAGCACGAGTTGATCGGGGACTGCGGCAAAAGCCCCCCAAATAGTAACATCAACAACGCTACGAAATGGGGCCGGGAAAGAAAAACCCCCCTAAAAAAAACCGCCAACAAGGTGTTTCACTGGAAGAGAGTTCCGCCGACAAGAAGTGAAACGCACGGCCCTTCGAGGGAGTAGGAACAAAAAGGTTAACAGAAAAAACAATTGGATAAGCCTCTCATCACGGCGTAAAGGAAGGGCATCCAGTAGAAAAAAACAGAACGGGCTAAACAGTGGCAGGCCGAAAGGAAAAAAAAACCAGAAAAGGGAAAACTAACGATCGAACGACGGTGTGGGACAACGAGGGAACGAATGAAAAACCGCAAAAACGACAATGTCCAGGGGGAAAGTATTAGGGGTGATGGGTCAGAGACCCGAAAAAACTCCGAAACAGCCTGAGAACGACGGGAGAACCACAAGAACGACGCAATAAGAGGAGAGACCTCGGAAAAGGAAAAAAATACTTCGCCTGAAAGAACCGAAGAAGAGCGCCCGGGGTGGTCAGAGTGCTGTTGGAAATCGAAACAAAAGCCCATGAAGGAACGAGCCAAAAGAAGAGCCAGAAGGAAGGGGGAGAGAAAAAACATGCCCCAAAAGGAACCTGCCAGCAGCTGGGGCCTTGACGGGTTGTCGATCCGCCAACGAAGGTAAACTCCCACTACCAAACCACGCGGGAAAAGCCGGAAAAAAAATGGCGGGGGGAAAAAAAAAACCGTGTAGTCAGAAAATCGAAAAAAGTCGGCAAAGGCAAAACACAAAGGGGATGCGCGAAGGGCCGAGAACCGCAGAGAAGAAAGGGAGGGGTACCCTCCAAACCCATTCGAGCAACCCCGCAGCCACTCAGAACCCGGGCAAAAAGCGGGTGGAAAACCGCCAGGCAACCCTCACCAGAAATCAAAGAGAAAACAACAAGAAGAAAGAAAAGATTCCTGATCCTCGGGCGGAGGGGGTCTCAAAAAAGGAAAAAAACGCAACAGAAGCAGCGAGAGTTTGCGAAAAGTCAAGGAGAGGGTCAGGCAGAAAAGAAAAAATGCAGGGTCAGAAACCATCCGGCGACGGAAGAACATCGATCCAATTAAGGAATAGAAGCGCAAAAAGGGGGGAAGACGTTCTGGGGGAAGCCACGAAACGGCGTTTTCAAGCACATCGCGGGGAGCTGATGCTGGCAAAGGAAAAGGGTTATCAGGATCCATAAAAAGGGGAATGAGGATCTACCAAACGCTCAAACATAATTATGTCAGAAGTCAAATTGGGGAAAAAGCCAAGCTTCAACCCAACACCACCGAGGTGACGAATCATCCCTGTGTGGACCCTCAGTAGAGCCGTGTTAAGAAATCTCGTTTAAAAGGGAGAGAGGCGCGAAACGATTCAAAGGTCCCCGGCAAGAGGATCCGGGAAAAGATTCGCCGCAACTGTGGCACAGGATAAAACAAATCTCGGGACAAGGGCAATCACGTCCCGTGAGGTCGGTAAAAAAAAAGGTCGGAAGGGGGGGAAAAAAAAGGGAGTCCAGAGAGTACCCTCAAACGAAAAGAAAACAAAAAACATTTGACGAAGAAGCGGGGAGAAGGGAGGGCTGCCCGATCTGATGCTGAAAATCGGTCACGCCCACAACACCCCCCCGAGTGTGGTGTGTGGGGAGGGAAAGAGTTGGGAAAAGGATTGTGTGGAACAGGCACCCTCGGCAAACGGGAATGCCGGGGGGGGAAACCCAAGGAAAAGGACGCAGAAAAGACCATAACAGGGCCCCCCGTGATGCGACGCCCTTCACACCGGAGAGGGGGGGGGAGCCTGAAAAAAAAAAATGAAAAAGCTTGAAATACTGAAAAAATGAGATACTGCCTTTCACTCGAGAGGATTCCGGGAGGGGGGTGCTTGCACGTAATCTTGAGGGGTAGGAAAAAAAAAGGGGGGATGGGCGGAAAGGCGAACATGACTCGGGTGGGTTCTGGGGTAAAAAAAGTCGGAAGAAAAAAAAAGTTGATTGTCCAAGAGAATCACTAAAGAACTTCAAAAAACGCTAAGGTTCCGGATTATCATCCCGGAAGGAGGGCACCTGGGGAGATCGAGTAGAATGACGTCTTCTCAGAATCCGGGCCGGAGTTTGAGGGGATCAGGAGGTTGGACCTCGTGTGGCGCGAATATCAACCATAGGGGGTCACAAAGTTAAAGCAAGAGTAGATTTTAAAAGGGCCAAACCGACAGGAAGTTGCGGGAGGATTATAATGGGAACCCCGTCTCGAAGAAAAAGACAGGAAGAGCTAGAAGAAGAGGACTGCAATCGAACCAATGGTATAAAAGCCCGCTATGGGAGGGCCAACGAAGGAGAACTCCGCCGAAATCCCCCCCCCTTGAGAAACAAAAAGGACCAAGGAGAAGAGCTCCAGGAAGGCAAAGGTCCTGAGCCTCTCGGTGAAAAGCTCATCGTCAGAGAGAAGAAGAGAGACCTTACGGAGGGGGTGGCCTCCTAAGCTAAGAGACTCCCAACCGGGGGATTAAAGGGCGGTGGGGGGGGGGAAAAGTCGGAGAGGGGGGAAAATGCGAAGACGTCAAAAAAAAGAAAGAACCAGCGGGTAGCCAATTGAAGCACGCGCCGTTTGAAGTAGGGCCTTAAAGAGGCCCGAAAGGGGAAAGAAGTTTGAAAAGAACCATCCTGGCACCTGGAAATAATGTCGCGGTTTCAACGGAGTTGGCGGAGGAGGTTTCCCGCAAGATTACCGAAGAAAAAAGCCCAGGGATGCAGAGAAAGTTAGACCCCGGTTAGAAAAAAAAAGGAAGACGTTCGCGAAAACCTTGAAAATTCAGAGAGAGTCCGGATAAAGAATGGGGGGGGGGGGGGGGGGGGGGGGGGGACTCGAATCGAAAACTCTAGCAAAAGGAGACCATTGAAAGAAAAAAGTAGCAAAGGTTTTGAAACAATCGGGTTAGTGGAAGCTTTTCCGGGCTGGGAGGGAAAGGGGTCTGGTAAAAAGGAAAAAGGAATGGGAACAAAAAGAAACCTTCCGCGTAGTGAAACAACCCGGTTTTGGCGTCGCGGAACAGAAAAAGATAAGTAGGGGGGATGCGAAAGGAAAGGGATGGGGTGAAAGCGGGGGACTTGAAAAAGGGGACAATAGCGTGCTAGGCCTCTTTGTTCCTGAAGCCTCCAAAAACAGCGTGAGGCAAGGAGGGGGAAGGTCGCAACCCGGGAAATGGGGGATTTCGAAAAAAAAAAAATTCACTGGGAAGACGCAGGGGAGGGAAGAGCACGAAAAAAGGGAGAGAAAAGAGCAGAGAAGGACGTTCGCAAGGGGAGGTGTGATGGTAGGGTTATACCGCCGCGGAAAAAAAGAAAAACCCTTGGTAGAATGCGATCAGGGAACCCGTAATCGGCGAGGGCCCCACTTTGGGGGGACGGGGTAAGAAAGTCATGCATTGGACCCTGGTGCTTGAGGAGGGGGGGTTGCAACGAAAAGGGGAAAGAGGAGAAGGGGGGTTGATGTGGGGGGGGTCAACGCAAAGGGTTCGAAAGAGCCCCTTCCTGGCGGAGGGAAACCAACGCGGGGGGCCTTTGTAAGAAAGATAAAACAAGGGGGAGGAACTACGAAAGGGGGCTTCGGATTGTCTGCGTAAAGCCGGCAAACCATCATGTCGGGGGGAAAACCGTAATGTGGGGGTGGGAGGTCACGCGGAGAAAGAATTCTGCACCTGCAGCGGACTACAAAAAAGGCCCACTTAGAAAAAAGCATAAGGGAAATGACCAGCCCGCAAAACTGATGGTCGCGGTTACTGGAAGGGGCTGGGTCAGGGAAACCAATGAGGGTGAGGCGGTGGAACTAGAAGGAAAAAAAATGGGGGGCGCCTGGGAGAAAACGACCCAACCGTAACCCTTGATCTGTACAAAAAAGAAACCGTTTAGGACACGGCCTAGGAAGACAGAAAAAAAAAAAAAGGAAGAAGTGTGAAGGGTGGAAAAGACGTAGCAGTTCGGTCAAATCTTTGGGGAAGCGTAGGACAAGAAGCCAATTTTTGGGGTTGTGTTTGGAAAAGATGGGCCAACCGGAAAGAGTGCCAAAGATCCAAAACTTCCCAAGGTCGACCAAAAAGGAAGGACAGAGTGGTTGAAGGAGGAAAGAAGTCCAGGGAAAAAAGCGACTCCTTAAGAAGTTACGAAATCTTGGCCGGCACGATTAACCTGTTGCAAAACCACAAGGAGACTTCAATCAAAGCTAATGGAGAAGGTAATCAGTCGCATGCCACGAATAATCAAAATAAGAAAGACTCGAAGAAAAGAGGGAAGGAAAGAAAAGATAGAGTGAGGAGAGAGAAAGAAGGGGAACCTAACAAGAATTCGTCATAAACCCGCGGAAAATGTATTTTCGGCGCTGGGGGCAAGAAGGAAGGAGAAAGTCAGTGAAGGAGGAAAGGGCAACCGATCACGGCCGACGGGGACCATGGGGTCCAAAAAGTTGGGGTCCTTACCTGTGGGAAATGGACATGCGAGGGAAGGGGGACAAGTATACCAGGGGGAGGGGCAGAAAGAATTCAAAGAAAAATTTCGCAAAGCGGAGGACCAACAAAGAGCCGGAGGAGGACCTCTTATTAGGAGAGACCTAAAGAGGGAGACAAGGAAGGAAGACTCCAAAGCCTCTCATTTTTACTTGGGGGGGTGGGGACCTAAATTAGACCAAAAAAGTCATATAACACCGCAGGCAAACGTCCTAAAGAAGCCTACAGGGAAAAGGGGACAAAGGAAGCCCGGACGGGAGGGGAGGGGCAAAAAGAACTTGCCCCATCCGCAAGTGGAGAGGCTTCACAGGAAACATGTGCAGAATCTCAGGGGGGACCAGCAAAAAAAGAGGGTACTAAGAAAACCGGAAGATGGGAAGGAAAGAGTAAAACCTACTCCACAGTCTTCCACTTAAAGAAAGAGGAGAACCTTGGGGGGTTTCTCTGGGTCAAGAACGCTTGGGAAAAATTGGGGGGGGGAAGCAGCCCACAGGGAGAAATCTGGGGCTCAAGTGCGGACCCAAGACCTCAAAAGAAGAAACTGCCGGTGGGGAAAAAACTGCAAGGCAAGAAAAAAGACATCAATGGAAAGCGAACCCAAAACAAAAAAATCAGATTGTTACCGGCGGCATGATTCGCGAGGGGAACAAGGCAAAGCGCCCCAGAAGATCACCATCGAGAAGAGAGCGAACACGAAAAGTGAAGAAAAAGGGAAGAAAAAACGCGGGATCCAAAAGGAAAAAAAAAAAGAAATATTTCAAGCATCAAAAACCAAGACAAGGAAAGAACAGGCCACCAGCATAAAAAAAGGCATGAGCGCCAAAGGGAAGGGAAAAAAAAAGGTTTCAAGACCCAACCAGCAAGGCCCTCGATCGAAAAAAAGGGACCCGCCTCAGGGCCGATCAAAAAAAAAACACGTGGAGAAATTTTCAGAAAAAGAGTGCCGCGGGGTACCAGAAAGAACCGTCAGCAAGAGGAGGGGAAAGTACGGCCAAAAGAAACGTTGTCAGGAATGCAACCGCGAGCTTTGTAAACGGAAGAAGTAACAAGAAAAAAAATGGCGGGTCGAGCAATCGAAACAGTCTCAAAGAGAAGAAAAAAGAGTGGACCGGGGAGGAGAAGACAGACCGGGGACGAACCAAAAAACTCTGGAAAAGGGAAAGACCAGCAAAGAGAAGGGGGGGAATTAATCGACTTAACAAATAAGTGACAAAGAAGACTCCGAAATCCCAGCCGTGAAAGGAAAGGAACCGCGGGCATGAAAAGGGGGGGAAAGGCATCAGTAGAGAATACGCAATAAGGAAAAAAAACTGCGTAAAGAGAGTTAAGAATCCAAGGTGTTATTTTAACGGGCATCAAAAAGGGAAGAAAGCACCGAACAAACCTGGGGAAAGGTTTTCGCAAGGAAGATGCTTCCAGGGGCCGACGAAAGTGGGGTCACCGAGAGGGACTCACGAGGTCTTCAAAAGAAGAGAAGAGCCTTAGAAAAAGGGGATGAAGGACACGGGAGGGGAGGGAGAAGACCGAGAAGTCGTGGACCTCGATCGCGAATCGATGAGGAATTAAAGGGGGACGAAATGGTTCGCCATGCAGCCAGTAAACCGCATAAAGAAATATCACATCAAAACCTGGTCAAACAGTCCGAAGATGGGGGGAAAAAAGCCCCGATGGGGGGTTGGCAAAATCGGGAGGACTTCCAGCAAAAGGGAAAAGGCACAACCCGAGAATACGGAAAGAACGCCAAACGCAAAAGGCTGAACAAAGAGAGCCCGCAGTGTCAATTCCATCGAGCGTCTAAAAGCGTGGGCGGAGGGCCAAAAAGGGGAAACAAGAAGGAATCACTGCGGAGTCAAAAGTATTTAGAGAGACCTGCAAAAGGGATCCGGGGAAAAGGAACGCAGGGGCCGAAAGAACTAGAGAAACACCCGCCCCTAAAGCCAAGGACGCTCCGAATGGGGGGAACCTGTCAAGGACCGAAATAGTGAACTCATGGAAAAGAACCTGAGGCCTCGTGGGGAGGAGAAAGAACGCAACCGAGGGAAAAACACAAAGCAGCCTGCGAACGCTCAATCACTGCTGGGAAGAAAAGAAGATCCCAAACTAGCGTCAAGAAAGGTGTTTCGAACCAAAAAAGTGCCGAGGGGGGAAAGTCCCACGACCAATGACTGAGAATAGCGATAAACTAATAAGGTGGGCCGGGGAAGTTCCAGAAAAAAGAAAAGTGAATCCCTAAAAGGGACTCTCGCCAAAATGGACCTGCGGCGAACTTTCGTGGATGGACTGAAAAGAAGAAGCAGCAAAAAGAGCGACAACGGGGGAAAAAAGGGGAGTACTGAATGGACAAAAAAGGCTAGAGCAAATAGCGGACTGCAAAAAGGGAAAAAAAAGCCGAAGGGAGGACGTTTGGCCGGGGGGGAAGCCCGACCGGAAAAACGCGTCGGGGGAAGAAGGAGTCAAAGAGAGGGAAAAAACACCCAGAAAGGATGAACGAGCCGAACAAAAGTCGATAACGATAGCGATTTGAAAAAAAAGAAGGATGCGCGGTCAAAAAACACATGGGGAAAAAAAAAAGGAAAGCCTCGGAGCTGGGAGGAAGTAAGAAACCGCGAATGTTAAGACACTACACCCAACAACCGCGGGGGGAGAAAAAGAAGGCCACAAAAAGGGGGAAATTGAAGTAAAGAGTTTGGAGCAAAAAAGCATCATCGAGCCGCATGGATGTTGGGAAAAAGAAAACCCAGAAAAAAAAGAAAACGAGGAAAGAATGGGGCAAGAAAAAAAAGATAAATTGCCCGCCCCACGCCCATCGAGGACACCCGCAGGCAAACTCAAGAAAAAAGGCGTCATCCAAAAGGTGGACGTCGAAAAACCGAGGACAAAGAAAAAAACTCTGAGAAAAAAAAAAAAACGGGGGAAGGGAAAAGAAAGAAAAAAAAAGAATGCTGGGAATGATCCAAATAGGGCTTGGCGTGGTTCTTAGGCGTCAACACAAGCAGGGACGACGCAAGCAAAGGGGGGCGCGGGGAGGCCTCCGAGGAGGGAAAAGACAGAAAAAGAAAAGACAAAACTGGTCAGATCAGGCCGGACGCAACCTTGAAGCGTCTTGGGGTGTTGAAAAATTATCAGCGTCGACAGATCTACGGCCTGGAAGAAAAAAACAAAAAAAAGCACAATAGACAGGGGAGAAATCCCTGCAAAAACCTCTGGGGTTGAGGTGTATTAGGCGGTCCTACAAAGATCTAAAAAAAAGAACAAAAAAGAAGAGCTGGGGTGGACCAGAAAAAAGTGGGCCGGACAAGAAACTTTCTCAAAAAAAATACGGGGGAGAGGGAGAGGGATTTTGTGATTCCCTGGGGAAGTGGGGCGGTGGGGGTCTATGACAGAAAGCACTTCGTTGGAAAGGAAAAAAGACGCTGTGAGAGAAGGGCGCGGAAAAATGAAAAAAACAAGCCGTCCAAAGAAAAAGACTGATCGGCGAAAAAAAAAAACGGAAAAAAAAAGACTCCTAGGCGCTTCGCCTGAAAAGGTTTCCATCAAATTCGTGGGAATGGAGGACGGGCACGTGGTCGGAGGGGGAAAAAGGTCAAGGGGGGAAAAGAAAGAAGTCGACCAATGAAAGACCTCGGAAAAAAAAGCGAAAAAAGGGGAAGGCAAAACGATCGTTGAGCGGACGACGTTATCAAAAGAAACACCGCCAGGAGTGTGTTCGGAATGGGGGAAA
>Ga0179591_1334834_pt1 | contig 13320 bp, 12 predicted proteins | sample CZOMad2_1_08_16f_FD_182891 | JGI IMG/M metagenome (GOLD analysis project Ga0179591, IMG submission 182891) | Vadose zone soil fungal communities from Angelo Coast Range Reserve, California, USA - CZOMad2_1_08_16fungal (PacBio error correction) | ecosystem: Environmental > Terrestrial > Soil >...
CCGCTCGCGGAGAAAAAGTCCCCGAGCTGGGTCCGTCAAAAGAGGAGACAAACCAAAAACAAGTTGCCGAGGAGGGGGCGTCATACTCATGAGTCCTCACGAAAGAACCTGCAAACAGCGACGGCTGAACTACTCGGCAGAGTAAGGGAAAGAAGGCGCAAGCGAGCAGGGGAGGCTGCCAGCCATACCGTAACCCCAAAAGAGATAGCGCCTATAAAAAAGAAGACGCTATGGACAAAAAAAACGACGCCCACAACTGTGACGGCCCGCCGTGACTAGGAACGCACGGCTACTTGAGGGCCGGGGGAACTGGCGCAAGGGGAGGGGGCACCGGCGAACGTCTCGGGTGGGGTCCTACAGGAAAGTGCCCATGCTACAGAAGAGACCACAAAGTCGTCAAAATCGCAGGGGGGCAGGCACTCTAAACGCTCAGTCCTCTGATGCGCAAGGGCAGTAGGGAAAGTTCGAAAGATTACCGTCGGCGGCAACCAGAGATGCAGAAGGGACTCGTTAGTTGGGCCGACCTAGGGAAAGGAAGAATTGCCGGAACACGGCATATCTAAGATAGGACAGTATCTTGTCCAGAAGAGGCGCATAACGGATCAGCTTCAACTATCGAAAAGACCAAAAGCAACGGCATCCCAGCTAAAAGGGAGAATCAACGGCTCCAAAAAAACTGACCATGGGAGCAGACGCGAACCCTCTAGAAGGACAGCGCGCGAGTTCCCTGGCGGAGCAGGAACTGCCAGGGGAACGGGGCGGCCGCGAAGGATCAAGACAAAAACCCGCCAACGGGCGGTAGGTAGAAGGGAAATGATCATACGAGGAGAAGCCCTCCTCTGAAAGGGACGCAAACGGACGCGAGAGAGTGCAAGAATTATCGAGTACCCTCCTTAAGGGCAACGGCGTAACGAAACGATCGCGGACCATCCGAGAGAGGAGACCTAGGATCGTCTTCGACACCGACGCGGCGACGGAAAACCCCACCTCTCAGAGGCAATCCCCGTGTCGAGACTCACGCACTCTAGAAAAAAAGGGCGTAGACGCAATAATACCGTACGCCGTGCTAGGATTATCGCGTCGACTGCTCATTCGACAAAATGATACCAAAACCTGAGGTCTGAGATCCCAAGGAGCGGTGACTATGAGCTACGAGGAAGCTCTTCACCGGAAATCCCTGGTTAGAGAAAGCAAACAGAAAGGAAACTCCGACGAGGTCTCCGCCGTAAGATCGCGAGCTACTACTGTTGCTGCGAAGGACGACGCAAGCCGCTCACTTACAAGAGCACGCTCGAGCGAAAAGTGGCAAACTCGATCAGATCCTCGAGAAAAGGATCACTCAGTAACAAAGTGATGAAAATACCGTAGCGAAGTGCCTAAGGCCGGCACGAAGAGTTAAAAAGTCGTAACGAGAGGCTTAACGTCGATTACTGTCGACTTACCAGATTCAGTCTGGAAAGACGAACTGATAGGCTTCAAACAAGACTGTCTTCTACAGTGAGGCTATCTTCAGAGGATCGGGCCTGCTCGGGAGCCTCACGGGAAAGGGAATCGTAGTGCCAGTAGCTCGTCAAGTGAGAACTATAAATGGCTAGGACGGCAGTTCCGCTCAGGAGCTCGACTGGAATCCAGACCGCGGGAGAGGAACTTAAGCAGTCGTCCGAAAAGTCTCAGGGGTTAGACTTTCCATATCCAGAAGAACCAAGTGACAAAAACGAGGATGATCAAAGAGAGAAACATTCTGAGGCGAGATGTAGGCGAGAATACACTATCAAAATCTAACAATAAATCCGCCGGTGTCAACAGAAAGCATCTTGAGGGAGTAATACAAGTCTAGGCCGGAAATGGCATAGCGAAACTTTCACCGGGTCGGGCAATTCCCGCTTTCAAGAGAGCGAGAGAAACAAAACCACGTAATAGAGGAAGAATAGCCTAGGATAAACTCCAAGTGAACAACGAGGGAAAAGAAGCGCGCATTAGCCATGGCCACTCTCTGAATGTGAGATCGCAGTAAAGCGGAGTTCATCCTTGACAACGGGCTGAGGGAGTCTCCCGTCTATGAGAAATAAAGGCATCTTGTTCCTAAACCTCGGCCAGGCTATATCGATCTTAAGGCCAGGAATCTGGGGTACTCTCTGAAGGAGGAATGCTAAGACTTGGGCTCAGTGTTGGCATCTGAGGGAAGTGGCTACGACATGGTCAAAAGCATCGCGAGTAACAGACAACTCAAGCAAAAGCGAAAACACCGGCGCACACGTCCGCCCAGCCTAAAGGAACTAACCGGGTCCCAACGATCCCTAAAAAGAGAAAATATCCCGACGTAGAGAAGGAAGAAACGGGTCCCGCACTACTAAGCGCGCATACTCCAAAAACGCAGTGGGTAGATCCTCAGCTCACGCGGCTTAGCAAAAAGGAAGAAGTCAAACCTACTGCTCTCCGAGAAAGGACACGCCGGAGGAACGTCGGGATCGAAGGTGATCAAAGTGTAATTGACAGAAGGGGGCCGTATGAGGGGGGAAGATGGCCTATCGATTGAAAGAGAGAAGACAGGGAAACCCCCGGGTGCACGAGTCGGCGACGTCAACGACATCGGGGATACGCTTGCCGAGGTGCTGTTTCGGAGGGAGAAGATCACAGGAGCGGGGCCGGAGCCCCTATGTCTACCGACACAGAACGGGCCGAATCGCCTAAAAGGGTCGGTCGGAATAGGGGCTGAAGGCACTACTATGACCCGCCCTCCTCAGCACGACGGTAGCCGTTACTAGAAGAAACAGGAAACTGTCTTCTAAAAACTGGCGGAAGCTTCAAAAACGAGAAGACCTAAAAGGAATGACTTAAGCCGTCGCCGGGGGGCGTCTCGACGCGAATCACGAAATAGAAGAGGTTAGCGTGCGTCCGATCATGGAGTCTCGAGAAACGCCTTGAAACGACGAGCGCGAAGTACGGAAGGGGGCATAAGTCCGGTGACGCGAGAAAAAAGGAAAGTGAGGCGCGAAGAGACGATGACCCACGAAACAGACAGAGTGCTCGGGCTGAACGGTCGGTCCTTCGCGGTCGCAAAGGTACCTATCATAACTCGACCTGCTCAGCCTCAGGAGATGGAACCTCAATGCTCGAGGGGGAACCCTCGCTCAAAGGGGAAGGGGAGTCTAGGAGGGAGGCAGCTCTGTTTTTTGACCTTTCAGAACTGGGACTGGATAAGAGTTGGAGAATGGATCGTCGATTGCATGATCCGAGAGAAGATTGCAAATTACAGGTCCCCCAATCCTCATACGGTAAGAGCTGGAGGGAGCGTCCGAGACAAAAGAATCGCCAATGAGTTCCTAAGGAACCTGGCCAACTCGAGGGTTACAGAAGTGAGGGGGGTTGGTGGTGGTAAGAACGCCGGACGGGACGTGTCGACACTCAGAAATTTACTCCTAGGAAGTAACCTATGACTGACCTGGCTGATCTGTAAAAACTGAGGGGCGATCCGCCGCGGGGGCATGGTTAAGAAGGGGACAGCATCGGTCAGACCAGGGCGTGAAGGGAAGAACTTCGGAAGGAACCTCCATCTAAGAGAGGATCCCCTATCGAGAGCCTACGGATTAGCCTCGCAAGGGAAAAAACAAAGAGGCGATATTGAAGGAAACCGGCTGATCTACAAAAAGAAAGGATCCGCCTTCTTGGTTTTCGGTCAGTAAGGACGAACCAAGACGTAAAGGGTGCGTGACTGAAAAGCTGCCGGAGAACTGCATTCGGATAGTGATATAATAAAGAGAGCCAACGCCTCGAGACCTCGCTCGCTCTCCGAGCAAGCTACACGAGGGGGGAGGCGGACGCCAAAAGCCGCGCATCTTATACGCTCAAAACACAAACGGAGGAGGAAGAGACTCCAGAAGCGGCGGGAACCCCATCAGCCATCTGGAGGAGAGCCACTTTTCCAACCAAAGACAAGAATGTCGTCAAGGGGAATCTAATTGGGAACGAAAGAGAGTAGGATAAGAAACGAAAAAAGGCCGCAAGGGCGCCCATGAAAAGCAGGACAACGGTGCCAGACCGGGTGATTCATGACGAAACTACAAGCAAAAAAGACCGAGCCAAGCGAGGTCGACGGGAGAAACTCGTCCTCCCGCAAAAGGGGACAGAAAATACGGAAAGAAGCCGATCGGTACCGTGAAAGGGATGCGGGTCCCGGCCAAGAGACACGGAAAAATACTTTGCAACGCAGAGAAGGCCAGGACGGAGGCCTGGAACACGCACGGAGAAACAAAAGTAGGCCGGATCGCCCTTGAAAAGAAAAATGGCTCTAACAGTGTTTACAGCGAGAGAGAAGGGATGGTGTCCGAAAGAAAAAAGAATGGATCCGCTGGGGAAACACAAAAGAGGTGGTCGAAAGTCGAGGGGCCATATTGAAGGCGACCGGCGAAAGAACAAGCTTAGAGTTCACCCCGCCCGCGGAAACAGAGAAAAATCAATCAGAGGTAGAGGGGAACCGGAAAGCTAACGCTCTCAAAACTTCGGCAGAGACGGCCCATCACCTGCACGGCCCAAAGCGCCATCAAAAAACACACAGCTCCCCAGATAACACTTACTAGACAACTCTAAGAACCGGAAGAAGCAGTTCCTTCCGAGGAAGCAGGTCGAGAGGCCGAGGAGACGCGGGGGGGCCGCGAAAGCGAAGCATGCCACTCAAGAGGGGCAGTGGGCTGAATCTAAGGATCGATACCTCTTACCGCTACGACAGGGGGAGCCGATCGCGCGACAAAAGAGTATGCTGAAAAAAATTCGAGCAAAACGTCGTCAAAACTTCGGGAACCTTAAATAAGTGCCCTACCCGGCAAGTGAGACCGGAGGGTTACGGCAGGGAGAAAAAAAAGAAGGCGAAGAACCCTCGCCGCAGCACGAAAAGCCGCGTTGTCGAATTAAAAAAAGAAAAGAAATGCGGCTAGCAGAGCTGCCGTAAAGGACTTTCTGGAGAGGGGAAACGAACACCTGCAAACATGGCCGGCGAAACCACCAGAAAAAGCCGACAACTGGAGGCGAGTCCGCCCCAAGGAAGAGATTAGACGGATGGAGAAAGCGAGCTCTTCACCGGCCCGAGGGGAGGAGGAAGAAAGCGAACCGCGAAAAAAGTCGCAACGATCCTCTCGAGGGGGGAGGAAAAAAAATCGTAGGCAGGGACTGGACGGCAGAAGGGGGAGGAAGATTTCTGAAAGAGAAACGAGAGTAACGGCTCGATATAGCCCGCTAAAAAAAAAGACTGACCCACATGCTACGACAACGGAGGACGTGATCACCATCCGTCCCGACGTGACTTCAAGAACTTTCGACGGCGGAGAGAAGACCGGCCTCAGCCATCGCGAAGTCAAGAGTGAAACTTCTGGCGGGTCTCGAGAGTAGTGAGAAAAGGAGGACTTAGACAGGAGCGGATTTCTACGTTTTGAGGCCTCTTAAAACGAGGAGACGCGACGGGGACGGATAAACGTCCGGGGTGTCAAGGATCGGCTCAGAACGAGCCTGACCGTGAGACGGTGAACTGTTAACAGGGGCAGACCTGATAGCCGGGGAGAGGTCACGCTCTTCGCGATCGGTTCGACATCAACAAGACGCATAGGGAATCGAGGGGCTCTGCAAGTTCCTCTTAGAGATGAATAAGCTACTCCGGATTGGCCTCGGAGGAGGAGAACCACAAAGACTGAATGCGTAGGAGGGAGGAAGAGCACAGCAAGCAATCAATACCTTTAAACGGGGGTGGGAAAGGGACGGTTAACGGAGGAAAGAAGGAACGACGGGGCACGGGCTACAAGCTCCAGGGGACGTCACTCGTATCAGCCTTCCCGATATCTCAGTCAAAACGCCAAAGAGAAGAAGGAAAATCCCGAGGAGGATCCGTGATACTCTCTTAGCAAAGAAAGAGCAGGATCAGTGACCCCTGGACAAAGATTCTGATAATCCTTAACGAGGGAACCCTTGGTAAACGGAATGAAGATTCTGGAATAGACGCTAGGAAGGCCTCTAGGTCAGCCTGGCTTGGGTTCTACGATAGGCAGCACCTCCGGTGAGAAGGCCAAACTAAAAGAGGACTAGGAGAAAGCGACGACTTCTTAGGCAAAAGTAGGCCTAACTCTGTCGACTCCATGTAATCGCGAAGGGAGAGTGAAAGTCAATCCGTCAGACTAAGGAGGACCGAGACGAAAGGTCAAGCTGAAGGGACCGGGGAAATGACGGTGATCCGATATCCACCTAGCATAAGGGAAGAAAGAATAACACTTAGAAGCAAAAAAGGACGTGTGAAATGTCGCACTTTGATCCACGCAACCGCCGAAAACGCGATTAGAAAAGGATCGACGAAAACCGCTGAGCCGTATGACCCGAGCGAAAACAGTAGAAAAGGGCAGAAGCAGCGGGAAAGAGAGGGTAAAAAGGTAAGGTAGGGAGAGGAAGTCCGTAGCGGCGATAGATCATATCGGAAGGTCTTCAAGCTGAAATGCCGAAAGGAAGGTAGCCAGGGGGGGGCACGAAGAGAGAGGAGGGAACACGGATCTCGTCAAAAAGGAGAGTTACTTTTAAAGGAGAGGGAAGGGATCAGATCCCAGAACGCAACAAGGTAAGAGCTTTCGCCTTCTGGGACGGCAGGAACGGAACGACACGGAAGGCGATCAGACAGGTCGGATCCGGAGGTGGAGACGCGCGGACAGACTCATCGAAGAAGGAAAGAAGAAAAGGAACGCAAAGGTTCCAAGAAAAGGAAGAGACCCTTTCTAGTGGAGGGGGGGGGGGGGGGGGGGGGGGGGGGAGGGGGGGGGGGGTGGGGGGGGGGGGGGGGGGGTGGGGGGTGGGGGGGGGGGGGGGGGGGGGGGGGGGGGGGGGGGGGGGGGGGGGGGAGGGAGGGGGGGGGGGGGGGGGGGGGTGGGGGGGGGGGGGGTGGGGGGGGGGGGGGGGGTGGGGGGGGGGGGGGGGGGGGGGGGGGGGGGGGGGGGGGGGGGGGGGGGGGGGGGGGAAGGGGGGGGGGGGGGGGGGGGGGGGGGGTGGGGGGGGGGGGGGGGGAGGGTGGGGAGGGGGGGGGGGTGGGGGGGGGGGGGGGTGGGGGGGGGGGGGGGGGGGGGTGGGGGGGGGGGTGGGGGAGGGGGGGGGGGGGGTGTGGGGGGGGGGGGGGGGGGTAGGGGGGGGGGGGGGGGTTGGAGAACAGCTTGGGAGGGGGGGGGTGGAGGGGGGGGGGGGAGGGTGAATGGCGGGGGAGGGTTTAGGGGGGGAGGGGTGGGGCGGGGTACAAGTGTGGACGGGTAAGGGTCTGGGGGGGTGGGGTTTCGGGGGGGCCCTGGGGAGGGGGACTGGGGGGGGGAGGGCCATGGGGGGACGGGTCGGGGGCTTAATCGTGGGGGGGTTGGGGGTGGGGGGGAGGTGTACTGCATGGCGTATAGGCCTGTGAGGGAATAAGACGAGCACACGTTCGAACAACTGGGATAGGGCTATAAGGTCTAAAGAGAAAAATATAGGAGCCAGAGCTCACAGGACAGTCTTGGGAAGGTACATCTAGAGAGGACTGGGGGGGGAAAAACGTCGTGTATTCCTCATATGCAGGGATTCGAATATGAAGGATACAAAGTAATCGCCTTTGAGCTTTCTTCGTGCTTCTCCTTCAAAGGCCACACCCTGTCCGGAAAGAAAGGGCACGGCTAAGACTAGAGGTACCACCTGGAACGGGAGGGTTAAAACGCCGAAATGCTCCAGGGCCATAGTTCTGGGAAAATGCGCTTGTGGAAAAAAGGTCAGGTTGCCTGCAGGAGAAGGTTGTCGATAGATAAGGGCCGCATCCGAACTCATGAGGAACTTCCCGAATGCGAGCTTCCCAAGTGTGTCAAGAGCAGCTCCATTAAAAACGCAAAGAGGGGGGGACGAGAGAGAGCCGCACGGTGAGCCGCATACTGGTTGGAGAACGTCTACCCGGAGGGATAAGCTCTACCCTAAAGAACTTATCTCGGACTGACAACCGGAGGACTGAAAGGGAACTTCTTGGGGGCTTTCCCATTCAAAGGGGAGAGAAGGGGGCCCGTAAGTTCGGGACGCCGGCGTGTGAACCGGTAGGACTATGGCCTGGCAATAGACGCTCTGAAAGTAAGGTAATTGAAGGAACGGGAAATGGAACGATCGCATAGCGGACATACAAAAGACCATCGGGGCAACGGAGGGATCCTGTACCTGGGAAGGAAAAAAAATAAGCGGCGGAAGGGCCCCAAAAGTCGGTCGTGCGGATCATACATGCAAAGAGCTGCCACAGGTTCCTTGACTACTCGGAGGGGACCAAATGCCTTCGTGAGGCAGAGGTTCGGAAAGTAATCCGTCATGCGACCGGAAGCGAAAAAAAGACCATACTCTGGACCCAAAAGAGAAGGGGCAGAAAGAGGGTAGCCGCTCCCCTAGAGGTGGAGAAGATAGAAAAAAAAAAAACCGGTGAAAGGAAGAAAAAAGCCGCTCGCTCCTACCCCCGGCCAAGATGTCCATAAGGCAGAGAGACACCCCGAGCGAGAAGGTCGGCGATGGGAAGATGGAGGTAATAAAAAAGGCTTGCTCCTATCTGACTCACCGAAGAGACGAAGGCCTCGAACATCGAAAGCGATTAATAAATGTTGCCAAAGCACGGGGGGATGTACCAACGACAAGGAGGCCCCGAAGCACTCATCCGGCCAGAGAAAGAGCGAGGTAGAACAGCCGGGACTAGGGATCGTCGCAACGCTGTTTCTGCCCTTTCAAGAATGCAGCTGGATTCTCGGGGGGGACCTGGCCCTAGGGACAAGGACTTTTAACCGGGCGAAGGAAGAAACAGTGGAGAACGAAAGAAAATTAACCCGAGGGAATATGAACTGCCAGAAAACCAAACCGGCGTAGCGTGGCAGTGCACTCAGCATTTGAGGGAGAAGTAACCTGTGTTCCGTCAAAAAGAAAGCGTCTGGATTTCGACACAGATAAAGCAGGAGAGAAAGCCAAACAACCATCCGAGATTTCAACAAAGATAGCCGTATCAGCACCGCAATCATCAGAGATTGCCGAGAGAAGAGGAAAGAAAACCCGCGAGAGGAGTGCAAGGGAGGGGGAAAGGGACTCCAACAGCAATCGCATCGGATCAAAAAATAAGACGCATGCAGACCACAGTCATCAGCACAGGGGAAAGTAGGAAAAGGAAGAGAACAAAAGGCGCTCAGCAAAAAATCATGAACCAGAAAAACGCACCCTCGAGCACCTTTAGAAGGGAAGGACTAGCCCTTCGACTAGAAAAAAAGGAGAGCCCGAAAAGCGGAAACCCGCCGCAGCCACCGGTCTTCGAGGACGTACAATCTGTGCACTCTCGCCGCCCGACTCATGGAGCCGAGGAGCAAAAGACAAGGGAGGTGCGTACGGAAACGGTCGCATCCCGAAAAAACGACGAGGGAGCCTGAGAGGAAGACGATAGAAAAGCCAGAAGAGCTAGCGACCGCGGAGTCGTAGAGGAGAGAAGAGCTGAGAAGCCGCACAGGGAAGAACCGCAGATCCGCGGTTCTATACGCAACACAGGGGGGGGGAGGGAGCCGGACTACGAAAACAAGCTTTGAAGTAATAGGAGGGAAATTCTGACAGGAAGGCAAAAATCGCGGACCTTGAGCGACGCCGCCAAGTCGCGGAGAAAATACAAGAAACAGGCTCTTCAAGGAAGAAGAGGGACTGTGATCTTCCGGAGAAAAAGAGAAAAACTCGGCACGAAGGTCCAAACTCCTGCAGATGGGACGAAGAAGCTACTTGCAATCGCAACCGCAACAGAGAAAAAAGGAGGAGCAACAGCAAAAAAACCCCAGAGAAAAGACGAAATAAAAGGGATCTATCCAAGGGAAATAAACAGATCGGCAACATGAACTTGATCAAAGCGGAGATGTGAACGCGAGGTGCCGGGAAGGTCCACGTCGGGTTCTCTTCGAAGAGGGAAATGGCACTGCTGAAAACCGGGATTGAAGCGATCTCCTGGCTCTTAACAAGGGGGGGCAACTTTGGATTTACGAGAGGAACTTGTGAGGAAAAAAGATCGTTAATCCGTGTTCGGGCGATTGAAAATCCGCTGCGGGCTCCGTCAAAGGAGAAAGGTCCACTGGAGAGGGAATAGTGGAGCAATGCTGAAAGGGGGTCGCCTCCAACTAGACTGCTGCACGCTCTTAGATGGCTGGTTCGAATCGAACAAGGAGCATACCCTGGGAATAAGGTAAACAAAAAGTCGTCGTTAGGAAGCGGAAAATATATCGTGAAAGGAAAAGCGAGGACCGACGAAGGACCAAGAATGGAGCGCGAGCTTCCCGGCAAAAGCAGATCAATCAAGAAAAAACAAAGAAGGGGCAGGCGGGTGTCTGCTTAACGACCAAGGTCTTGGACGGACGATCCTCGATCGGGACTAGTCGCAACTGAGTAACTGAAATCGGCTAAGATCCTCACCAACAAACAGGAAGAAAAAGATAGACCGAGAAGGCTCCGCATACTCCTGGAAGTGAGAGAGTAATATCAACCTTCCCCTAAGGAAGGGAGAGATGGCGAAAGCACACAAAAAGACTGTACTCGTTGACAAAGTGTAAAGACGAAGGCTTTGCCCGCGGAAGATCGCCGCCGCGAGACACCTGGGAGCCTCCTCACTCGAAGCAGGACTCTCGGGATGTCATTGAAGAAGGGATTGCTAGAAATCGGATATTCTGTTAAGAAAAAGGGTAGACCTACTCGTAAGACATTGTTCACCCCTGTAAGGCAATGTAGAAAAGACGTGAAACATCCCAGATCCCGAGAGAATTTATCAGAAAAGCACCGTAACCACTTTCATCATAGTTATCATGACCTTAAGCGTGTGGCCGTTATCACTAGCAAGACGCAAATAGAGGACAACGAACCTTAAGACTAACGTGAAACGGGAAACGTACGTAGCGCGGAGCGGAGAAAAGTGTCAAGGAGCACCTTGAATTTTAGGAAGGACTAACGCAGCGCGAGAGCCGGATGACAGCTGTACTCGTCGACAGTGGGAAGGCCACGCAAGGAGAAGGACCGCGGGCGCAAAGTTAGGGGGAGATTTGTTCGTAAGCCGGAGACACGGATAGCTAAAGAGGCGAGCAGAGGGAGTTGGCATGCGAACAACGCCGTGAGGGGATGCGAGTCAAAGGCGATGGCGTAGCCGGAAGAGGGAGAGAGTAAGCGATAGGGGGACTAGGTGAGGGGTAGCGGTGACGGGAGCATCCCAGCCGCGGGAAGGTGAATAACTTTGTAGAATGTCGGCGGGGAGACGACCTCCCGCGGGGGAAGGACGTGCCGGCGATACCTCCATTTCGAGTCTTTTCGAAGGCCAACAAGGTGTGGAAAGGACGGAAAGCAATCAACTGAAAGGGGAGACACAGGATTGCGGCGAGCGACCCGGTTAAGTGTGGATGGAAAAAAGTCGAACAACTGGGGTCAACCAAATAGCTCTCCGGGTGAAGGAGGCGTATTAACGACGAAAGAGGAACCTAATCGGGATGATCCGTCGCAGGGGGCCGTCACGCGGACACGACTGCGACCGAGGGTCATACAAAGACTACTCGATTAAGGGTGAGGCCCAGCTCGGCTCCCGGTGAAGCGAGATGGCGATGTCATCCGATCATGACGAAACAAAGAAGAATTATCTGAAGCATTCAAGAACACGCCCCCGGTCGATCCCAAATGGCGAGACCGGCGACCCTCCGTGCAGAAACGCGCGCCTGAACGGTCCTGAATTACGCCCGCGATCCATGGGGCAGAGTTTTCGGGAAAGCGCGCTCGTTTGGGCTGCCTCCCTAAAGGGAAGCAGGAGAAGTGGGGGCGATCGCGAGTTGGAAAAGTCCAAAATGAACGATCGGCTGAGGAAATTCACCACCTGGAGCCGAGGAGGTGCCTATCCCTCCTGAATCGCCATTAGCGGGTCGCACGACGAGAATAAAACGAAAGGTGACCGGCCGAAGATCTGGTTGGGTGGCGCCAAATTTACGGTGCTGGAAAAAAAGAAACCCGAGCTCGTAAATGACCAGAAGTACTGATACCGCTGAAGGACCTGTTCGAAAGAAGTTTCGTTCCGCCGCTTTTTCAAGAGGAACGTGGTAGCGAAAAAGGGACACTCGGAAAGTAAAAATGCGCGCAGCCGACCCGACCGGGGCACCGACGAATAGTCCCGCCAATGACTCGTCTACGATTGCGTCAGGAGGGGGGGAAAAGCCTCACTGCCAAAAGGATCCGGCGCAAGGGGCCGTATCGCGGGAAAGGAAGAAAAGGCTCTTCCCGGTGCGCACCTCGGAAAAGAGTAGAGAGTCGCTGCCTTCGGTGAGTATATGAGAAGATCAGCGTCATGAAAAAACTTCGAGGAGAGCCGAGAAGTGGGTGTGATCCACCGGGCGAGACGCAACTCGGGAGGAGGGAGCAAAGCAGAGAGCGGGGCAATCAAAAACAACAGGAGGAAAAAACACAAAGAAAGAGGCGGGGAGAAAATACCGATCTGGCCATCAGAAGACGGGATCAGAGCACCCCAACCATTAGTTCCGCGGGTCAGGACGCGCTTTCTAATTCAAGGGAGAAGTAGACTCAACCGCACGAAGCGCAGAAAAGGGACGCCGGCGTCCCGATGGCAAAGACGGGGAGGCATGACCCTCAACAAGGAAGAAGCAAAAACGCACCGTCTCGGGGGATGACTACTGCAGAAGTACCTCGAAACTCTTCTCCCTCTGGGTCGACAAGGGGAAGGATAATCGTCAGCGATCGGGGTTTGGCAACGGCGGCGGGGACCAAAGGGCCCAGGCAAACGGTCTACGTGTACGAAGAAGACGTTCTGAACTCCTTAAACGAAGAACCACGAAAAACTGGAAGAGCGCCAGTTTCGAACGAAACCAGCAGGCCGCAGTAAAAATCTCCAAGAGCTCAGGGCGGGTTTAAAACGCCCTAGCAAAAGGGAGACAGCAAAGAAACAAATCCAGGCGGTCACCGTCGGGGAAGAGGGGCAGGACCGGCAGCTGCGGAAAGGCGGCAACAGCAAAAACTCGAGGAGAAAGGGATAAATCAGAAGAGCATCGGAGAGAACACCTAACAGCTAATCTCACAGTTAGGAAGAGAGAGACAAATGTGGAAACGCACGGAAACGCAGAGCAAAATGATTCATCAGAACTCAAAGAAAAAAAGGGGAAAACACGATCAAGACCGTTAAGGCGCGATTGACTAGAAACATTAAGGGCAGAAAAGGACCCTTCTTGATACAAGGCGTGCCGCGAAGCGACCGCCCGAAAAAAAAAATCGGTCGGTCGTCCCTCCTTAGAGGACTGAAAAGAGAGCGTCATCAATAGC
>Ga0179591_1302384_pt1 | contig 13319 bp, 12 predicted proteins | sample CZOMad2_1_08_16f_FD_182891 | JGI IMG/M metagenome (GOLD analysis project Ga0179591, IMG submission 182891) | Vadose zone soil fungal communities from Angelo Coast Range Reserve, California, USA - CZOMad2_1_08_16fungal (PacBio error correction) | ecosystem: Environmental > Terrestrial > Soil >...
GGGCTGTGAAGTGGTTCTTGGGTCTTGGGAAGGAGGTGTAACTTCCGCGGTGGTCAGACAGGGGGCGCGGAGGAGGCAAGTTCTGTGCCGAGAGGGAAACCAAGCCGCACTTTGGAAAAGCTCCCGCTCCTCCAGCACAGGATCTCCGGGTCAGGAAGATTATAGATGGCTGGAGGAGAAAAAGACGTGCTTTGTACCCTAAATAGGAAGCGCGGTGGGATATATTCAAGAGTTCCGTTGCCGAGAGAAACGTCCGTGGTAGGGCATTCGAAAAAGGAAGGAAGAAGGGAAAAAAGAGGGAAAGACCAGCGGGAAAAATTTGTCAAGGAAGGAACTGGTCCTTCAAGGGCATTCCTCTCCGTCGCGTGGAGCAGGGAGGCGAAAATTCTAAGATCAGGGAAGGGCAAGGGAAAGAAGGGGAAAATGCCAAAAGTCCTTGAAAATTGAAAAATGGGCCATAGGGACTGATTTTTCTGTCTTCGCAGCAGAAGTAGAGATTTCTGCAGTGGGAAATAACGGGGTTGTTTAAGGCTTAATACCTCAGATAAGCACTTAAAAGTCAGGTGGTATTTTAACGAATTTGGTTTTAGGCTAGACACTGTATTTATAGGGGGACTAACTCTTAATTGGTGGATGGTTTCTTCAGAAAACTGGGAGAGAAAGGGGTGACCGGCCTATAATACTCTGAGTTTTAATAACAAGGGGTCAAACAGAATTAATATGCGCGCCGGGACGCCGCCGGTAACGATAGAGAAAGGGGGAGTGGGAAGAAGAATAGAGCTCCTGGGTTTAAAGCGAGAATGAGTGATAGGGGGAAAGAAAAAGGAGTCGGAACGAGTTGCAGTGAAGAGATGTGATAAAATCTAGGAAGGAAATGTGGGTGTAAGTGTGGGGTGTAAAACACAGGTTCACCCCAAACCCAAACGCAGAATAAAGAATAAAGGAAAAGACCAAATATAGTATACGCTGACATCAGGTGATCAATACAGAGGGGTATTCAGAAAAGTATTTATGGTATTTTTCGAAAACCGGGCTATATAAATGAACGGCGGAAAGGCAAAGTTTCTCGCGTTGAGAGCATATTGGGGGGCGTTGAGTATTTAAAAAACCCTAAAAGGGAGAAGGACTCAGTATCCGAGACAATGGCGTTGAAGGAGGCGGCTCTGGGGAAACGGTCGCGTTAAGACCAAAGGACGAAACAAGAGTGAAGAGCTAAGCTAAGTTGGGTGGAAAAAAACGTCCATTGGGGTTGGAATAAATTCCCCGGGAAAAAAGATGGTCCCCCTGGGGAAGTATCGCAGAAGCGAAGCCGAAGAAGAACCTTGCAAATGTCACATTCATATACTTATATTGAGGGGTGGTAAGGGTTGGAGAAACCTCGGGGGGGGGGGGTTTTACCAGTAACCGGTGCAGGTTAGGAGTTTGACAAATTTGACAAGGCACTAATGCGGTTCACCGGTAACGTTAAATTCAAGTCCAGGAAAGCAACACTAACTACCAATGAAGGTATAGGTCCATTGAAAAGGAAGGGGATTGAACAGGTGAATCAATTCAAACGGAATGGATTGGGACGGTCTTCAGGGAATGGGGGAAGGCCCAGTTTCGAAACAAAGGGAAGTTCCTTCCTGGAATTCAATGTAAGGTTACTTTGGAATGGGGTCTCCGCGGGTAAGCCAAGTGAAGGGGGGGATTACCATGTTGGGGGACGGAGGACGTGAAAGGGAAGGCAACGCAGTATGGAGGGTAGTGTTGCCAAACGGATCACGATAGGAAAGATAGTTTAGCATGTGGAGTTCAAAACTAATCCGGGGGTGGTCGATTTAAAACCTGACCTTGGATAAATCGGTGCCTGTTAAATCAAGTTGAGAAAGGGGAGTTGTTGAGGTGGTGAATGACAACTTTTTTGGGGAAAAAGTTTCAAAGACCAATGGGGAGGAAAGTGAGAAGCAAATCCAGAAAGGTGTAGGGATATGGGGTGAGAAGGATATCAAAGAAACAACCCCAACTTGGGGGTGAAAAAAGGTAAATTAAATGGAAGGGACCAAAATTTAACCTGCGGGAAAGAAGCTCAGGGTTTGGGAAGCAATGTGACAAAAAAGGTGCATCACACATCAAAAAACGTCAAAAAGACACTGGCATTGGAAAGCACCATGAGGAAACAGAGTGGGTTTAAATAGACAAGGCAGAGGTGGGGGGGACCCAGAAATTAAACGGGCCAGACTAGACTAGGAGAGAAATCAAGAAGGAAGGGGAAAAGTCCGTTCAAGAAAGAACTGGGGACGCCAAAGCGTCAAGGGGGCATAAAGAAGAGCCCAGAAAAAAAGGGGTAACCCTTATGGGGAAAAGGCCCCGAAAAGGGAAAAGGTGGGTAAGAAGCCTTACGACGCGGAGGGGAAGGGGGAAAGGTCAGTTACCTAAATTACATTGGGGAAAAACGAAGACGGGTATTGCGGTATTGTAGTGGCAGGAACGTGAAGGAGAACCGAAACGGTGACAGATATGCAGGAAAAAAGTGAAACTGCCTTCAAACCGCGGGAAAAAAGGGTAATGACAGGTACCTGAAGGGACCCAAATAAAGAAATGAATGCAGTGACATTGGGGGCAAAGGGGGAGGAGCGGTCTAGAAGGATACAAAGGAAGAAAATTGGGGAGGAGGGCACAAAAGAAGGTACTGGGGGGCCCCCAATTGTAGGCGGGATGAAAAACGGAGTTCTGAATTGTCCGTACCGCAACAAGTCTTCAGAGCCGAATTCAGAACTCAAACCTGTCCAGGCATTAGAAGAACTGCGCAGAAGCGGAGGGGGGTGGAGGCGGTGTCTACGGGAACGCTAACGCCAATAAAGAAAATCAGAAAGAAAATCCGGATTTAAGCGAACAGGTTTCTCCTAAAACGTTTGGGGAAAAAGAGGTGTAAACCTGGAAGGTCGGTAGGCTCCCTCAAATAAACTCAGAAAAACAGAAGGGGGCTGGTCAGTGATATTGAAGCGAGCGCGTCAAAAAGGGGGGGAAGAAATAAAGGCCCAATAAAAGGACCTGACCAGGGGGAAATCGGGTGGGGTTAGAAAGAAAGTCCGAAGCATTGGAGTCAATGCCAGGAAAGGATCGGGGGAAGAGAACTCTGAATGGGAGTCTTGATAGAAGGATCGTTTAGATCCGGAAGAAACAGCCGAGATTGACAGACGGTTTGACATTTTTATAAAAAATATATGATAGAGCCAGAAGGAAATGGGACCCCGCGAGTCGACCTTCGTGCAACACTTAAGGGAGGTGGAGTGGGGGAGGGGTTTGACCACGGTATAAAATACGAAGAGGCGAAACGAAACCAATCATTGTCCGACGGTGGGAAGGGCGTGGTGATGGGTTTCTTTCAAGGGAAAAACAAAAGCGCGGCGAAACAAATATTGAAGGCTGATCAAACACGAGATGGTATTGGCCCAGAGAAAGGGGAACAAAAATGTTAGGACAGGGGAAACGAGGGAACTGACTCGGGTGACAAAAGCGAGCTGGACCGGAAAAGTAAAACAGGGTCGCGGCAGGCCCATGCAGGACCTCAAAAAGCACAATTGTATCTATTTGAAACATGAAGCGCTGTCGAAAAAATGGGGGGTACCGCGAAAAACACCGTTTCGGTGAGTGAGCGGAAGGGCGACGCTAGGGTGAAATAAATCAACCAGAGGAGAATCTGGGAGGACAAAACCATAACCTCGTTCAAAAGGCCCCGAGCCTTCAAGGAAAGGAGCCTTCTTCCTGAACAGCACAAATGCTGGAGGGAAGGGAGCCGAATGAAAAGACCGAGGGTCTTCTCTGAGGGAAAAAAACAAGACAGACGCAAAATGAAAAGTAAAAGGAGGGGAGAGAAATGTGGAGGAAGCCAATCAAGGGTCCCGACCTTCCTTTCAAACTCCTGACGCATTAAGGGGAAGAGGGGAGAACGCGGACCAGAACCAGAACAAAAGTTTAAGGAAAATGGCACGCGCGGGAGGGATCGAAAGAGAAAAGGGGGACAGAAGCGGAAAACAACAACAACCTTTTCGAGGGTTGGCACGCCATACATTAGGGGAGCCTATAGGGTCCAGGTGCCGAAATGTCGCAGGGGATGAAATACAACATCACAACGAAGAGAAGGAAGGAACCCTGGGCGCACCAAAGCGCGCGAACACTAAAGGGCCCTTATGGGCGTTTGAAAAAAAAAATGACGCTGGGCAATCAGTAGAGAGAAATTCAAAACTCGATGGCAAAAAAAATACAATTGGAAGAACGAAGGAGGAGATTAGGAAAGGTCAGTGCAGGGGGACATGTTCAACCGGTCACGGAGAGTGGGAAGGGAAACAACTGTCAGGGGAAAAGGGGAAAGGGGATTGTGGGGATTCATCAATCGGGATAAGGGGCCAATGAGGAAAAAGCTTAAAACACCGTAAAACGACAGAGGAGAGGGACGCAGAGAGGAAGAGTCACAGTACTTCCCCATTAGTTGAAAGGCTTACATCCCTACACCTCAGAGCAGAAAAGTATCTATTCGTGAACAAAACCCGACCTCGAAGCGTTAAAGCTAAAAAAAGCATATGAAAGAACAGCCGGGATCCGATCCCAAGATACACGGAAACTCAAATAGGGACGCCCAACGATGCCAAGGTTTAAACACGTGCAGCGGAGGAGTCAACGCGATTGAAGAACTGGCCGACAACCAGAAGACTAACAAAGTTACCAATCAGAAAAAAAAAGTGGAAGAGGGAGGAAAAAAATTGAAACGATTAAAGAAAGAAAAGTGCCAGCAGTGGTTCGGTGACCTGGGAGGCTAACTGGAGGCCACAACTTTCAAGGAAGGGAAGAGAGTCCCACGAAATTATTATTAGAACGGACCGCAATAGCCGGAGGGAATTCGAAATTTCATCTCGAGAAAAAAAAAATGAGTGGAAAGTGCCGATGGGGGAAGGGAGGCGGCAATTTCAAAAAAAAATCTCTGAGCTCTGGGAAAGAGGAGGGGGGGCGAAAAAGATCATTCACGGTGAATTTGACCACAGACGCACGAAACCTGGGCCACCCGCCAAAAACTTAAGGGGAGGGGGAGTCAAGACGTGTCAAATGCGCCGCGCAACATAAAGACTTAGTAGGGTGAACTGGGTGTAGGATACCGGTGGACCGGGGCAAGGCAGGAAAGACGCGGTGGAAGTTCCTCTAAATCCGATTGGGGGACTTAGGGAACATTGCGAATTGGGGGGTGTCATCAAACGGGGAAAGGGGAGAGAGGGGAAGCTGAAACGATAAGGAACGGGAAAGAAGAAAGAGAAGTTGGGTGGAAAACTCTGAGTCTCCTTTGCAAGACGAGCTTGGTGTCAGGACGGTTAAGCCCGGGGCAAGCCCGGAGACGAGGTCTGAAGAAAATCATTGAGAGAGGGAAGGGGAGGACGAAGCTGGCAGGGAAGGGGGGGGGGAAAACAAGTGCAGGATGTCTTAACTTCTGACTCTTTCCCACTAATTCTCACTTTTTCAAAAAAAGGGAGAAACATTTTGTTCAATGAAACGGGAGAGGGAAGGGTGCGGAAGCGAGTAACTTGAACGCAAGTTCCTAAGAAAGGAAGGAGCTCCCAGGGCTTGCCGAAAAACAGGAGGAAGGGGATAAGAGCCCGATACCTTGGGGCATTGCAAAAGAGGAAAAACGAGGAAAGAAGACGGGCGGCCGGTAGAAAACTACCCTAGGGGGCAGAAGGGGGGAACTGTCAGCCCCTGATGTGCTATAAAAGAAGAGAAGTTAGCACTGGATAGTCAGAACCGGCCCTAAATTTCTCTGCGGAAAACTGCGAAAGGGTGCACAGGGGTGGAAAAAGGCTAACCAACGGGTGAAAGGGCGAATCGCAGGAAAAAGAGGATAATTTGTCCTGTTTGAGGCTGGCGCGATTCCCCTTATGACAGTTTAGGAGGGGGAGTCGGGTAAGAATACGGTCGTTGGAAAGGAAGGCGGAACTCATTCCGTTCTAGAGAATTCTGCCCAGAAGTGGAGACTTCCACCAATCACTAAAGAGGGGGTAACAGCTGCGCATCCCCATCACACGGAGGGAGGGGGGGATTGTGAAAAGATGGCCCGAGGGAAAAGAAGAAGAGACCGAGGGGTATAATTTGCCACGTCAGCGCTTTTGGGATTTCTCTATTCGCATTTTCTCAGCATGAGAAATAGGAAGGGCAGGGACATTGAGAATTTCTGCAGAAGCATAGAGGCATTGGAAAAGAACTCTATGGTCGTGCACTGGGAACATGCAAAGGGGGGAGGAACTACCGAGAAACGAAAATTGTAAAAACGAAAAACTGCTTGTAACGAGCATGTCTCGATGGGAACTTTCACGGGGACAAGGGGGGGGAGGTGGCAAAATAATGGATGGGAGGCAAGAGCCTCAATCCGTTCTTTCGCGAATAAACGCAAAAGGGTTTTTGGATCCCAATCAAGCCCCTACCGGTTGAAGGAAGGGGAAAAGATGGTTGAGTGCTAGGAGAGATTGAAAGGAGGTGGTGGGCCCGTCTTGAAAAAGTGGGGGGAAAAAATCCTTTCAGATGTGCTACGGGCGATAATTTTCTGTTTATGTTTGGGTCAAAGTAGAAATATCGCCGACTGTCGTAGAAACCGAGAAAAGGGAAGAAAAGGGGAAAAAAATAGAGCTCAGGGGAAAAAGAACGGTGTTTGCTCTGGGATAAAAGCTCTACTACAGGGACACTAAATGGGAAAGCTATTAGGTGGGGGGGGGGGAGGGGGGTGGGGGGGGACAGAAAGCGAGGGGACGAAAAGAAAATTGAATCAAAATTCCGCGGAGGAGGGGGAAAGGAATCAAATCTTGGGGAAAGAAAGGGAGGGAAGGTTGCTATGGTCAAAGGGGAATATTAGGGAAGACGGATTTTCTCTGAAAGATTCAGACATATGTGGGGGATGGAAAAAAAAAACAGCCTCAAAAGGAGAGAAATAAAAATTCAGTGTCCTGAAGGAGATCTCCATTCCAAGTTACGACTTTCAGAAACCGGGTCTTTGACATACTCCAATGCCCTTGGGGGGGGAAACACAGCGGAGTGGTAAGGGGGGTCAGACTGAAAAATTGGGGTAAAAGTGGGAAAGTGGAAAGAACTACAAATCAGCCTCATCGACCTGGACAATAAATGGGGGGGGTTACAGGATACAGGAACTACATATCGGGGTCAGAAAAAAAGAGTTACAAACCGGGGAGGGAGGAAAATTTACGGGTAGACTTTCAAGTGTCACTTGAACGGAAAAAGGATTGAACGTTAAGGACCCCGAGAAGGAGGGGGGGGGAGTCGTTAAAACTGTCGGAGTGAACACCCGGGATATCTATCGTTACTGGGACCGCGGAGATTGAAAAGGCGAAATTTAAACTGGTTCAGGCTATATGGGAGGGGTACATTTTTAGGGGTCGCAAGGGGCAATTACAAGGTTAACGCGAGAGTGAGGAATAAGAAGCAGGGAAAGTAAGGTGGGGGGGAGGGGAAAGGGGGGGGGCGGGATGCGAGGGAAGGTAGAGGGAAGAAGGAGAGAGAGGGAAAGAAAGGGGGGTAGTGGGGAAGGGGATGGAGACGGAGGGAGGGGGGGGCGCGGGGGGGGCAGGGGAAGATGAGGGATGCTAGAGGGGGGGTGAGGGGGGGAGGGGAGGGGGGGGGGGGAGGCGGCAGGGGGGGATGAGTGGGTGGAGAGGAGTCGAGGGAAGGGGTAGCGGAGGGGTGCAGCGGGTGGGGAGGAGAAGGGAGGGCAGCGGAGAGAGGGGGAGGAAAGGGGGGGGAGTGGGGGGGCGTGTTTGGGGGAGGTGGGGGGGGGAGTGCAAGGGGGGCGCGGTGTGGGAGGGGGGGAAGATCAAAGGAGAGGGGGGGAGGGGGATGTGAGGATGGTTGGAGAGGTGGGGGGGGGGGAGGGGGCAAGGGTGTAAGGGGGGGGAGGGAGGGTGGGGGGGGTCCTTAGGGTTCCCTAAAGTGTTAGAGGGGAGATCTCCGCTTGGTGGGACAATGGGGGAGGGGTATGCGTGGGTTGGCTCTCTTGGTAAATGTTTACATTGATGTCAAATGGCAGTGAAACCACTGAAATGGGGGAGAAATCGGCGGTTGAACAATGCAGTTTTTTCCGAGGGGGTTAGGGTGTGGGGGGGGTTAAAAAGTGGTGGCACTTGGAGAAAAGAGGCTGCAGACATGTAAAGTGGTAAGGAGGTGGGGGTCATGAAAACAAAACAACTGAAAGTAGAAAATACCTCAAGGTAAAAGTAAAAAATTCAGGGAGATTGTTAAGAAAAAAGTTTCGACATCGAAATCAGGTGCATTGTAACACGCACCGATACAGGCAAAAGATCTACAGGGAAGAGGGGGGGGATGTAAATAGGGGAGCTACCATAAATAAATAATTCATTGGAAAGTTCCTTCAACGAAAGGGCAAAAAAAACATAAAACGTAATAAAAAACCAAGATGTAAAATTGAAAGGGAAGTACCTTGTTCAGACTTATCCTTACGACAGGAAAAGTACATTTGGAGTGAACTAAAAAAAAGTCTCTTATTGCTGTTGTGGGGCCCTTGAAAAGGACTGCGGGGTACCACTCCTGGGGGAAACGCGTCAGCTGCCGGGTCCCATTGTGCACACCTGGCCGACCCACTCCGGGAAAAACAGGTTACTACAAGGTCTTCAAAAAGACTGAAGCCTTTAAAGTTTTCGGGCCCCTTTGGAAAGGATGGCGGGGCCCCGTGATTTGAAGGATGGGCCCATTAAACGCTGGGGGGGCAACAGGGGAAAGGATACAGCGGTACTGTCGAGGTTCGTCAGGGGGATAACCTGAGAACGAGAGCCTCGCCTGGAAGAAAGAAGTTGCGGAGCCTTTATGTGGGAGAGGTGGGTACGTCCCTAACGAATTCAATACTTCGAAAAAATTCCTATACGAGGGGCAGTTCTACTAGAACAGCAGGATAAAGAAGGACGTGAGAAACACATTTGAGGAAAAACGTTAGTCCTCCGCCGAATTTGAAACGTCAGGGGAGAAGCCTCCGAACGGGGAAAAAACTGTGCCCCATCAATCCAATAAAGGGGGGAAAAAAAAAAAACAGACAGCGTGGGGTTACATCAAAATAGGTTGTATCAAGGATCAATCCAAGGACTAACTGACGGATTCTCCTCATGTGGGACGGTGACCTGATGTTACATGTCTAGGCATTCGGGGGACGGCTGGAAGCTATGTACTATTTTCCAAAGGTGAAAACAATATAATAATTATTGAAAAGGATTCTAACAAGAGTGGAATTGGAGGAGGTTTCGCGAAGAGAAAACTTTATATAGAAGAGATCCAGTGACCCGATGTAAGGGGGAACTGGGGGGTTGGGGGGGGGATAGGAGGACAAAAAAGCTGCAGGATCCGACACGAGCGGAGGCTTAAATGGAGGGCTGAAGAAGGGAACGTTCGGTCGCCGGGAAAAAAAACAGGGGAACAATACGAGGAGGCATCGGAAAAAATGAGAAAGGGGGGGGGGGGCCCTCTCTTTCGGCCTCTCGTTGGGGGTCTGACCCCGGAGGCCCACTAAAGTCCAGAAGGGATTGTTCTTCTCTCCCCTCCGAAGGGATCATAAGTGTTGCACCTAACTGTCCAGCTAAAGAACTGGCACAAGGAATGCTCAACGCTGAGAATAATAAATCGCGGCATGGCAAAGCCCAAGATCTGGTCTAGAACAACCTTACCAAGGAACTTAAACCATTTCCGGATGGAGGAAAAAAGGCTTGGTTCTCTGGCTGGAAAACTAACAGCTCAGATAAATTGCGACACTGAAAAACTGAAATTTGTGGCCAAAAAGCGGGGTCAACCACGACCACGGGATGCTCATGACGGATTATCAACGCTAACAACAGAGGCGAAAATAAGACATGGAGGCGGGAAACCGAAAAGCTTCTGAAAAGACAAGTTCATGGAAAAAAAACAGAAATTCGCGGGGTCACGTAGGGGACCAGTTCACGGAGCTGTAGACATGAAACCCCGGGAAGACCGGCGATCTTAGACAAAGACCGCCGGAGAAGAGAGACAGAAACAAAGCCGGACTAAGGGGAGAGATAACTCGGAAGAAGAATAGCGAAAGGAAGATTTTAGCAAAGCAAAGTATAAAAAGACACCGTTTTCATAATTCACAAACCAACCCCCAAAAATTGAAAAAAGAAGGGGGCAAGTGTAGCGATGGAAACCGACCGTCGTTAATGTCAACTGGCCCTGAACGCTGAAACACCGTAGCAGCTTCGCCTGAGGGCAAGGAAAAAAAAAAGAGACAGCCAGACCTCGTGGGGGGGGGGGAAAAAGGATGCACTTTGCTAAAGCAAAGGCCCTACAACCTCCGCAGATCAATACGAGGTGAAAAGCCCTCATCGGGAGCTTCGCGAGGGGGTTTTGAGCCTGGAAAACCTCAAACACAATGCCACAATGAACTTATCCGATGAAAATGGAAGAAGAAAGGTGCAGGCTGAAAGCTCCACCGCTGAATAAGGCCACTGCACCTGGGAGAGACCAAGAATCTCTGAGTAAGGGGGAGTTACACTCTAATACGGCCGACAGTGAAGGGCGAATACAGATTCGTCGGGCGATGTCACCCACACGCATGGGAGTCTTCGGCGGAAAAAGCCATTTAAGGAAAGCAAGGCGGGCGCGCAAGGCTGGAGTAAAGGGGGAGAAGAGATAAAAAAAAAACTGTTGATGAAAAGAGCTAATTCCACGTTCGAAACTGTTTGAGATCCGGCAGGTTCCGAAGCACTAACTCTTGCGAGCCGGATAACACTTCGGGAGGGGGGGGGGACAAGCAGGCCGACCCTGGCGCGAAACATCCTTGGCGGGGCCTGAGACGGGTCAAGCGCCGAGAATAATTCATTTCAGCGACGGTTGGGCCAGTGGCTCATCAAAAAGGGACTAAAGAAGGCTGCACCTTGCTGGTGCTTTTCAAAACAGTTGGCATATGTGGTGGGGGTGGTCCGTCCCGGGCATGGCTCAGTGGACGTTTTCTGTCTGCGACTGTCGGCAACCCCTCCGCTTTCGGGGGGGGGCTTTTTAACCCCTCAGAAGTTCCTTCGCGCTTGTGGTGTGCCGGATGCGTTAGCGGAGTAGGTCACTCGGAAGGTCTAGTTTTTAAAAAAAAAGAGAGATGCTGACGTGTTTTCAGCAAAAATGTCCAGGGAGTTGTCCTCAACGTTCAAGGCTTTAATAGCGTCTTCCATTTTGAACATTATCGGCGGAACGCGGAAGGAACTTAAAAAGGAAGAAGACTTCAAACTTCCAAGAAAGGGGCCATGGAGAGGGAGAATTCTAAAAGCGAAGAAAACACCTTTGGGAAAAAAAACAGAGGGAAGGGAGGAAGGTAGTGTCCGGCGACCAGTCAAAACGACCCGGGGCTAAGAAAATTTCTGACAATGTTGCATCAGGGGCTGACCGCTATTACTCGAAAAAGCCAAACTGGTCCAGTTCGAGCAGCAGGTGGTCGAGTTCAATATGCGCAATTGTGAATAACCTAGGGAGGGTGCCACGAATGAGCTGCAGCAGGAGTCAGAAAGCAGGGAAATCCAGGCTGGGCAAAGGGGATAGGGGCGCCGGCAATTCTGGGGGGAAATGCCAGGAGTGTTGTCCAGAGCCACACATCATCTTGCCTCTCAGGCGACTGGTCAGAAAGAAGAAGGAAGGTGACCGGAAGCTTCGAGCCAGAACCTAGTCGGTGATTGTCCTAAGGAGCGCTTGAGATCCTCGATCGGAAGGAAATTGCAGCGGAAGGTGAAGGGAGTGGAGGGAACTTTTCTTCCAGCGCCTTCACTTGACTCGGAAAGGGGGTGCTCCTGGGGAATTCAGTTGGACCCAGTTGCCGCAACCGCCGGGACAGCAGACAGAAAAAAGGTTGAGGGGAAAGCCGGGAAAAGCCTTACTGCAGGGGGTTCCAGTTTCACTCTTTTTTTCGCCGCGCATCAGGTTCTGGCTGTCGTGCGGCCAGCTTGTGTTTGTGGTGGGGAACTTAAAGAACGCAGCAAAACGATCCGTAAGTGGGAATTTCTAATGAGAGCTTAGTAGACCGGGTTCGACCTCAACCGTCCTGGGGGGGGGAGGGCAAAGAAAAGGGCAAAAACTCGAGGGACAAGAAGAGAGAATCTTGAGAAAGTTAGACGGCAACAGACGGACTACGTTCTAGACGAATGATAGAATAGGACTCGTGAGGGGGGGGAATAAAGGCAGTGGTAAACTATTACAGAGCCTTGATACTTCATGAGAAAGTGTGGTGGTCCTTAGGGGGTATTGGGAAAACACTTTGGCAATGGACTAATGAAAATCCCCAATATGTGGTGGAATTTTAACCTCCCTGGCCATACCTGAGCCCTCTTGGTAGGCTATATTCACCGTGAAAGGAATTGTTGGTATCGGTTCTTGAAAAAAATGCGTGTGTCTTCCCCCCCCAGTGCAATACAATCCAAAGGCTCGAAAAGGGCTCTCAATGGACGGGGTCTAATCAGCTCCTGAACAAGGTCTCAGAAACAAAAAAGAAGCTTAAATGGGCCCAAAAGCCGGTTATTGGGGCCATGTTGAAACATTCAACGTTTGTAATCTCCCAGGGGGGAAACGGGCAGAAGGACGAGGTGGGGAGACCTGTAGCCACGCTCAACCTTGGTGTCCCGGGGAAATCTTAGAGTTGGGTGGACTGGCCGGTCTTCTCAGACCCTTTTAAGAAAGGATGGAAGTCAATGTAAAGTCAATCTTTCGCACACGGTGAAATTACCTAGGAAAGGGCACATAAGATACTGTGAAGAACTGGAAACTGTCATCTCTATCTTACTTGGGGTGTCCCGGGAAGCATTGGGTCATTTCTAAAAAAATGGGGTCCTTAGCCATAGGGGGATTGCCTGCGTCCCATGGGTCGCAGAGAAGCTTTTATACCATTTGCCTTCTTGAAACTGTGAAGCAGTAGGGGAGGCGCTCATCTTATCAAGAAGTGATGTTCAATATTCGATAACATGCGAATCTGGAGGTAATGCCTGTCCAGGGGGTTCAAAAAACCGGGGAGTGTCAATTTGGGGAACCAGCGCACACACTCCTGCTATCAGGAAGGAGTAAGGGGTTGGGGCATGACTCAAATCAAAAAAGTAATGAAGGAAAAAAAAAAACATGATGTAAGCCAAGGTGTTGTGCCGGAACAATTGTCAACATAAATGAAAAACCTGACCGCCTGGTCGCGCACAAATCAGTGGTTTGAAATCGACAAAAAAGTTGAAAAATCTGGTAACAGCATAGGGGGGAGGAGCCCCCAATGGGGGGGAATTGTAACAAGAAGCAACCTGGAAGAAGCGAAA
>Ga0179591_1428818_pt1 | contig 13319 bp, 15 predicted proteins | sample CZOMad2_1_08_16f_FD_182891 | JGI IMG/M metagenome (GOLD analysis project Ga0179591, IMG submission 182891) | Vadose zone soil fungal communities from Angelo Coast Range Reserve, California, USA - CZOMad2_1_08_16fungal (PacBio error correction) | ecosystem: Environmental > Terrestrial > Soil >...
ACTACTCGCTCCACAGGCGGGCAAAATGGTTGGATTGACACGTTGCCAATTGGTTTGGCGCCTCACCGGGTTGATTTAATTACGGCAGGATTAGGCCCCGGCGTTTCGTCAGAGTAGCTTCACAATTCGACAATGACAATCAAAGCCGGTCAAAATTAAAGGGGTGTAATATAATTTCTGATGCGGGTCTCTATACGATTGCTCACTTGATCTTTCCATTACGCGACACCTCTGTCTATTACAGCGTTGATTGGGCAGATATTATCTCGTCCCCTTGTAGCCATTGGAGCATTGCGGATATAAAACATGAGGAAGGAGGTCGCCATGATACCCGGAGGGACTGGTGTTAGCGCGCATGAAGATCTTCGAAAGGGGGAGTGGATTAACATCAAGCTCTCGTGTCCATCGTCAGAATTGTTTTTCCCCCCTTTGGCAACGTAACCTGGAAGCTGTAAGGTCCATTGTGGGGGAGTAGTTTTACAAAAGAAGGGGTGACAAGGGAAAAAGGGGTGTCGCCACACTTGAGTCCAAGTTCTGGTCCGGTACGAATGGTACAGTGAAGGGGCTCCTCGCGGGAGGGTGTATTGCGCCTTCAAGGAGAGCTGCGCGGAGGGTAGGCCTGTCTAATGCCCACGGCACGCGCTCGGGTAGGCCAAAACGGCGGCATGAGATCGAATCCGGGAACAGGCGGCTGCCAGTGGCGAATTGTATCCCGCTGTCAACATCTGTGAAGGGTGCGGAACAGCGCAAAAGGCGGGCCTGGTTAGGGGTGACCGGATAGGCAGGGGGTGCGGGTGAGGGCGGCTGGACACCACAGCAGTACAGCGTCAATGCATCAGTTGTTGCAAGAAGAGCGGCGAACGCCGAGGGCGGGGACGATCCCTGCCTGAACCAAAACGATCGGCCGCAAAGGGAACCTGGAACCGGGGGGCGACAAACTTCAGGGTGCAGGCAGCGGCAGGGTTAAGGGCGCAAAGAGGGAGGCACCATACGGGCGCCGGTGATGCCGCGGTGGCCAGGAAAGGGCCAGCCCGGGGCCCGCGCGAAGCGGGGGGGGGTGCAGGTTGGCAATGGCTGTAAAATGGCGGCCCCGCGCAGCCACAATCACCGGGGTGGGGGGAGAAAGATGACCATCCGTGCAGGGTAGGAGAAAATGAGCCTTGTGGCCCGTGTCCATCGAGGTAGCTACGCCCTAAAGCGTGGTCATCGTGGAATATTTTTTGGAGCAATCCTTTATCAAAACATAATCAAAACCGATAGAAAGGGTTTAGGTGCAGGATTACTTATATTCAAACTCCTCGTTGTCTTTTCCTGCGATACTGATGCCAATACGCTCAACATTCTTTAATGGCTGCAACTGCAAACTTCGTCAAATTGTCGAAATTTCAGCTGAATTCCAAACGGAAGCGCCGTAACATGCCGCAAAGTGTCATCCGAGAATGTGTCAACCGGGTTGAGTGGTGTCCTGATCAGTTCTGCTTCCAGGTCCTCAACTCCGCTCCGGCAAAGCTCAAGCAGTTCGCGCCAATTTGGCTGGGATGTATGCCAGTGCCAGGCGTTGATCGTGAAATCACACGGCGATTTTGATCTTCTTTCTCTTCCAGCGTGCCATCTCTACACTGGGCTTACGCGAAGCAGACCGTACGATTCATTACGCGGCACCCCATAACACAAACGCCACTTCTACATCCTTATAAGCGTTAGCAGGGAACGTCAAAAGTCTGGGAACACAGGCCATGTTACTACTGTCAACGGTGTGGCAACACTCCAGCAAATGAAATAGCCGTTGGCCAAGCACCTACAACGTCAATAGCCGGGGGAAGGCGAGGGTAAGAAAAGAGCCCTGACAACCCCCCGATTACAGAAGCGTGACCGTTTCTGGGGGCGCCCGCCGTAGGTCAGTACCGAAAAAGAGGAGGGTGGACGGGTTGGTCAGAAGGACCAACCACCAACCGTGGCGTGCGGTCACAAAACAGAAAGAACCTTTTGAGGCCGGGACAACAAGCGTAGGACTAAGTCGAAAACCATAAACAAAAGGAACGGGCGGAGAAATGCAAAGCGGCCCTCGGCTGAGGGGGGCATATGGTGTGGAGGAGCTGGTGTGTGTCGCTGCAAAACAGGGTGCCCCCAGGGCGCCCACATAAGCAACGCCATCAAGAAGGGCCGAGGCCGATGGGGGGTCCGAAAGTTGCCCGAAGAAGGCCGGCCGCTGAATGGGCGGATTTGTACCAGCGGGTGGCGTAAGCGGTGTAAAAGCTGCTGGGCAAAATCAGGGGGTCACGAGGGGGCCAAACCGGAGGATATCACGGCCACGAAAACTGGGCTTGGAACCAAGGACACGTGTTTCTACGATAGGTCCGGAAACGGACTGCAGGATTCTGCGAGCGATGCCGAACAGGATCACAAAGTTTCATTCCTGGGAGGCTTTTGAATTCGCAATCGAACGGTTGGAACGGGGCTAGAAGACGCGGTAAAGAATACCCACCGAGCACCCTCAGATAATCGGACAATGGAGCGCGCCTTAACGCGGCTTTGTTCCCCAGGGTCCCGCGATGGCCAGTTCATCAACGCCATTTAAACGGGACCGTCCATGACGGTGGCGGACAGCAAACTGCGCGCTGCGAACGAGGCAAAAGGAATCCGAAAAGATCGCAGGCCCTGCGATCAATACGGCCACGCATGTTGTCCCCGGCGATTACGACTAACATGTTTGAGATTTGATCATCAACTGCGCACAAACGCCGCAAAGTGAAGACCGAAGAAGAAAGACAAAGCGGATATTGGAGTACTTACTGATTCTCGCAATCCTCCCATTCTGCTGATCGGCATGGCATGCTGGGACAGCAAGCCGCCCCGCTGATGCCTTTGCCCGGCGCGAAACGGGATTATGCTGCCCCCCGCGGCCGCCGTCCTCGAACGTGCGGTGAATGGCGAACGGCTACCCCTGCCATTGTCGAGCGCGGTACTTTGCTGGAGGCCCATGGTGTTATAGTACGCTCGAGATCGGTTTGAATCGTGGGCGAAGGCGACCCCATGCCGCGCTATTCGCCTCGCAGCAGCGCGCGCCAATCGCCAACCGGCAACTATAACTGCGGCGCTCACAGCATTTGAACTCCAGGCAAATAGTTTGGCTCTGGGTCTCGCTCTCGAAATGAGAGGAAGAAGTCCTATCGATACCGGAAAAAACGGGAAGAGGGCGGACGTCATCTATAAGAGGTCATCGACGATATCAGAAGGGACAGCTGAACAAGAAATCCGATTCCAATGTTACGGTCGCCCTGGCGCTCTGGGGAATTGGACAATTTTTATGACGCCAATGAAACCTTCACTCAGAAAAGAACAGATCCTCAAATCATAGGCCATGGTCGCCTGGGGCATCTTCTCGCCTACAGCCCAACCCGGCGACGCGGGTGCTTAGGTTAGCGAAGACCATTGGCCGTCGATCCGACATCCGGAGGCGTTTGTCTCTGGCGCCTGGCGCGCAAATCTTGAAGAAGACGAGGAGAAGTTACCCGCAGGAAAACCTTCAAACGCGTTCTCGAATCAATCCCCAAGTCCATGAGAGCCCATATTCTTCGATGCGGCTCATGAACTATAACTGGATTCCGAGCGATACGATAAAGCTCTGCGGCAATCGACAAGTTCTCGCAACCTCAATTCCCAGTCCCACCGACGCCGCGCAGATCGGTCGCCGCCTCACTACGTGCGCGGAAACACCGCGATTCCAATCAACTATTCAGAAGGTGCTTGCGATTATCCCATGCAAACGGTCTGGATTACACGCTTGCGGACAGTTGTGTGCATTTGCCCCTTTATAAGGCAGCCGTCGCATTGTGCCCGCGAGGCAATTCGGTTGAATCCGCGCGATGGCAGATGAGTCGTCCGTTGTAACTTTGCTTCGAATCGGGCCGAAGACGAAGGATGGCGAGCTGCTGACAAGTCAAGAAGGCGATCCCTAATGATTTTTCCGACACGAAGGCGCCCTTCGGCTCACGACACTGGAAGGATTTGCAATACAGTCGACGCCGGTCACTTTGGATCAATTGAACAGAAGGGAGAAGCGGCTGCGCGTCGTCCGTATGTGACCGATCTTCTGGCCAAAGGCCTACAAGACGCTCACCACAAAATAAGAATTCACGCGGAAGGTCCGATTGGCTTTGAAATGGATCCGAACCACGATATTTCGCAGTCCGTAACGCGGGGGACGGCCCGACCCGGTGCGCCTTGGCGTGTGTTTCGGAAAGCTCGTTGTGCATGGATTCGCCTTCGCGCACCGCAAGCCGTATGGTTTAATTGGGGAAGCCCGCTCTGCATGAAATATCACGCACCTCATCCATTGCAGATGACCGATCACAAAATGCCGCGATGGTTTCCGAAGGGACTTCCGTTTGGACGCGAGGACAGCGGAAAAGCAATTTCCGCGGATGGGGGCTATGACATGAAACGAAGGACCTTCTCGCCATGCAAGCAAAACAGCTATTGGCCCGATTGCCGACCTTATAAAGGGTTTTTCGACATTCGAGGTTCTTCTACGTATTACCAGGCATCCCTGGTGGCCGAGTACAGCGAAGGCACATGGGGATTCCCGGCACTTCGAAAATGCTTTCTTCGCTTTATAAGGCGGGAAAGGGAACCGCCGGCGTTTTCAAAGCGGGCTCAACATCACCGAAGGGAGTCGATGCAGTTTTTGAGGGGGTAAATGCCAAACGAATCGATCAATCCTAGCAAATATCACAAGCGTTCATGACGACAGCAGTCTCTTGAGGACGGAGATCGAGAAGGCATCCAATTTGTTGAAGAGCCCATCGCGATGTAATCCGGAATACTTCGGGATGATGCGACTGCGTATAGCCGCTGATTCTGGCCTCTCTGAAGAGGGCGACAAGGCGGGGCGCCATGATACACTCAAGAAGTTCTGAACCATCCGAGTTCCAATGGCCGGCTCTGGACGGTCTTCGATCCGCCGACTGTTGGCTGGTTCGCATGCGCGTGATCCGCACGACGAGATGGTGACCATGTCGAAGCTGGGCACGGCGTCCGGCGCAGGGGCGAATCCAACCAACGGCCAGACCGACTCAACCGTCAACAGACTTCCCAAACTGGACCGACTTCTTTCACACGGCATGGGCGAGATCGGCTTCACCGATGTACGGCAAAAGGCGCTTCGGACGGACATTTCTCCGCCCGATTTAACGAAACACTTGCTTGTCGGTCGGGCGGCTTCTATCAGAAGGCGATAACGTCCGACCGCCTGAATTTCGCGTCCGAGTCGGCGGACAACTGTCCCGCAACTCCGGCACAATTTCGATCGAGGAAGCCTCCTGTCTGGGGGCGTATCCTCCCGCAGACAACACCTGGGATCTTCCGATTCCGATCATTGTCGATAATGTTCGTAAAAAGCAATTTCCACGACTTCGACATTCACATGAACGGTGCCATCGGCAGTCCTCAGGAGCGTGAGCTCACCCTGCGAAACGACGCGACTACTTTCGTTCGAATCGCTACGTGGGACCTACATCACCACGGCGGCTTCCAATTATAAACTATGAACCTTAGGCGACGGACATCAGCGGACAGGGAGAGGCGAGCTAGCCTGAGTGGCAAATTGTTCACCAACGCGGCTTTCTCCGACGCACCGGTCTCTGCGACTAACGAAGCCAGCGCGGCGCCGGCGGCACTTTTGGCTCGCTCACCATGTCGCGACCGCCAGGGTACTCTTCCCGCACGACGGAGGGCTGGAGATCGGCGCCTGGATCGCCAACAAGCAGGTCCAAAAACATCAACACAACGATCTGAGTTCTCCACCGTGCACATCGGGGCAATAAGCTGACGCTCGGCTATTACTTCGCCGCGGCTCATCCCGCGATTACTACTTGGACCTGGGCAACAACCTGTCCGTCAGGCGGTCCAACCAACGGGCCGATCCTGAATCTGCTCTCGCCGATGGCACCAAGCAAGGGCCACAACTTTACAACGGCAGCACGACTCTGGCGCAGCGGGACTATCACGGTTACCCACCCGACTCGCCGGCTTCGTGTCCGATGATGGCAGGCTACCTCCAAGGTGCGCCTGGATGCCGGCGCAAGAATCGCCTCCAGTACCACGAAATCGAAGGCGCCTTCCGGGAACACTGCGGACTTGAAGCGGACGGCACAAAACTTTTTTTGCCATCCTTTCTCTTCAATACCTACAACCGACCAGAGCGCGAAGACACACAAGATTGCGGCCACCGCCGGCTCCGACTATGAAGCTCACATCCGAACTCTGGGTGTTACCCGCAACAACGCCGAGGCAACGTCTTCCCACAGTTCGCCACCGTACAGCGGACTGGGGGAACCCAACGGTCGATGCCTTGAAGGCGGCGTGAACTACCGGCAGTCCAAGGCGCGGGCCTCTACGGCAATTCTTCTACATACAAACAATTTCGCGGCAATCGAAGAGATCGATCTCGCCGCGAACGGCTCCGACTTCATCCGGCACCGGTGCAGCGACACTTATGGGACCCGAGCTCACGCGACGTCGCCCCTTCTACGGCTTCTCGATCGGCGCCAGCAGGCACACTACCTTCATGCGCGCTACACCACTTTCTCACGGCGGCGTCGACGCGAGTCGGGCACGAAGTTTGCGTCCCATCCGGAATGGCAAGGCCTCGTGAACCTCAGCTACCACACGAACGTAGCTTCGGCACGTTCACGGTCTACGGTTCCGGAACATCGGGGGCAATCGTTTTCGGTACACGAGACCCACGCAGATCCTGGCCGTCTAAACAAGTCGAACTCCGGGGCCCCCGTTCGAAAATGCGCGTCTGTCGAATTCATCCGGATCTCGGTGTGACAATCTCAATACTCGCGGGCCTGACCGAAGGCGACGTGCGCGCCGTTCTACGGCAGACAAACGCCCGGCGGGTCTCTGGGGCCGGCCCCTACAGGGACGATCCTTCCTTTACACGGCGGGCTACCCTTTCTGATTGCACCGCGAGGATATGACAAGGAGGTTGGGGCGGCGGGCGGGCGCCTTCGCGGCATTCGCGTGCGCAAGCCACGGGCCAAACAGTGCCGTTGATCACCAGGCAGGTGCTGGAAGGCTGCATTCTGCAACCGCACGGGGGGCGGCGCCTTCTAAACTAGTTCCGCGCGCGGGCCCGCGATTCTGAGCGAGCGGGGCGCTTGGAATCGTTTTCGCGGAGAGAAGGTTCCGCGGGTCAGCCAGGATCCTTGGCCGCGAGCACCGCTCGCATGAGACCTGGAGCATCCCTGGGGCGAACAACGGTTCATTCGCCGATCGTCATAATGAACTACGCGTCAAGCTACCCGGCGATACGGCCAACAACGATGCGTTCGACGTGTCGTTCGGGGCCCTTCGCCGACGGCGTCCGCTTTTCGCTAACCTATCACGGAGTCGGCCGGGCAAGCCCATTGAGGTCACGGGACAAGCGCACCCAGTTCCGGCCAGCGGGGGATTTCTCCGAGCGTGGTGGTATGAGGCGTAACCACAGGAGCGCGATGAATACCTGTATCACCCGAGCGCTTGAAACGAGGTCACCCCCTGGCCGAAACGGCGCCGCTCACACTCGAATCGCACAGCTTTCTCCTCTCGATCCATGAGCCGCGCTCGTCGACTATTCGATCATGACGCTCCCGCTCACCTTTCCCCAACACACGAAGGCCGAGCTCATGCCGTGGTCGGACGGCGGAAGTTCTTCCGCACCGTCCTTTCGTCACGACGCCGGGCGCATGGTTCCCGTCAAAGAGTGATCGAAAGTGTGGTTGAGGTCGTCTGCGCCCCGGCTAGAGCGTTCGGACAATCGTCGAACGAAGAGGCGACGGAAAGACGCCGGAGAGGTCTCTTCCGAGACATGTTTTTCGGCCGCGTGACGTAGCGTAGTTAGAACTGTCTAATATTCGCATCGACTCCGCGAAGATCTTGTGGCGATCCCATTGCTTCAAGAATGTCTCGCAGTTCGGAACCGATTGCGCGAGCGAACATGTGCAGCCCCCGACAGGCGGGCCAAGCTGTTTTGGCAAAAGAGACGACTGTTGGACAGAGCACTCCGCAAACACTCATGAAACGGCAATTTCAAACCTTTTCAGAAGGTACTTCGAACAGGGATGCGTCGTCCGGGGGGGGCCATCCTTTGTTTTTCAAGACCGCAACCCCGCTTTTCGAAGGCTCTCGATCGCGGGGCGCAAAAAAACAACGGTTTCTCTTGCGAACCAAACGGCTTCCGTTGATCTGCCCGTCCGTGCACAGTTTCAAAACGTCTCTAGGAGAGCTACCTGCAGGTAGGGGGACACTTTCGAAGCCAAAACATCATGACTTGGCATATGAATTGGGGGTATGGCAACGCAGGTCAAGCGAGCGCCCCAAAAAGTTTAGGAGACGTTCAAAACGAGGAACAAGAATGGCGTGCCATATTCCCTCAACGGGCGCCGCACCATCGATCCGCGTCATGTTCCAAGCGCGCGGCGCGAATGACAACACAGTAATTCAAGGTTGAAAATGATTTGGACTCCCACAAGGGCTTCCGGCCCCAAAAAAAAGCCGCTCCGGTGGAGGACTTCGAACGTGCCTGGTCGTTCTCTTATGTCCAAATTTTATCGCGAAACTTGCTACGCCGCGCGAGATTGCACAGTGACCAATGAGGCCGACGCTTACCCTGCCCCCATCTACCCTCGAGGAAATCAAAAACAGCGCCCCTACTTCTGTTCGAGATATTTTGCTAAGGTCCGCCGACTCCTTGGGGGGGGGGGAGAACGCGAGCAAGTCGACCACCGCTTAGGGAACAACTGATAGGCGCGAGGTCCGTATTCCAATAAAGTGATCACCTTGCACCCCACCCGACCTCGGCGTCATGTCCGGTTCATAATGGACCGATCCGAGAGGTCGAACCCCATCAGGCCCACCCCGCCCCAGGGCGTTTTTTTTTGCATTCCAACTCGAGTCAGGATGCGTTCCAGAATCGTCCATTTTGCGGAGGAACGAAAACACTTCACCAGTCACGCAGATGATGAAACTTGTATTTGTAATCGTGAAGGGGAATCCATTGGATGATACCAAGTACAACCACAAATGCCGGAGTATATCTTTCAGTGGGTTGGCTTCGTCGGTCGTTTATGTTCTCGGGCTAAGGAAAAAAAAAAAAAAAAGAGACGCTGCGGCCTCCAGCGGGAAAGAAGGCCATCAATCCCACATCCAACCACACAATCCCAGAGGAGGCAAGGCATCGATTACCAACAACTTTGACGTTCGGTCGACGACTACCTCAACCGTGTTTGGCGCCATGGCGATTCTGGCCGGCAGGTCGACCCGAAACACAATTCGCTAATACCTGATTGAACTTGACACAGCTTCAATCAGCCCGCACAAACGCACCCCCTGTCATCCAGACCTTGAAACTGACGATCGGTATCCAAAACGTAGAGGACCCAGGGAATCAGATCGACCTCAAGCATCGGACGCCGGTGTCACCGGAGGCACCCAGGGCCTCGGCTGCTCCGTCCTGACCCGCCTGCTCGAGTCAGGAACCTCAGTCTCGCTTTCAGACCGAGACGCCACCCTCCGGAAACTCGCGTTCACTAAACTGCAAGATCATGGCGGCGGTGTGTCCCGTAGAAAGCGGGCGAGACGTACCCCCGACCGGCGTGTGGCTGCAACGGGAAATGACTATCAGCAGCACGAGAGAATCGGCATTCCTAAGGCGCCAGCGCCGGTATCGATGGCCCCCAATCAAATCCCGGAAAACCTCATCGACGCAGGGAGCATGTTTATCGACAATCAACCTTACTGGAGTCTTCCTCCCGCTGTCGCGCGATCGTGTCCTCACATGATTCGCCATAACTCCGGGTCGTATCGTCAAATCTCGTCCAATCGCAGGCAAGGAAGGAAACCCACCGCCTCCGACATAGCGAGCGCCCTCGAAAGAAGCTGGAGGTTCCCGTGCCTTCACAAATCCCTTCGGCAAGGAACTGCTCTCAACAATATCGCGGAACTCCGTCGTCCCCTCACGCAAACACGGGCATTAGATCAGGCAGGTCGCCCAGGAACACAATCGACTATCAATTTCATGCCTTCGAAATTCCTCGTGAGCGCGGCCTCAAGGCCGACTAGAAGTGCCAGGGGACCTGCTTGTCTCGGAAGAAAATTTGTTCACCAACCGCGGCTGTCCTTCGATTTGAACGCGGCCGCGCAACAATACACTTATCTAAACACTTCGCGAAAAGGAGGCTCTGGGGGCGCCAAGTTGAATCCTGAGATGGTGGCCTCCTATCCAAGTCTTCGCGATCGCGTAATCGAAGTCGTCGGGGGAGGACGGGGGTGGTGCTAGTCGAATCGGAAGCCATCGCCAAGCATTCGCAGTGCCAAATGCACGCGGCGCATGGCTCGACATACAAGACGAAGCCCCTACCGCCTCGTTGCATAAAATCAAAGCAGGCCGGGTCACGTCCACGGTCCTACTTCCGCTGCGATTTGACGACATCGCGGCAAATCAAAGCGTCAATGGACCCAATTCTCCACACTAACTTCGGGGTTCGACGTTCTTGTCACAATGCCGGCAACGACTCGCGACATTCATTGAAGAAGTACTCCAGAGTATTGGGACCAGCATGGCCGTTACCCGCAATCAATCACTTTTTCATGGCCCCAGGCTCGTCCCATCCATGAAACCGCGAGCGGGTTCATGATCAATATGGCTCGATAAGTTGGGTCATTCCCTCAATCGTCCTTCCAGGGTACGTCGCCCGGCGAAGCCCCATCGTTGGTTGACCCCACACTGGGCCCATGAGTTGGGCGTTTCACAACATCCGATCAATTGCTTCATGTCCGGGTGCGATCAAAACCGAGCGCCAGGGAGCGGCTTTGGTTCAATCACCGAGCTTACAAGGCCCGAATTCCACAGCAGGCGCTGAAAACGATCTCCGCCAGGCGAAGTCGCTCGTCTGGTCCCTCTTCCTTGCTGCGGAGGACAGTTCAAGCATCACCACCAGGTATTTCGTCGTCATCGACGGTGGCTGGACCTGGATCAATAAGCTTGCGTCAACCGTCAGGGATGGTAAGTGGAGATTTGCCGTCGATTGTTTGAGACCCCGGTGTGAAGCCCGGCCGACTCGGAAGGGTGAACCAAAGTATTGCTTCGCACCATTGCGACAGCATCTCTAAAACCAACCTTTCGCATCAAGGGGACGGAAGTCACGTTTTCGACACGGCAAAGCCTCTGAAAATGCCCGCTTGCTTCCCCCGGGGGAATGGATTGCGCTAGCCTTGACGGAGGATTACCGCACCATCGCTTCGGCGACTGGCTGAACAGTCGGATTGAAACCCGCACTCGAAGAAGAATCCTGCTTCTATTCGCGACGACCGCCCCCTGTCACAGGTAGAGCAAACAAAAAGAACACTCTCTGAAAATGGCGAAGCGACAAGCTTTCAAGAACGCCGTTGACCCCATCACCGTGACGATGCTGGGCCTAATTCTCGCACCGGCCGTAGCCTTCAAGCCCCCCATTGCGGTGGGCCTCGCCCCGGCCGCTTCCACGTGCGTCACGTCGCGAACGGTTGAAACGGCTCCCCACGCCTCACGAATCACGGTCGATTTCCGTAGTAATCCCCCCCCCACCCCCCGCGTCCGCCGTGGAACGACACAAGGTTCGTACTCCCGTCCCGCGAAGTCCGTCAAACGGAGGCAGCCGAGTGACCCGCCATTCGGGGACCCCACTTGCGGCGCGAACCGCCCCCCGCTCGCTTTCGCTTTGTAAACCAACGCGGACCCGAGGTTGCCAGCAGAATCCGGGCAGCCAGCCCCTCGCCGAGAGGGCCACCCACCGGTTATGCGCGGACCACTCACCCGTTCGGGCACGTTCGCTCCCCGCCGCCTCGCGAGGGCTGGGCCGAAGTCGCGTGCCAAGTCGGAGCCGAATAAGCGGAACCAAGCGCGAACGGATCCTTGCTCGACTCTACTTGCCCTTGTGGGGGTCGCGGCGGAAATGGGTCTGCTCGAATCGCGAGAAGGTGCAACCGCCTCGTGGTCGTGGTAGTTCAACCGTGGGAGCAAACCTACACGGGTCCGGCCCCAACTTCCTCGAACCGGTGAAAAAGCAGGACGCTGTGGCATCGCCGATACGTCCTTACCTTCGAACCCGAACCCGCCGCGACGAGTAAGTGTCCGGCCGCGCGAGCCCAAGGGCGGCTCGGCCACGGCGTCAGGCGCATCTGGATGTGGTTGCCGTAGTCGAATACTAGCTGCGAAGTGCCATCGGTCTCCAACCGCGTCCGCGCAGTCGGCGCGAAGGCTGTCAGAGTTTCCCTTACCGGACGCGATTCAGGTAGCTGTTCGCGGACGGAATGTAGAATCAGTTCGCCACTGTAGCTCGCGGCTGGATTCACGCCGGCGGTTCTCGGCCAGCGTACGCATAGCGGACCGCGTTCCCGCTCGGGTCGTACTGGGACGCGGCAACCATTGCGCTACGCGCTCGGGTGCGTCTGGCGAAGACCGACTGCATTCGTGGCATCGAGGCCATTATATCGTGACGACGTTCCGCTATCGCGGCCCCGCCATGCTGCGGCCAGTCGCCCACCTCGGTCCCACTCTTCGAGCGCAGGAAGCGCCCCTCCGTAATCGTGCCCGGAAGAATCGGATTCGATACGCCACCCTGTTGAGGCGGTCCGCTCCCGCCACCCGGCCCCATCAGGGACCAGCCGCCGGAACATTCTTGATTGGCGAAAGAGGAACCGCATCGGGCCATCGTAAGTCGGAGTCGCCGCCCCGTGTCAACCGAAATGGACAAGCACCCCGTTAGTCCCCCACCTATTCCGAAGGGAGAATTGCCCCGACGAGCTGTATCGGCGCGACGTGGGGTAAAGTCCGAGCGCCGGCCGTGACGAAAGTGGAATGTGCGACCCCGGCCGAACACCGTTTAGCGCGTTGACATCGATCTGGTGGTCGATTTGCACCTCGTCTCGGTTTTGTTTCCACGTCCGCGAACGCGATGAAGGAGTTCCGAACCCATCACAACTCCTGACAACTCGACTCTACCTTTCCATCAACTGTTTTTCCCACGATGCGGCCCACCTCGGGCGGGGGCCCCCCCCCTTTCAAGTGTTTGGTGAGGCAAGCACTGAAAAAACTCTCACATCATTCCCGCGACGAACGCCGAGAAGTGTTCTGTTCGGGGAAGCGGGTGTGGCGCTTGGTCCGAGGCCCGGAAAACAGCGCGAGCGCGGGAAACGGCAGCTTGCCGTAAATGCGAAGAGTCCGATGTCCCTTCGCAATCAGGCCGTCCTCGGCCTGGGGCGCTTTCCTTCATGCCGCGCCGACGCCAGTCAGC
>Ga0179591_1251177_pt1 | contig 13317 bp, 13 predicted proteins | sample CZOMad2_1_08_16f_FD_182891 | JGI IMG/M metagenome (GOLD analysis project Ga0179591, IMG submission 182891) | Vadose zone soil fungal communities from Angelo Coast Range Reserve, California, USA - CZOMad2_1_08_16fungal (PacBio error correction) | ecosystem: Environmental > Terrestrial > Soil >...
GAAGGAGAGGGTTGGGCAAAAACCACTGGGAGGGGGGGGTTAAACATATAGGGGGAGGAAAAACCATATTCAACACAAGGTTTGTGCCGAGAAACCAAAATCTATTTGGGAAAAAGGGCTTACTCGTGGGCTGGACGAAAATTAGGGAACACGTCAAAGGGGGTGGTGGAGGGCAAACTAGAAGGCATAACGCTGAGTCGAAGAAGGGATGGAATTCCAATAGACCAGGCCTTGGGACAACGTCGAAAAACAAAAAAAGCCTCGGGGACAGCGCCCAAGAAAAAAAAGGGGCCCCCAAAAGAGGAGAGTTTCAAAAAGGGGAGGTGGTGGGAACGCCCTGTAACAAAGACCACAATTCTTCAAAATATCTAAGCAAACCAAAGACGTGAGAGGACGAAAACAATTTGAGGTGAATGGACCGAAAAAAGAGAAGGGGGGGGGGGGACTAAATAAAAGAACCTCACTTTTTGGGAATGTCCCGTGAAAGAACTAAAATCCAGGACTCGCGGGTTAACCGTTTAGGGACAGGGTGTAGAATTTCCCTTTACCGGTTTTCAATGGGCAAGTGGTGAACCGTAGTACAGGGGAAGAACAAACGAACTCTAATCGAAATGACATGCTAAAGTAATGAAAAATGGCCAGAAAAGAGACAAATGTGACTAAAAAAGGGGGGTCGAGACTGAACATTTCAAAGGGAAAAAGGTGGAGGAAATAAGGTGCGAAAGGTTGAAAAAGGAAAAACAGAACGGTAAGCTTATTGAAACCTAGAAAAAAAAAAATTTTTTGCAGAGGTGTAAGATCGCCCGCTGGCAGAAGGATTGGGGAAAACGAAAATGGGGGTCCTCATTTCAATCGAGAAAAACATGGTGAAGGAAGAAAAAGAGGGTGTTCTGTCGGCAACCCATGGATAGGAAAGGATCTCCATCGTGGGGGAAAATTTCACTAAAAAAAAACTTGGGGTAAGGAAAACGTGACTTATCAGTCCAAGCAGACAAATAACCTTTCCAAAACGGAGGGCAAAGAAGGGGTTTAGGTGGCCGAGAAACAGACGAAGCAAACCAAAACGCACCCAAAACAAAAAAGAAAAAAAAAAAAAACAGAAAACGTCAGAGGGCAAACATACGTAAACCTGCCCCGTGGGGGCATATGCCGCCTTGCGTAGCGGGAAAAGAGATCGGCGGGCAAAGGAATCCGGGCCAAAGAGAAAGCAGGCACCAGAAGTCCAAAGGGACTTTAGGGGCCACGGGTGAAAGTTCGGCTTAGGGAAAGGGAAAAACGCCCTTTTGGGTCAGGGCAAAACACTATGGAAAAAAGGGCGGGGCGTACCGTCCCGTGTGACCGGTATTGGGAGATATCCGACCGACACCCAACCGATGAGAATGTGACCAGGGACCCGAAAAAAGGTTGGGGGGGGGGCTCAGTCGGACCGAAACGACAAACTACTCTGTGACCCAGGCTTGCGAGAAATCAGGGGATCAACACTCCCTGACCCCGAATGGGAGAATGCGGGAAAAAGGGGAAGAGGGGGGAAGGAGCTGGGACGGTTAATGTAAGTGAACCAAAGGCTTAGGACGAAGGAAGATCAAACAGAGAATCTTGGACAGGGGATCTTGAAAAAAAGTCAGGTAAAAGAAAAGAGGGGGGGGTGGTTGTGGGGAGGGTAGCGGAGAGGGTCCGGCAGCCTTTGGGTTGCACGTGATCCTTAAGAGACCCCACGCAACTAAAGGAAGGTGAAGATCCATGCGATCGCGAACAACAGTGGGGTGGAAAAAGCGAATAAGGAGGGAAAAAGACCTCTATCAGGCTGCGGCATCCAGGAATGTCCTGTCTGAGACAGAAAGCTTTGGGGGGGGAGTAAAAAAAAAGTTACCTGGGTCGCGTGAACGAAAATGGCAAGGGGGGGGGATCTTCTGGCCGCCGTAATGGGCCAAAATCGACCGATCACACACCAGGCAAGATGAAGGGAGCTATGGGTTTGGAGTTCACCCAGCGGGAATGAAGAAGAAAGAGCGCCAGAAAGGGTTGCGAAGCCGCCTATTCACTCACCTGAAAGGGCAGAAAAGAACCTTTGGTTCAAGTAGGAGGGCTAATGCAAACGGACAGGCGCGCCCAGAATGGTTGAGGAAACAAATGGGGGAAAGGCCGAGGAGGGTTCAAACTTCAAGCCGTGCACCAAAAAACAGGAGGTTCAAAGAAAAGAAAGATGAAGCCCACTCAGCACTTCACCAGGATGAAATTGCGGGAGGGAGCTTTGTTACGGCCCGGGGAAAGCGCGACGGGGGGTCACATGCGGAAGGCCACCGATTTTTCCTACAAAACGTTGTCAGAGGCTCTTTGCAGAAAAAAGGGAAAGGGTCCCGCAGGAAACAAGCCTGGGCATCGGAAAAAAAATGGGGGAAAGAACGGTGGGTGGAACAGGGGTACCTGCGCCATCATGGGACGGTCGCTGACTGGAAGAAAGAAACCCACACAGGGGGGCAATCAAAAAGAAATATACTTCCAAAACTTGGTAACCGAGGAGGAAAAGAAAGAGGGGGGAGAGGTTTAGGATCGGTTCGCAAAGATGGAGCACGCATGTGCCATGAGAACAAGATACTATCAAAGCGGTGAGGGGGGTGAAAAAAAAAGAGAAAAAGGGAGAAAAAGATGGTTGTTCATTATAACAAGGTCGCGGGGGGAAACAACGTCTTTAGTTCAAAAACTCACCAAGCCGTTGGAAACGCGGAACAGGAAAGGGCCGCCACCAGCAATTCAGCAGAAACGCCGGTAAAAAAGAGGAAAAAAAAACCCCAAAAAAAAAACCAAAAAGAAAAGTGGGGGGCGCTTCCATCAGCCCTAAGCTTTTCGAGGCGCTCGAAATCATTCAGGAAAGTTGGCAATTCCCCAGGATTGAAGGTCAAACACTGGTTCTTCGCTGAAGAAAAGACTGACTCTCATTTCATCGAGGGCAAAAAACGCCGGCCGAGTTCACGCGTCAATCGAGCGCAACCCGGGCAGCAGTGGCCTAATCGCAGAAAAAATCATAAAAGACGGCGCCGCCATACGTGTGGGAAGACGCCGGCATGCTAAGGAAACACAACGGGTTCAATCGACGCAAACCGATCTGGAATTGGTCGCCAGACCCGTCGGAAAAAGTTCAATTAACTATCGAAACGCTCAAACAAAAACGCGCCGGCGGCACGCAGGGAAGAAAAACCAGTAGTTCGCGGGCTGATGCAAAATAGATCAACAACAACAAAGGGGGGTAGGGGAAGGAAGAGAGGGCCACACCCGCGGAACAAGGTGGGCATCGCCCCCATTAGCCTAGGCAAAGGGTGCCGCAACGGCGCGTTGGAACGTCGAATCGATTATTACTGAAATTGGAACAAGGAAAGGGATGGGAAACGGCGAAACAAAAAACGTTGCAAAATGCCGGCAATCGGTGGGGGGGGGGGGGGGAACTCATGAAAGGGCGGAAGAAAAAACAGGGGGAGCACCAGCGTCTTGGGGGAGAAAGGGGAAAAGAGGGGAACGGTATCACTACTCCTGCTCCTCTGCAAAAACCGTTGCAGAGAATGAAAAACTAGCGTTCTTCAAGGCCCCAGAGGATGACCATGAAAGAAGGGGGCAGAAGATGAAGCTGTGCCAAGAAAGTCGAATAAGGGAAAGGTTCCCTTCAGCCTATTGTCCGACGCCTCAGCAGAAGAAAAAAAAAAGGTGGGGGCCCTGGTTGAATCCGCAGAAACCAAAAGGGGGGTGGGGAAAGACAGTTGACAGCTCCGGGCACGGGACTGACAAGCGGAACCCCTGTGTCAGGCCACTCTCTGTCAAGGGAGTGCCAAAAAAGGGGGTGTGGGGTCTGTTTGGGAACACATCCAAAAAAGAATGGGTAACTAGGGGGGAGAGGGAGGGTGGGAAACATGGTGAAAGACATCAGGTGGACGCCAGTTTTGCACCAAGAAATAAACAGTTAGCAGCGATTGTAGGCAAACAAGAGGAGTTACAAAAGAGGGAGGAGGAGGAGAAGAAGTAGACCCTTGGGTGACGGGTCAACCAAGAAAGAACGTAACCAAAAGGGGAAAGGGGGAGACCAGGACCAGGAGGAAACCTGGGGTGACAAAAAACAGTAAGGAAAAAAAAAGTCGCGGAAACCCACTTGACGGAAAAAAATGCCCCGGGTTTTCAAAAACCATAGAGTGAAACCCAAATGCAGGTGGCCGATGAAAAGAAGGTGAGGACCCATTGAATGGAGGGGGGGGTCAAGAAGGAAAAAATGTATAACTGGGGTCAAGGCGAGAAGACTCATGGCCCCAGGAAAAAGCCGGCCGACGTCAAAACGAAGGAAAATAACGGCAAACATCATCAGGGGTGAGGGGGAAGCGAAAGAAGAAGTCAATCGCCTTTGAAAAAAGGAACCCGCGTTGAAAAAGGCTTGAACCAAAAAAAAAAAAAAAAAAAAAAACCTCCATCAGAACTGGGAAAGGGGTAAGACAAGGGAGGCCGGGGCAGTCTTATCCCAAACGGCAACGGGGAGAAACCAAGGGGGGGGGAAAGATTGCCCAAAAAATGGTGAGAGCAGAAGGGAGTACAGTCGAGCAACGACTTGCAAAAAGGTGAGGGATCATCAACAAAAGAGGTCTTTCTGGTAAGGAGGGGGCCCCTCCAAACAAACTCCGGGCTAAGAAAATAGGAAAGGATGGAAAGGGAAAAATGGAAAAAAGTAAAACTCCGCTTCATACCAGAAAAACTTCAACCAAAAAAAAAAAAAGTTTCAGACGGACCCGCCAGGGGGAACAGGGGGGGGCCTCAGCACCAAACACGTCCGTAGAATAACAGAACGAGAGGGGCAGAGGTGGGTCTGGGAAGCTGGCTGGAACGAATTCAGAAGGTGAAGAGTACGACACCAACGAACGATGGTAACGAAATGTAAGCGGAAGGGTGAAAGCTTGCGAAGGCAATAATCCAAGCCGCCGGCCCAGAAAAGAAACTCCTTACGCGCCGCTCCGGAAGAACCACCCGAAAGCGATCAAGCGTGTCTTGGACAAAGCACTAGGGAGTGACCCCTGGATTAGCTTGTAATCGGACCTCGAAATTGACGCCTCGGGGTCCTGAAAAAGGAGAGAAACAACAAGAATAAGAAAAAACAAGTTGGCAGGAATTGTGTAGGAATCGTCCCATCAGGGTGTCAGGGGAAAAGTGGTGAAAATCCCCCGTTATCAGGGGGACAAGGCAAAGGCTAACAAAGAAAATCGACTGCGGGGGGGGGGTCCCTGCAGAGCAAACAAAGCGTGACAGAAAAACCACATAGCATCACTCCACGGTGGGTGGGAGGGTCGATAAAAGAGATACAATAACCTCTGCAACAGGAGCCTACGCTTTCCAGACGTTGGCAAAGGAACCTGGTGACCCTGTAGAGGGGGACTGAAAGGAAGGGAAGAGTTACCGCGAGAGCTCCCGGCCATGGAAAAGGTATTTACCTTGAAGTAGAACCAACTGGCAATAGTCTCTGCACCAGGGGGAAGATAGCAAGCGCTACTTTGACCGGAGGGTAAGGGAAGAGGGTGGAAAACAATAATTGTGCACCGTATATTGAGAGAAATGACGGGAAGGGGTGTAGGAATTTTGAGAAAATCGGGTTTCCCTCAGGGCCAATGAACCCTTGGACTGCAGGACGTGGTGGAATTTTATGTTTAAGAAAGGACGGGAAAAGAAGGGGTGTTACAGGTTCTTAAGGGGGAAAAAACGAAAGATAAGAAGGAGGGTCATAATACAGTGGGGGTCGCCAGCCGGGGAGAAAAATTGATTTGAACAGAAACTATGAAGGGGGGAGCTTGGGTGAAAAAGGGATATATTGGAAAGGGGGCCAAAAAAAAAAAGAGTCCTTCTAAGATCAGTGAAAGCCGAGACAGTGGACCTCTGACCAAAAAAGGAGTGGGAATGTTTTCAATGGTAAAAATAAAACGAAGGAGTTTCTCAGGGGTCTGGCAGGTAGAGGTGTGAACACTCTAATGAGATATGGGTGCTGAAAAGGAAAAGAATGGTGAGGTTCGTCGGAAGTAAAAATTTTCGTCGACCAGGAGCCAAATTCATTCATGAAGGGAGGAAGTGCGATTTAGCAGCTGAGGGGGGACCCTGGCCCTAAAGGTGACGCAAAAAAAGTGACACCACGGAAAGGGCGGACCGGAAAAGGAGACCACAACAGTAACGACTTACCGCGGATCGTTGAAGAAAACAAAACTGGGTGGGGGGGGGTCTGGGGAGGGGGAGGCAAGGGGGCAAAAGAACCAACAGTGGTGGAGTGTGAATAATAGAAACCACCAAAAAATACCAGCACAAGAAAAGGTCAATTCAAAGGAAAGGGGGTGAGAGTTCGCCGGAAAGGGGGGATGGGGGTTATTAGAGTGTGGGGTGCAGCAAGTGGTGGGGGTTACAAGGCTTGGGGAACGAAAGAACCTTAAAAACTAGCAGGGAGCTTGTGTCGTGGGGGTGCACCATGTGGGTGGCCGCGACAGACTAAAGGAGTTGTCGGAGACGACCAAAGGCGTCACGATGGGCCTTAAAAAAGGGGGGGAAGGGAAAATCATCGGGGGAGACAGGGCGGCAGAGGAAAAAAATATCAACCCAAAGGGAAAGGGACGCCCCTTCCCTTCCAAGACCAGGAAGTGGCTTGAAAAAAAGAGATGCGGGGATGGTCGGGGCAACAAGGGGGGTTTCAACGGAGTCTTCTGCATAATTCGAAAACTATAAGATGGGTATCGATGCCATCGTGAGTACAATGGAATCTCGACCACGCAACAAACAAGCAACGGAAAGAAGAAAAAGTAAAAAAATAAGGTGGTGGGGGAAAGGGGGGGGGGGCAAGATGTGGGAAGAAGCTAGTTGAATGAGAAAAATCATAGTGGAGAGATACGAGGGAAGGCAACAACAATGGGGGGGGGCCACCTGTAAAAACAAAATCTAGGTCAAATGTACTCAGGGGGGGGGGGCAGCGGAAGGGCGGAACCCTTTAATGTTTGTGGGGGGGGCAGAAAAAGAATAGGGAGTGGAGGGGACGCCTCTTATGGGAAGGCCATCGACCAGAAGGGGGGGGTCGCGCGCCAACGCCGGGGAGTGACTCAAAAAAAAAAGGGGAACTCCCAGCCGCACAGTATGGAAGGACATTTGGACTTCAACGCCCTGAACGAAATGATGGAAATAATCTAAGAAAACCAAATACTTGCAATACTAACAAATCCTCAAGAGAAGAATGGGACCAAAGTGTCTGAGAAGTTGTTGGTGGGGGGAGAGGAATCCTCTCACTGTTGGGGGGGGGATTGGAGGAAGCCCACCCTCAAAACCGGAAACGAAAAGGATCCCACGTCGGGGGGAAGGCAGGGTAATGGGTGGGAGAGGAGGGAAAGGGCCTGACGTTGTTCAGAAAAAAAATTTTTTTGAAGCCACCTTAAGACAAGACTAAAAACAAGCGGAAGAAGAAATCGCAAATTGGCATCAGAAAGGAGGGGGGAAGGGGAGACGGGCCCATAAAATTGACTACGTCGGGGGGTTTCCGAAAAAGAAAGGACCATTCTTGATTACTATCAACCCCTAAAGAAGTTCCGAGGGGGACCACTGGACAAGAAAAAAGCGGTCTGTGAGGAAAAAAAGAAAAACGATAGTTGCATAGGGTAAAAAAGAGCAAAACTGGGGGAAGAAGTTTTGACGAGTCCCCCAAAAAAACCTAATGGAAAAGAGACGGAATCCTGGGTGCGCCAAGTCAAAAGAAGGTGGGAGGTTGGACATGAGGAAAAGTCTTAAATAATGAAATCACCAGCGTGTGGAAAGATTCGTCAACTGTGCCAACAGTAGTATCATGACACGCCTCACATCAACGGGGTCCAGAGGAGAAGCAAGGGTTTGTGGGGCCGGGGTCCTAGAAGAACCACCGCTCGAAAACTAAGCAACGGCCTACAACCAACAAAAGGTTCCCAGACGACCTTCAAAGATACTTCCGGAAAAACTGGGGAAAAGATGCAACCGTGCTTGTCACAAAAAAGGAGTAAAAGGATAAGATCTTTGTTCCTGGCAGCCTTGGGAAACGAGACGCCAGTAAACAAATCCGTAAAACAGGTGGAACTGGTAGGGCACCAGGGGAACTTCCACGGGGGATCGTCCTTCCAAACGGGCCCCCTGGGAACAATTGCAAGAATTGGGAATAAGTCGTCAACCGTTTACATTGGAGGGAACTTTTGATATAGAAACAGAACACCCCAAAAACGAGATTAGATTTTCACGGGGGGGGGAACAATCCCATTGTGGGACAGCTGCGAACAGAAGAAGCACTGGAGAGTGTGAACCTTCGCTAGGCATATAAGGGCTCCCAGGAAATCCCATTAAAACTCCGAGAAATGGAGAGAAAAAAAACGCCCTGCCACCGTACTTTCTCGTAGTACCTCCGGGAATGACCCAGCGCGAGGGAAGGGGTCAATATAAGAGATTTGAAAAATGCTTGCTCTTAAAACCCGAAGAGCGGGGGGGGGGTTAATGAGGGGGATCGTCACCAACGAAGCGGGGTAGATTCCGGAATTAGTGTCTGCCCGAACGAAGAAAATTACGGCTCACAAGTAAAGGAAAAACAGTAGCGGCGTGGGGGTGCCGTCAGGGGAGGGAATGAATTCGAACAAGCCAAGCCTATCACCGAAGAGGACACACACCTCCCGAGTGGTCCTGCTTAGAAGGGAAGAAGTGTTGGGGGTCGACCCAGTGGGAACCTGGCGCAACGTGAAACCGCGAAAGGGTGCGTTATCCTTGCCAAAACGAACGGTCAAATCCCGGGAAACTGAATAAGGATAGCAAGCGGGTGTTGGGCTGAAAACCCCGCCAGGAAAGGAAAAAAAAAAGAAGCTGCAAGTGCCGGTCAGAGCTGGAAAGGATCCCGGTAAAGACTCTTCAAAAAATTCAAGCCGATCACACAGGGGTTGTACAGCGGGGGCATAACTATGAAAAAGAAGTGCCCAGATCAGGGCAGATGAAAACACGAGAGATTTTCGGTTCAATTCGTTCAAAAACGAGTAATTTTGCCAAGACTCAGATAAATACAAGAGAAGCACCTCTGGCAAAAGAGGGGATTGAGGGGAGAGGGTAAACAACCGGCAGCATGGGCAGCCATTCTTCAGGGAAGAAGTAGTTCTACCCTCGTTCCTTAGCAGGAGGGAAAAGAAATGACAAGTTCCCGCAGGCCTCTGGACATCGGCAAAAGCAAGGGGGGCCTAAATTGGAAAAAAGAAGGGACTTAGCGGCAAGAAGGGGTTGACGGCTGTGAAAGACAAAAGGCACACTGCACACCAGGGGTAACTACAAAGGGTTGATCATGATTCCTTGTTAACGGGGAAGGGTTGAATTTCACAAGGGCAGGGGGTTGAGTCTAAAGGGGGAGGACCAAGCATAAAAGAAAAAAATGGTGCCACTCCTAGAAGGGAGGGTTTCAAATGAGAGGAAAATTTTTGTGTGAACATTGATTGCCCAAATTCCGACGGGAAAAGGGTGCCACCTTCAAGGGAGGGGAAAAGGAAAACAAACCCACAGAGTACACAGAAATGGCCCAGAGAACACGAAAAAAGATGCGGGTGAGCAGACGCTCCATACGACGTGGGCGGCCCCACCTAAAGGTGGGTTTGAGGTACAAACGGGACAACATAACATTCCTCTAGCGTTAAAACGGGGGGAGAGGGACCAATCAGAGGGGGAGAAGAGGAAAGTGATGGTGGCACCTTTTCGCGGAAACGAGTTGCCAGCATCTCCTACAATGTAAAAGTCTCGGGCTTCCGGCCGCAAAAGTGCATACCGGGAAAAACAAAAGACCTCACCATGTAATGGCAAGTAATCCCAAGTCGGGAAAAAAAGGAAGTCTCAAGAACAGGCACCCAAATCGTGTGCGAAGGAAAAAATGGTCTGGAAACGAAATGGCCTAACTGCCAAAAAAGAGACGGAGAAAGTTGACGATTAAAGACCCGTCCATCAATTAAACAGGGGAAATATCGAGGCTGAAAAAGAAAAAAGAGAAGGGAAGGCACAAAAAACAGGTAAGTCTTCATACTCCAAAAGTTATTCAGCCTGTCTTAGAAAGAGCTCGAAAACAAATGTAGAAGAAAAGAAGAGGAGGAATCGACAAGATCAACTCGAAAGAGGGAGGACCAGGACAGAAACAAGTATGAACGTTTTCCCGAACGGAAGACTGGGGGGAAGGAGCAATAATGATTCCTTAAAAAGCCGTACTGGGGAAAAAGGTCAGGAGAAATCGCCAAAACTATATGGTCATTAGGAAGACTTTTGTCCCTCCAAGCAAAAGGGGACGAGCCCAAAGGGAAAGCATAGAAAAAAACGGAAGGTTATGATGGGACCCGAAATTAGGGTGCACGCCCCTGGGGCTACATCGGTTTTGCCAAGGAGGGAAACCGAATCTGCACGGTACATGAGAGGAAAAAATTATTTGCATCAGTCACCCATCAGGTAGACGTGCAGCATAAGGCAGGTAATTTCCCTGCAGTCACCTGATTGGTGAAAAGAGAAAAATCGAGAAATGTTTGGTTCTGTGGTGAAAGAAAACAAAGGTAGGTGTTCCGCAGCGCGTTTGGACGAGCGGCAGTTCGGCCAGAAAAGACGTCCCTGTGTCAGGGGGGGGGACAAGAGGTCCGGGCACGCGACCCACGGCGGTGGGGACGTTGTGGAAAAAAAACGCAATACTTTGCCCACGGAGCTTGAACATTGGGTGAAAATGGAGAAGGAAAGAAAGTCAGGGGTGGCGCCACCCCTAACATGAACGAGAGGGGATGGAAAACATTGCACGGACAGCGGCGCGTCGAGTAGAATTCCAAAATCAGGAAAATGGAACTCCCCAAGAAATCCGGTACAACAAAGTAGAAAAGAGGAGAACCAGCCACGGACCGACCTGGCTCAAAGGAAAAAGAACATGCACCCATCGGGAAACATACGTTCCTTTACGAACTGAAGAAGGGCCCCCCCCAGTTAAAACTCGGACAAAAACAGGAGGAACTATTAACCCTCGCAAAAAGCTGTGTACCCATTGCAGTAAAAGTGCAAAAGAGCTAAGGGGGGACAACTAGTTATAACCGGAAACCATCGGGGGAATGCGAGGAAATGGGACCCGGGCATAAAGAACGCGACTGTACACCAGCATGACACCAGAAAAACAAATGACATCGGGTTGAAAGAAGCTGAGCTTTAGCATTCATATGAGGGAAGAAGAAAAAAAAACCTGGCTGCTTGAACAGAAAAAAATCTCGCCGTGCAACATGTGGAAACCACAGGAAAGGAGGAAACGTGATTGTCAATCTAGCACCAATCGCAAAGGGCACGCCCAATTGTTATCCTTAGGGATTCAAGGACAACAATGGAATCTAGTAGGTGCTAGGCACTGGCATTTCAACCGGAGGGAGATGCGCTCAAAGTTGGATTTGGTTCCCTGGTGGGACCCAGGCAAAAAAACGGTGGACCAAAAACCCCCTGAATGCGAAAATAAAAGAGGGAAGGAGGGCTAGGCGGGTTGACACGGGCGCCAGGGCTAAAGCCGAAAACACGGAAACCAGCATGGTAGACCAGCACCAAGTGGAAAAGGGGGGGGATCGAGCACAAAAACCCCACTCTTCTTAGAAGAGAGAAGAAGACCTTCTGTATGTTCCAGAAGGCAGTCGGGAGAGACGGTAGAAGGGCTCGGGGACAGAACCACGGAAGGGAGGGAACAAGGGGTCGCGACTCAAATAAAAACGGAAGGTCCTCTTGGATGCAGATCTACCAGGCGTCCTGACTAAAAGGGAAAAAAAAAGAACTAGACGGCCGCTCTAACAAAGAAAAGACGCCCTCTCGTAAGCGCCAAGCGAGGGGCCCAAGGGCGTATGCAACTAGAATCCGCGCACTGGGGGGGAAGGTTCAAAAAAAGGGAAAAAAAACCTATGGGAAAGAGAAACCGCTCTTACAGGGAGTTCATGAATAATTCAAATAGGGGGAAAGGGGAGGGGGGGGGAAACCACAATCGGAGGCACAACACCAGGACCTCAAGGTGTGAAAAGAATTGTGTGAGGTTTTTTTCTTTCAAACAGAAGGGGGAAAGAAAAATCGTGACGTAACAATCTCCACGAGGGGGTTTGTGGACTGGTTCGATATCTAGGCCACGACACAAAATACCGGAGCCGTATCTCTTCAGACAGCGGGAAAGGGAGAAAAGGTAAGAGAAAGAAGGGGAACGAAATCAAAATACAAGGGGTCCCCCTCCATTCAAAGAAAATGAGGGCATTGGGCAATCATAGGTCAATTGACTGAAAATGCAGAGAAAAAAAAGGGAGGGACCGCCTTACTAAACCCCAAGACTGCATCAGGGAAAAAGAAAAGATTGGTTCGCAACGGTAATCTGGATGAGAGACGTTTGAGGGTAGAGGCTTTGGGCTTCGCGGGCGGGGTTTATCAGATGCCAAAAGGAAAAGCCACGTCAAGGCAGCCGTTTGGGTAAAGTGTTAAGTAGTACTGTATAAGAACGTTTGGGGGGGGGGAACAGTTGCAGGTAAAATCTGAACAAACGCTGTATCATACATGATGAGTTTCATATACAGGGGAGCAAAATTCGCCCGGTGAACGAAAACTTGGGAAATGCTAAACGATTCAGGCAAAACCTTTTGGGCACAATGGAGGGACATAGGCGCGTCAAAAAGTTCGGGGGGAAAGGCGAGAAAAGGGGGGAAATCTCAGCAACGGTCCAACGTTGCGGGGGGGGATACAGGGTAAAACGACGAGTTGTGGGCTTACTTGACGTCTTCTTTTTAGGGATGAGGTTATTTCTGGGGGACACACGAGAATGCTGGTTTTATAGTCAAAAGCCAAGGGTTTCCCAAGTTAGGAGGGAACAGAAAAGGAGCAAGGGGAGGTCAGATAGTACACAAATTACAGTCATTAACGGTCGGGACAGGGAAAGGGCGATTTGACAAACGGCAGGTATGCCAATTTCCTAAGGGTGCAGCAAGATGGGAAGGGGAAAGGATGCCCTTTCCGAAACGAAAACTAAAAAAAAAACGACAGAGACAGCTAAAGAACTCAAGGTGCCGGCAAGGGGTGGGGGGGGGGAGTTAAAGCGCATCCTCCAACCAGTGGGAGAAAGAAAAAGGAGGAAAAAAAAAAACCCACACAATCTCAAGAAAGTGGCCAATAAAAAAAAGTTTTGAAGTATTTGAGCAGTATGTGGGGGGGGGATTAAGAAGGACAGATTGGTGGGAGTGGAACAGGGCCAGGGAAGACAAAGCAAAAACTAGAGCGCTGTGGGGGGCAAAGTTGTTGGGCACAAAAATAAAGGGAGGG
>Ga0179591_1312137_pt1 | contig 13315 bp, 22 predicted proteins | sample CZOMad2_1_08_16f_FD_182891 | JGI IMG/M metagenome (GOLD analysis project Ga0179591, IMG submission 182891) | Vadose zone soil fungal communities from Angelo Coast Range Reserve, California, USA - CZOMad2_1_08_16fungal (PacBio error correction) | ecosystem: Environmental > Terrestrial > Soil >...
AGCAAAGCACCGCTCCTGTTGGGGAACTAGCGCAGGGCTGGGGAAGAAAAGCACCTGGGGGTGACAAAACTATGGTCTCAAATCCAAATGGAACGGAAAAAACTCATAAAATTGGAACAGGCCGAAAATGGAAGAAGGGAAAAAAAAAAAAGATTTTGAAATTACAATGAGGAAAAAAAGGGCGCCAAGCGTAAAAAAGAGTTCCAGCCTTGTTAATTGTGAGCGCACGATGAAGCCAGCAGGGAGCAGGAAAGTCGAGTCAAGACGGGTGGAAGACGGAAAAACCCGATCGCGGAAAACTATATCCCACTCGAGGCTAACTAGGCAATGGGGAAGCTCGTGAAGAAGGGAACGAGGGCGAAGAAGGAACGAAAAACGGAGGAAGGAAGAGCGACCAAAAAAACTGGTATTGACGCCAAAGAACAGGCCGGATGGGAAACCAGTTCGGTCTCCGAAAGGAACAAAGTAAAAAAAGGAAAAAACCGAAAAAAAGGGACGAGAGACTTCAATCAATCAGCGGACGATCAGGGAAAGAACAGCGAACCAGGATATCAGAATAGAGGGCGCAAGCTAATCAGAAAAGATAAAGAAACGTAGCTCGGCCCTACAAAATTGGGAAGGGGGGCGGATCCCACACACACAATCTGGGTAAAAAGGGGGACCTTTGGAAAAAAAACCCGCATGGGTGACGATGTCAAGGAGGGTACTTGAAGACCATCGAGAAAAAGTATGGGGCAGAGGAAAAAGTCGTGTTTTTTGACACGCCAGAAGGGGGGCAAAGGGTCGAAAAGAAAACGAGCCGGTAGTTAAGCCCAAAAGACTCAGGATGGCTTGGAAGCCCTCGGTGGGGCGTCGGCAACTAAAATCCGCAACCGACAGAATTGAAAAAAAAAACTGCTGAAAAATGGGAAGCCCTCAACAAAGAAGTTTCATTAGCAGAGCATGTGAAACAAAAAAAAGATCAAGACAAGAGCGGGAGAACTGGTTAAAAAAGGAGCAAGACAAGAAACCACTCTCAAGGGCCCAAGTGGGTTTGTCAGAGAGGAACGAGAGAGAAAGAAGATGTAAAACCAGTGGAAAGATGGAGAAAGAAAAGAAAAAAAACGTGCTCCTTGACTAATGTAAAGGCTCAGATTGAGAAAGTAAGGCAAATAAAACGGAGGGAGGGGGGAAAAAATGTTCTGGCGGCGAGGTTCTGAATTCGACGTATAAAGGAAAAAGGGAGGCCCAATTAGCCGTAGGGGTCCCATCCGGAAGGGGGGATTAAAAAGAAAACGAGAAAAGCAGTGAAATGACAGACGATTTTCCTAAAAACACGAAGTGGTGTGGAGAGAAGATGAGGGACCAGTGAAAAAAGGGAAGGATTAACATTGCCGACCTGTGGTGTGGGGGGGTGCAGTCACAGCAAACTGTTGTTATCGGAAAAAACTCGTGACTGGGAACGGACAGCAGTCTCCCAGCTTTGTCCGAGAGGAAACACTGGTTTCTCGGCCGTTTGTCAAAAAAAAGGGAGGGCTCACCACTTGGGGGGAAAGTGGACATTTGTGGGATAGTACCATTTCAACTGTGGGAGTAGAAAGACCAGGACTCCAAGAAGGTGGGCGCATCTGAGCAGTTGGGGGGATGTACAAACCCCCTGTTAAGCCTTTAAGTAGGGAGGTTGAGGAACTCTGCGAAGGGAAAAAGGGGTTGCCAATGGGCCTTGGAAAAACAAGAAAAACCCTCGGAAATTGGTTTGGGGGAGAAGAGCCAGACAAGGGGGAGCACAAAAGCGGTTTGGGAGCCCCATAAAAAAGCCCATTGAGAGCTTCGAATCGATTCGAGGGACTGTACATATCGCTTAAGGCGGGCTTTGTAGGGCAGAAAACATGCACGTTAAGAAAAAAAGGTCGGTCGAGGAAAGGACAAGGCCCGAAAACATCTACAGGAGAGACCCTGCACAGGAATGGAGGGACCTCCAAGGGGAGACCGCCCGACTGCCAGTCGGGTTGCAGAAATCCATTAAGCCCCTTGAAGGAGAGAAAAAGAATTGAGATTTGGGGAGGGGGCCACGTAAGGGGGAATGTGACTCAAGGAAGCCTGGGTATACTTGGATAACACATTAAAAGACACTGAAAGGAATCTGGGGGGGGCAATATGGTGGGCTGACTTCGAAAATGTTGGGGGAAAAGAGGCAAGGGGGAGACCGAGGCGGAAAAGGGGGCGTGCCATAGAAAGGGGGGGCCTACTTGAAAAAAAATAGGGTCGGTAAACTGTTGACTGGGAAAAAACGGGGGCAGTAGGGGGAAGGATCCAGTTGAAGGAAACACCGTTTCGTCGAAGTAAAATCCGCCCGAAAAGAAAGGAGATCGAAAGCAGGAATAAGGAGGGAGGGAAGCAAAAAAGGTCCGGGGCTTAGGAACAAAAACGGTCCCGTAGTATTGGGTGTGCGACGCCCATGCTCTGGGAGTGAGGGCTAAGATGTGAAAACGGGAAAGTCGTAGGAGGGGTCACACACCAAAAGGACTGGCCGGGTTGAAGAAACGAATTGGAGGGGGGTGTTAGTAAAAGGGCCAAAGGGGAAGAAAGGGGGGGGTTGGAGGAGTTGTCTGCGGAAATGAGAAGGGGGAACATGGGGGCCCAGCAGAGTCGTAAAAGATAGCAAGCTAGGGGGGTAAAGAAACGCGCGTTTGTTTGGGCGACACAGATTTCGGCTAAAAGAAACACGGCCGCGGGGAGAGTCAATAATGGGCAATTAGCCAGTAGAAAAAAGGGGGGTTTGATGTCCCATTCCGCGGGGAGGAGGGAAGGGTTTGAACTTCGGGTGAAGGAACCGGAAAGTCTTCGAGATCACGGTTAAAAAATCAGGCCCTTGGGGGGGAAGTTGTGTCGGCCTTGGAGGAGGAAAAAAGCACCTCCGCCCAGGAAAAAAACAGTTCACAAAAGTTGCGGGGGAGAGGTTTGCGTTGCAGCTGGGAAAAATCAAGGGGGAAAGTTTGCGAGAGGGAAGTGATGGGGGGGGGGGGAAGAAGATTAGATTCAACTGGTGATCAGGGGGGGGGGGAAGGAGAAGAAAAAAAATAACCCGGCGCGGAATGTGCACTCGTGCCGTTGTCCCGGAAAAAAAAAAAAAGGGGAGGACGTAGAGTTGGAAAAAAATCAAAACATGAGCTCAGCGAATAGAGGGAAGGAAAAAAAAGAAGGGGTCCGTGGTCCGAAAAAGAGATCGAAAATGATCGTCGCAAAAAACAGATGATGAAGAAGATCATTTTTCGAACGCGGGGAAGGAAACCCACGGCCAAAGGAGGTCAAAAGATCAAAGGGTAAACTGAATCGGAAACTGGATTGAAAAAAAAAGAAGGTCAACTGAGAAGCCCATTATCGAAAAAAACAAGGAGAAATCACGCCGTGCCCCAGCAAAAGCTGAAGGACACACATTTGATACGGGGGCCCAAATCCGAAAAGATCGGGAAAGAAGGAAACCAACCGCCGTTGATCATGCCAAAGGAAGGCGAGCCCAAAACAGACAAAAAAAGGAAACGTTTAAATGGGGGGGGGGCAGCGGGAGACTTTTGGAAGCACGCGAAAGGGGAAGAAGCAATCTAAAAACGGTACGGAGAAAAGGAGGGGGAAGTAAAAGAAATAAAAAGGGGGCCCCTCACTCATTTTAGGGAAAAGGACCCTACCTGGGGGGGACGTCCCCCCTGTAGCCAAGAAAAATTGCCAACCGTTTCAAAAAATCCCCTGAAAATATGAAGGGCCTGCGGCAAATGGACGGGGGGGGGGGTTAGGGAGCGAAGATAGTGAGCCAAGGTTCCGTAAACCGAAAAAGTGTAGCTCCACCAGGGAGCTGAAGGGGGTAAGGGACTCTAAAAGTTTGAAACCAAAAGTAAGGGGCAATTTGGGGTGAAAACTTAAGCATCCGCCAGCAACCAATAAAAGTGAGAGGGAACGCGAAAAGGAAAAAAGAAGAGCCAACAGTGATGTTCTGGGGGCCATATGGCTGCCCGCTTTGGAAAAAGAAGCATGCCAATTCCGTTCAAAAATCAGGGGGAAAAAAAAAAACAGAGCCCAGTTGGGAGAGTCACGACGAGAATAAAGAAAGGGGGGGCTAAAGGGGCGTGCTTGAAGCGATTACCGGGGGAAAAGAAGGTTCAAAGATACCCTTGCCTGGAACTCTAAGGTAGGCCGGGAATGAAAGTCGGAAGGTCAGCGGGGCAACGTCAATAATCTCCCATGAGAAAGTTTGTTTTTGCCTCAAAAACCAATTGTGCACCCGAAGAGGGGCAGAAGCCAGTTTAAGGGGGGACTGCTGAAATTAGGGGAGAAAAACGAGGCTTTCTGGGACTCGCGATGTGTTGATCGAAAGGAGCCTGGGAAAAAAGAATTTTTTTCAAAAAAAAAAAAATTTAACCAACAGCTACTGCATGTTGAAAGTTTTGGGGGAGCCAGGGCGGCCTGGGAAGAACATTCCCTCTCGTTCGAGGGGAACGGCCTCGTGGCAAAAAAAAAAAAAATAGAAAAAGGTCCGGCGTCAAATGACTTGGGAACCACCAAAAAAGGAATAAAAAAAAACTTAAGACGTAGTCCTGTGCCTGGGAAGTGGAATGAGACGTCAAAGGGGGGGGAAAAGGATAGTTCAAAAAACGAATCCGAATCAAGCCCAGTGGGGGGGGCAACACGGGTTGGGAGGGGAAAATAGAAAAAAAAGCAAAAACACCGAGGACGCGGGGGTACGATCCACGAAGAAAAAAACACGGGGGGTATCGAACGGGGATTCGACATGCCCAGGGCGGACCCTGTTAGGACGGGATAAGACAACCGATGAGGGGGGCCAAGAGGCTGGGGGGGATGGGGTTGGAGCGTTACTACAAACACCCATTGGAAAAAGGGGCGAACAGGGGTTTGGGGCAACGAAGTGGAAGAATGTGCCACTGGGTGTGTGAAGTCAAGATCGAGACGTTTTGAAAAGCCCTGCGGGAAAAAGAACAGGGGTGGGTACAGGAAAAAAAAACCTCGAGGCCGAAGGGAAAGAAAGGAAGGGCTTGAGAAAACCCGCACAAAAATAAATGAGAGCAGAAATCCGACAAGGAAGACCTCCTTCAAAAAGTCCATCTACAAAAGGGGCAAGAAAAGGCATAATGGATGGGAGATCGAAGGGAAGCGTCTAAAAACAGAAGAGAATTTAAGAAGAGAGAAACCACAACAAGGTGGAACTGCCCCAAAAATAATTTGTGGGAAAAATAACTGTGGCTATCGTTAAGCGGCCAACGCAAAAAAAAAAAAAAACGTGCCACCAGCCGGGAGGGGAGGAAATCGGATTAACACAGGGAGGGGAGGAATAAGGCCGCGCAGCAAAAAGGAAATGAACAGACCTAATTGTAAACCGCTAATGTTGGGAGAAAAAGAAGGAAGTTCTAAATAATAACCCAGGAGCAATAGGCAATGGGGGGTTGAACGAAGAAGGGTTTCAGGGGTGGGGACAAGACTTGGAAAATAAAAGCCACGAAGGCGTTGGCCCAACGGCAGGAGAAAAAGGGGCGGGAACATCAAAGGTACCTCTCAGCAGTCAAAAGCAGGCTGAAAAAAAGGGGCGAAAGGGAGAAAATACGACAGGGGAAGGCAGGTTTGATTTTGAAAAAAGGGAGGGAAAGGAAGCTCGCGGGGGGGACACATTCAGGGGGTGGAGCCTAAACCTTTCATGTTGTCTCAAAAAGACGTATTTTATTTTTTCTCGCATTTGGGGAGACATTGGTGGGGCGGCGGGAGAATAAAAAAGTTTTGAAAAAACCATCAACAGGGGGTGGCGAGTGGGCTGAGTCACTCATTGCCAATCTGGTGTGCACGCGACAAACGTGGGGACACTAGATGGAAGTTAAAGATTGGGTTGTCCAGGGGTCACCAAAACGTAAAATCCGGGGTATAGGCCAGCGTGGGGAGAAGTTCGCCCCAACCCGGAAACTAACCTCCAAATGGAGAATAGGGGTGCCGCCAGCCAATGTCACCAAAGGGTACACATGAATTGGGTGAACTAGGGCGAGCAAGAAATGGGTGTACTTTCCGAGGGGGGACGATGGGGGATCAGTAAAGGGGGAGGGGCATCAGATTTCGCGGACGGGACAGGGATGGGTTCCTGGGAAAAGAAGAAAAACGGGATGTACTGAGGGGGGGACGGATCAGGAGCGGAGGAGAAAAAGCGCGAAGCAAGGGGATTGTTAAATGGTCCAAACATGTAGTGGAGGGTACCAAAAAAAAGGAAAACAAGAAGTGGCTAGTTATAAATGAAAGGGGGGAGGAAAGAGAGAAGGAACAGCAAACGATTGGGTAAAGCAGTTAGAAATGAAGCCGACCGGAGAAACTGGGGAGGGACAAAAAAGGAAAAAGGAAGGGTCGCAGGGTGTTGGTTGGTCGTCTATTGAGCACCGCTAGTGAGGGGGGGAAGGAAACGACAAAAGAGGAGAGAGATATCTCAGCTGGCACCGGAGGGGGGGATGGTGAGCAAGGAATGACCCTCATCAGCTTCTCAAAGATGGAATTAAAGAGGAAGCAGGAGTGAAAGGGGGATCTTGAGATCAAGAGTAGTGGGAGAGCTCTGAAAAGGAAAAAAAAACAAGTGATTCCGACCAGATTTGGGTCTTCACACGGAAGGCACAGAAAAGAGAGGTGGAAAAAAAAGTTTGGATTTCGAGAAGGCCCAAAGGGACCTTTGGGGCGAAGGGTCAAGATGCGCCGCCCGTAAACAGGAGACTCAAAACAAAAAAGAAGGAGAAAAAAGAAAGAGATTATGGGAAACCACGCCCTTTGTTTTCCTAGAACAACCAGGGAAGCTCGGGAGAAAAAGAAAGAAAAGTACCGACGGTGCGCAGAAGGGAAACCAACAGACCGTCGAAGGGAAAGCGCGTGGATCGGCCAGGCCACGACCAAGTTGAAGGTGGTACTTCAGAGGGGGGAGGAGGACCGATAGTTGGGGGGGAAAAGCGCACCGCTGGAGTTCAGGCTACGAGGCATCGTGACAAGACGATGCCGGAGGTGGGGAGCGACAACCCTAAAAGAAGGCAACGGGAGAGATGCGCCGCAATACTGATTTAGGAAGCGTCAAGAGTGCCGCCTTCGAAAAAGAAAAAGAAAAAGGTCGAAGGGAAAAGAAGATATCAGACGGAAGTACTCCTAAAAGCCGTGAGGGGTAAAAAAAAACAAAAAGAGAAAGACAGATGATCCATGAAGAAAACAGCACCTTAAAAAACCGGCCATCATCGGAAAAGAGGGAAAGAAAAAAGCAAGACCAAGACAGCGACCCGTACGCCGGCCAGGAAGCGGGGCTGCTGAAAAAGAGTGAGAAATATATAAGCCCATCGGCATTCCTCGGGGCCGCAATGCTACAAATAAAAGCATAGGTTTCCCCAGGACGGGGGGGGGGGCAAAATCAGACTAAGGGAGGGGGGGATTGTTTCTGAGAGCAATGCTTGAAAGCTGGCACCATCTCAGTTTTCTTTGAAGGGCACAAACGGGGGGCTTTTTGGGAAAAACAAGGGGAAGGGTATCAGGCATGGCCGGACCCGGGGGCCCTCCCACGAAGAAACGAGGTTGCACAGGGGGGGGGGGTTGGGGGGAATTCCCGCGCCGAAAGAGAAAAGAAAAAAGGAGGGAAACTGCCTGGCGAGGTACAGGGAAAGAAAAAAGAGAAGGTTTAAAAGTCTAAAAAGCCCTTGACCAGTATCAAGCGTCCGGGAGAGACACGGTTGGTCGACAAAAAGTAAGATGTAACGACGAGAGAAGTTCCATAAAAATTTGCGAGGAGTAAAGATCATAAGAAGTCGTGACCGGGGAGGAGGAGACTTTATCAACGTTGCATTTGGGAGGAGGGCACGTTTCAAATCAAAAAAAGGGGGAAGCTCCCACAGGGGAGGCCAAATGAAAAAGAGGGAAACATGGGAAACGCTGACGTATTAGCGAACGCGGGAAAGGGGAGGAGAAGGATTAGAGTGAGGGGAAAGGGCAGGAATCATCATGGGGACCGAAGGCGAAGGCCATCACCTGGAGTCAGCAGATTGTGGAGGCAGTGACCTGGGTTTAAGAAGAGTCCGTACCGTCAGTAGAGGGAGGGTAGAAAAAGTTATGAAGGGGGTGATTTTTTCTCTGGGGGCAGATTATTCTGTTGACTGAGAAGAGAGACCCGGAAAAATAAGCAGTTTATAGGAAGATTTGGAGACTGGTGCGAAGGGCTAGACCCGTCGGCCTGGGGAGAAGTATGGAAAAAGATGCCGCTCGGGAAAGACATAGGGAAAGGGTCTTTGAAGTTCTGTTTAACAGAAAACGGTAGGGAAGCTGGAAGGTTAAAGGTCTTGGGGCTCTTACTCATGGAAACCTGTGGTCAAAGGGGGTTTTCCAGGGAGGGGAAAAAAAACATCTGGAAAAGATTATGGGTGTTAGAGACTCACAAAGGCTCAAACCCGAAGCATCTTGGATAGGCAGGGTAACCCACAGAACCTTGTACGTAAGAGGATAACTTTTTAGTCGGGAAAGACCCTCGGGGTTCTCTGAAGGGGAAAGCGCAATAACACGGGGGGGGAAAGTAAGCTGATAGGGGGAGGCTCTCCAGAGGAGGGGGAAACCAAAGCCTCTAACGGGAAAGGCATGTCGTAATAAAGGAACTCAGGGGAGCGCGGATATTGCTTCTCGGCTGTGAAGGCTTAAGGTAATCCTTGGGGAAGAAATGGTGCTTGAGCGGAGGGGCCTGAAGGTCACATCTAGATTTGAGTTATTGAGGAAAAATTGGGGGAGGGACGGAAAGGATCGTGGATGAAAGAAACAGGGTGGAAAAGTCGAAAGAATTGGTAGGGGGTTTCAAGGAAGGATGTCGGCGATAAAAGGATGGGTAATACTGCAGAGGAAAAACCGGGTTTGGGAAGGGGGGCTGGAAGCCTGGCTTATGAGGAGGGAAGGGGGGGCGACGGGGCAGATCAATACCGCCAAAAGTGGAAAAGCTCCTCAAGAAAGGGAATAGGGGATGAACTGGTCCAGTGGGGGGCAAGGGTTCCGAGAGTGTAAACGCCCCTACAGAACGGGGGTTTCCATTAGGACAAGTGAGGGGTAAGGAGAAGACAGTCTTGCGGAAAGGGGGGGGGGGGGGAACGGAACGTCCGGACGTTTCAAAAGGAATCAACATGAGGAAACAAGGAGGGGAAGAAAAGGCGGGAGTGACGAATATACCGGTGGGGGTGAGGTTGGTCGGGCGGAATATGTTGTAAGGAGGGGGTTGAAAAAGAAAAAGTCAGGGACGGAAAAAAGAAGCGCCTGGGGAGAGGAGAGGAGACGACCAAGTGGGGTTTCTTATTGGGGGGGGATAAGATGGCTAAGTAAACCGGCCGCTCACTGGGAGAAGATATTACAATGGGAGGCCGACGGAAAGTTGACGGACTCAGACAGTACCGGGCGGAGTGTCAAAGAAAGTATCCCTGAAGAAAATCTTAGCATGCGAGTGTTGGGGGGGGAAAAAAAAAGCCGCGGGGATAGGGTGTGGCCGGGGCCATTTCAGGTCGAGCCCGACGTGCCAGACCGGCAAAGTTTGGGCGGTAAAGAAAAGGGTTTTGATTGGCATGCCAGGGGAAACGGCGAAAAGGATCAGGAAACCAGGGTGGGACCAACCCCACTGGGGGTAAGTGATGAAATCTTTTTCTGGAAAACTTAAAATCAAGGTGTGTGCCAGGGGGTGCTGTATGGCTGGAAAAGGTGAAGGGTCAGACCAGACTTTGCCGGGAGCCTTGGGAGACGGGAGAGTTGGGGGGGTCAACCAAGAGTCCAGTTTAAAGTCGGAAGAAATTGAGATGGAAGTCACCCTGAAGGGGGCTGGTAATACAAGGAAGAAAAAGGAATCTATCCACAAGAAACTGATAGAGAAGAATGGGAGAAGAGCGATTACAAAAAAGCACAGAAGGCAAGGAACTCTTTTGAAGCAATCTATGCGAAACTGGATTCAGGAACAAAAAAAATAAAAGACAACCTATCAAGAAGCCCCCATTATAACAGAGGAAAAGCTGGATTGGGAAAACCACTGGGAACAGCGTTTACCAGAGAGAGGAGAAATACAAACAGAGAATGGACCCGTGAGGCCTACAAAGAGAAAGGAACGCAATGCAATTACTACCAAAAAACAAGTGAAGCAGGGGGAAGAACACGGCCTGCCCACGCAAAAGACCCAAAAGAACTTTGACGAAGGCGAAAGACGGAAGTGGTTCTGACGACTCAGTAAACAGCCAAACAAAGAGGAGAGGGTAGAAATACCACGTACGGTTGGTGCTTTAGAAAAACCGGAGAAATAACTATTTGGGGATAAACCAAAAGAAAAGAAGAACACAAAAAAAACAAAAAAAAAAATCAATTTGATAAAAAAAAATAGAGTACAACAGGGGAACAAAGAAAAAAAAAAAAAATGAGGGAAAGGAGGAACGAAAACTTATAAACAGAGCAGTAGCAACATACGGCAGGGGGAAGGTGGAAAGGACCGGACAGGAAAGCCGAATAGTGTAGAAGGGGAAATAACGGACCACCGGGAAAACCCTTAAAGAGCGAGGGAAACAAAAGCTGGTAGGCTATGAAGAGAGGTTGGATTAAACCGGGAAGAGAAATCGGCCGGGACATTGTGAAAAGGGACAATGGGGAAAGGCTGCCTCAGCCGAACACAAATACTCGTTGGGAAGGGCGCAAGGATGCAGAAGCCGGCAGATTGGAAAAGGGGAATATTGGGGACGAAACCTTCAAGACAGACCTCTGGTGACCAGTACTGACAGTGTTCAAAAAGGAGTTCCCGTTGGAAAAATGCCGCGGAAAAAGGGGTGCTGCCAAGGTACAAAAATCAAAAGAGAAAGGAACGGTCTGGGGCCGGGGGGATAGGGATCCCGGAAAGGGAAAAGGAAAGAATTGCACGAGAATATCATCATGTCTAGGGGGGCGATCACGCTGAATGGGGCCTACGAGACGTGGGACGCAGAAGAAGCCGGCGGGCAGTAGAGACAGAAAGGGGGGGAATTTCCGCAAACTCCTTTAAACAGTCAAAAAAAGGAGAAGGGGGAAGACGGAAACATGCTGAAAATCGGGAATTGGGGAACCATAAGAATGAAGAGTCGACGAATCACTGCAGTGTGAATAGACAAGAGAGGCGTTAAAGGGGGGGCCGATGGCAAGTGGGAGGTAATATTTCAATCATGTGAAAACGTTTCCGTAAAGTGGTTAAGCAAAGAATCAAAAAAAGATTTCCCGTCTGGAATGAAGGTTGTCAATAAGAATCAAGGCTACAGGGAGGAGAATCAAGAAAACTTCCCTTATTTAGAAGAAGGGGACAGGTTGGAAAAAAATTGGAGGCGTATTTCCTGAAGAAAGAACTAAAGGGAATGCGGGAGGGAAAAACCGGGAATTTGCAAGAAATAAAACATCAAACGGAAACAAACACGAAAGATGACGACGGGAAAGGAGGGGGTAGATGATCACCAAACTGATAGGATCGGGAGAGGGAACATGGGGGGGGGAGGGATACCGCGGTCCCTCCGGAGGGGGAGGAGGGGAAAAACAACAGAAAAACGAAGAGAGAATGGGGGTCAAGGTTTTGGACTCAGGAAACGAGGTGCCCCCAGAATTCCCCGAAATGGAAACTAGGTTCGGAACCCTTCCCAGTCCGAAAAAAGGGTGGGTGGAAGAACAAACTTCTAGTCTTGAAAAATCACAAAATGGAGGGCGTCCGTTATGCGGAGGGGGCAGGTCAAACGTCACCCGGGAAAATGTGCACGCAAGGGGGTACGCCGAGTGAAAACACTCGTATGGGCAAGGAGCCGGGAAAGGGGGCTGCGGCTGGGAGGTAAGAGAGCGGCGCGGACCAGAGAAGCGTTTGAAGAGAGAAAAAAACCACAAGGGGGTCGGCTAACATGGGGTAGGGTTCACTAGAGAATGAGTTGTTCAAAACAAGAAAGGGGCAACAAAGGCGGAAGGCACAGGGACTGAGGGGGGGCGAAAGCGGGATTACATTTCTAAATGCTGGGAACTTCCATCTGGGAGGAAGCCACGCAGGGGGAAGAAGGCGTGGCTTTCAAAAAAAAGAAAGGATTCCCAGCCTAATTTGTATATACGGGAGGGTTCCGCGGGAATAAAAACACAATAAAAAGTAAAAAAAAAAAGGGCCAGGTTTTTTCAGGGGAATGGGGCTATTTGGGGCAAATTTAGAAAATGACTAAGAGACCAACCAAAGCGACTGCGTGTGGGGCAAACCGCGCAACGTGGGGGGAGAAAAGGAGGGCAACATCCTTTCATCTCAGACGAACCGGGGCTTAAAAAAAAAAGTTTGCCCCATAAGAGGCGTTACCCGAGGGGCTGGTCGGGGCTGTGCGAAAACCCCAGTGAAACAGAGAAAACTAGAGAAGGGTCACATGGCTTTTGAAAGAATAACCAGAGGGGGCTACTGACTTTAACCAGGGGAGTTTGTGAACTGTCAAAACCAACCGGGAGATGACCGAGAAAAAAAAAGGGGGGGGGCGAAAAGGACGAGGCGTTGGAGGAAGACGGGAACTGCCATGGTGTAGCTTGGTTCACAGAGGAAGACGGGAAAAAATGTTGGAACACCCACACCCTATTACTTAGAGGGAAAACCAGGACGGGACGCACCAGCTTACCAAAAAGATAAGAACAGTTTTTGCCACCAGAGGAAGGAAATGGTAACCCTGGCAAAAAGGGGATCATGGACAAAAATGGGAAGACGCGCGGGGGGACTATGTACGGAGTAGCAAGAATTAGGAACATGGCGGTTACCGGGAAAGGGGGGTCTGGGGAGTGTACGGTGGTTTAAAAAGGGGCAGGCTATGAGGGGGAGACTGATTGTCCGGGGTAAAAAGGGAAAACTGAGTGTGTCAAAAAAGAAAAAGAAGCCCCGGGCGGCTAGGGGAGCTAAGGCGTATAGTCCGTCAGCGTGAAGGCCTTCAATGGAAGGGACAACTGGAGGAGAGCATAGACCTGACAGGGGGAGGGGTTTGTAGGATATATGCCCCGAACTGTGAACGACCCGGGGCGTAACACCGTCGGAACGAGACGTGACAATCGGCAGGGTCGGTTGCAGTAAAAGAAGGAACAAACTTCTGGTTGGAAAAACACACTATCTCATGAAAAAATTGCGCATAGAAAAATGGGAGAACGACGGGTACTCAATCCGAATGGTCCACCCGCTGAATAACACCCGTGAAAGGGGGGGGGGGGATGACCCCGTCTTCCAGACCATGTTTTCCACGTCGCTTCTGAAGACGAACAACCCCGAACCTATCGAAAAACAGGCGGGGTCTTGGGAGAGAAAAGGGGTAAT
>Ga0179591_1172418_pt1 | contig 13314 bp, 10 predicted proteins | sample CZOMad2_1_08_16f_FD_182891 | JGI IMG/M metagenome (GOLD analysis project Ga0179591, IMG submission 182891) | Vadose zone soil fungal communities from Angelo Coast Range Reserve, California, USA - CZOMad2_1_08_16fungal (PacBio error correction) | ecosystem: Environmental > Terrestrial > Soil >...
TGAGAGGGAAGGTGCAGGGGGGTTGGGAGTCAGGGGATATCAAATAAAAGGTGATATGACAGAGGGGGCGTTCGATGGGATCACCCGCAAGAAAGAGGATAGGCGACCTTTCGCACTAGAGCTTCTAATACTGGCGCCGAAAACTACTAAAAAAAAACAAAAAAAAAAGCAGGAAAGGGAGGATTCGAAACGACGATACTCCGGGCAACGTAGGAGAGGCAAAGAGTAAAGGACCTGGAAAGCACTCGACGATCACCTGGTCGCGGACGGAGGAGGTTGGACGAACATGTTGAAAACGCGAGAAGGGGGCTCTCAAGGGAAAGAGAGTGAGAAGAATGCAAATTTTCCGCAGGGAAGCCGGCTGGGGGCGGCCTGCAACCGCGAAAAACACGACGCTTTCGATTTGAATCAAACGCGAGGTCTACACACCAGAAAAAGGGGGGGGATTACAAAAAAAACACACACCACAAAAAAAAAAAAGTCCCGTGAAAAAAATTGTGGCACGGCGTAAGGTCGTAGTAAACTGGCGTAAAAAACAAAGTCTGCTTGTGCAGAAGTATGTGTAACCTCAAACGATGGGGCCGCGCAGCTAAAAAAGACGACTAAAAAAGAAGCGAGAGGGCGGAAAGCCATGGTACGCGGTAAAAAAAAGCCAGGACGAACGGCGTCGGGCGGAGGTCAGTCCATGCCTGTGAAAAGGGAAAGCAACCGGGTGGCCAGGGTCAGGGGGGGGGAGGCATCTACGGCCAAGGACTTGGGAGCGGAAAAAAAAAGCTCGGCGAACTCGGTTGAAGGCGGTGAAGAAGGAGGTGGACGCCGAAAAAAATAATGTAGCACTCAAGGCTTCCGAGGCAAAAGGGAATAGGGCGGAAAGAGTACCTTGGGAAGAGACTGGTTGGGCGGGGGAAACTAAACTTGCGCGGTTGGATGTGACACTGGCGATCGGGGGAGAAAAGGCAAGAGAGAGGGGAGTCGACGGGAAGAACCCTAACAGCGGAGCGGGGGAGGGACCGAGAAGGGTAAAAACGACGGCAGGACGGGTTGTAGATACACAGAGAAAAGCCGGAGAATCGTAAAAGAAAAGAGCGGTTTAAAGGCAGCGGAAAGCGATGCGATGATCAAAAAACGTAGGTGTAGTTCGGAGCGACAGGGGAGGAAATCGTGGGAAAGTTCAATTGGGGTCACGGACTTTCCAAAAGATGGGGATTAGGGGGAAAAAAAGGCCGGGTGTCGGAGTCTCGAGTAGTGGATGGGAAGAGGAACCATCGAGCTTCGACTTAAAAGGGCGGCTGAAAGCAGAGGGAACACAAAGTGGGGCAGATGATTAATGGAGAAGCTGGGAAGCGCGAACTCGGAGGGGCCCTTGGCCAGGTCCTGACTTTGAGAACAAAGACGCGCTGAAATGATTGCCAGTCGACTCTGAAAGGGGAGGAGAGCTGGGACGGGGCGAAACTATCGTCGGATCAGGGGAGGACTGCCTAGAAATGGGGGGAAGAGGGAGGAACCAAAGCACGAGAGATCTCAACGGAAAAAGGGCAACGTGAGCGGCAACGATGCCAACGACGCAGTGGGATCTTTCGAGTCCGAGAGACTTGGAACGGCATAAAAAGTTAGGGCCAGGGGGCCCTTCCCAGTCGAGAAAACAGATTCGAGCGGCCCCGCGCAGGAACCTAAAACTAGCACCTGAATGAAGTATAGGGGGCAGAAACCATAAGGAGGGAGATTGTACGAATCGAAAGAAAGGCGAGGTCGCTCGGGGAGCTTCTGACCCATGTTTCAAACGCGCAGAGGCAGCCAGGAAACGAGGCTCTTTGCCTTCCTCAGGAGGCGGAAAATGGTCGAGGACAAAGAGCAAAACAGTCGGAAAAGGGGGCAACTAAGAAAATTCGAAAAAATTACAAGCTCCACCGTTCCTGAGAACTGAATACCCTAAAAAGGGCGGAGAGGAGCACGCCTTCAGCTGGGAATCACCGGCAAAGGACGGACAACGAGCTTGTCGACTTACGTCACGGCTTATTCATTCTGGGAAATGGACGTTAGGGGGGCCGGAAAAACACTGAGACGGAAGGAAAACAACATCTCTCTCACAACAACAAATTAGTCAATATAGTGATACGGAATTCAAGATCTCAGGAATTATTAAAGTGGGGGAAGGAATGAAGAAGAGAGGCCGCCTGCCGGGGGAAACAAGCTGGGCAGTCATAGTGCGCACGAGAGTCACTCGCGGGAGAGGGCGTCAGCTCATATCCAACGGAGAGGAAGGGTGAAGAGCGTTTGGGAAGTCTGCTGGTTGGGAGAAAAACTGCGACTAATCGTGCGGAAGCAAAGAAAACTCGTCTAAAGTCGTAAAAAAGGAAGCTGACTCTGCGGGGCACGGGAAAAATATACCGGAACTTCAGTCGAAGAGGTACACCGAAAGATCTAGTGAGAGAGAAAGAAGAAAGAGCGCTTTTAAGTCAAGGAGATGGCACGGGACTGCTCGCGAGGGGGAAAAGGAATCTGATTTAGTGGAGCTTGGTCTTTCTTACTAACGAAGGTCCATGGAAACGAGGAGGAAAATTCTACCTATCATCAGACCGTAAGGAGGTTCGCTCAAGTGCTGCTCGATCGCGAGCAGGGGGGGTGGGAAGAGGGGGTCGCATAAAGGACGTCAATCAAGAAGACAGGAAAAAGGAAAACGATCGTCGCCCAGCCGCCTGCTAGAATTTCAGCGTTACAAGAAACAAGCATAGGGGACCGGGGATCAATGCGGTAGCAGGGAGGGAGGAAAATAAGTCAACGGAGCAGCTCAAGGAAAAAGGAATCCTAGCGACCAAGATTCAGTCAGGAAGGCCTGAACGAAGGAAAAATCATTGATAATGGGCAGAGGAAAAGCCAACACGAATTCCCTCGAAACTCTAAAGCGAACTACAGCATTACTAAACCTGAAGTGCCAAAAGGGGGGGGGAAGCATCAAACAAGACCTCTACCGAAAAAAGGGAGATGTGATCATGCATAGATTGTACAAAGTAAACGCTCCAACCACGAATCGCGAAGTGGCAAAGTGGAAAAATCAATACCACCTGAACAAAGGAGCACGGCCGCTCTTCATCACGAGAGGCTAAAAAGTTTCTAGCCTCCTAAGGTAGGGGGGGGGAAGGAAAATATAAAACCGGAACCTCGGTCAATCAGAACTGCTGCAAAGACACCGAGAGGACAATTACTCAAGGGGAAAGAGGGGGAGGGAAGACCCGGCGAAGGGGCTCAGAACTGAAATTGGAGACAGAGTCACATCATTTGGTAACCAGCAAGGGAAAAATCGTTAAACCGTCAGTAAGGGAGTGAGCGCAGCGTCTTTCTATAAGACAATTCGGCCAGAAGGGTCAAAAAAGGCCTAACGATTTTAACGAGACATGCGAACGCACAAGCGTTAGCCTCTCGACTGGGGGAATTGAGACAAAAGGCTCAAAGAAAAAGGAGGAGAGAAAGTCAGAAGAGTCCTTATTCTCGCGGAAGATGTGGAGGGCTACGTCACGATAAAAGAAGAAACTTGGAAGTTCTGGTTTACTACGAGCCGACGGAGGAAAAGGAAAACAAGAACGTCACTCCTTAGAGGGGAAAACAAAAGAAAAGGATCAAATGCTGGGCCGAACTCTGTCGGGAGTGTCTAGGGAGGGTACGGAGCACAGACGCCTCAAAACGCAGAGAAAAACCGGCGGACACTCACTGCTTCTCACGGGAGCTGGACAGGAGGGAGGGAAACGGGGATGCGACAGGATCGTCACCAAAAGAATTCCAAAAAGGGGAGAATTCATAGGTGTAAAAAGAAAGAGGAAACGGGAGGTGAAAAGCAAACGGATGAGAAAGGAGCTGATCGCGACTTCAAAACGCGGGCTGAAGGGGGGGGCTTCCCGGACACAGGTTAGGAAAAGACTATAGTGTGAGAAAGTGATCCGCTAGGCAACCAGGGGTAGGGGAGAGAAGAAGATAAAGGAGTTGCCATCAACTCACGGCAGCCAGAAAAAACCCCTCAGACATTCCCTAAAAATAGTTGATCGTAGGGAGTAAAGGAGCGCTGCTTGACTTGCAGTGCCCTCCGCCAGACAGGGGGGAGGTAGGGGTGACAGGATAATTTTACCAGTAGGTTAAAACCAAAGAGCAAAAAACAACTATTATTGAGTAAAATATATATTTGGAAACAAAGACAACTCAGGGGCTAAAAAACTACACCCAGCCTCAAGCTGTCGAGGCAGGCGCAAACCAAAGCCGGCCCATAAAGGCAGGTCTAGACTAGAAAATGGGACGAAGAAGGATAGCCATAGGTCGTTGCTCCTTCATTTGGACATGGGTGTTAGGAGGTAATAGAGTACTGAAAAGGAGGGCTAAGGACAGAGATACGAGACCCTTCCATTACGGGTAATGGCTCTGTCGAGTCCCGGGAGAAAAGAAAAAAGCGTAGAAGAAGAAACACCTCAAACCTCCAAAGAAGTAATCGATACAGAGCTCTCACGAAAGGGCCCTAGGACTGAGGTAAACTACGAAAGCCTTGATAGAGAACAAAAAATGTCGAGGAAGGGGGAGGAGGGAGGGGACGTAAGGTCTTTGGTCATCTATCCATTGACTAAGAGTGGAAAGGAACGTGGACCCCGGTAGCGTGAAAGACGATCGGCGCCGCCGCCCAACCGTCGCCTATCAACGCTGTCTTGAGGAGGTGATACAAAAGCGGAAAGGGAAAATCAATTGTCGGGTTTCCAAAGAAGAGAGGGGACCACGGTGGGGGGGACCAGACACTCGTTCGGAAAGGGAAACTAACAAAGTCCGGGAGGGGGGTTAGGAATCTTACTTCCGGGCGAAAAGAAAGGTAGAGCACGAAAATCGAAAAGAACGCAGAGTAGAAAATATCTCGGTGGGAAGGACAAAGAAGGACCGAGGAGGAGGGAAATAACAGACTTGTCTGCAAATTAGCAATGAGAAAAGGGGACCAATTAGCCGAAGGTAGGGGGAAGTAATCTGATCGCAATAATTACTAGGGGGCGAAAAAAGGTTAGGGTGAAGATTATTTAACTGAGGTAAGAAGAAATAGGTATACCCTACCGCTCAGGGTAAATGCCTGGAACAAACAGGAAAATTTTCGCAGATAGGTTCGTGCTGGCATCACAAAGTGAGTTAGAGATTTTTGAAAGGTGCTGGGTCGAGTCAGGTCAAAAGACTGAAAAAGGGATTGGTCTATGTCGAACTTAGCTGGGGTCAAAGTCGGGGAAGGGGAAGGCATGTGCGCGGGGAAAGGAGGTTAGACACATAAACAAGAGCGGAGGGGCTAGAGGAATTCTCGACCATCGAGAGAAACAGGGAGGAAAGGTGTTTCTGGAGGGGGCGGCTAGGGTTAGTAGCTGTCACAAAATGGGGGAAACAGCTGGGGGAGGGGCGAGGAAGCGGCCGGCAAAAAATTTCTTATAGGAGAAGGAAGGAGTATGGGGTTGGCTGAAACAAATATTCTGCACTTGAAGGGGGAGCGGGAAGCCAAGGGAAAGGAAGGCAAGATTGTTGCTCTAGTCTGTACTGCTGGAAGATAGGCAAACGACCTGTGAACCAGTCTTCAAGGACAATCTAGATGTAGAAAAATTACCTATGTGCAAGAGGGGAGAGCTTGGGAAGCTTAAGTTAAATACCCTCAGAATTCTGGAAAAGGGGAGAAAGATAGTGTGAGGCAGATTTAATGAAGAGACAATTTCTTAATTAACAAACGCCTGAAAAAAAACTATACGAGATCAAAGACACGAAATCGGAAAAAGTCTCTAAGGAAAGAAGGCGACGAAAAAGGGCTAATGGCAAACTAAGTTCTGTCCGGGCAAATCACCACCAAAAGGAAACCAAGCCAGTTGTTGTGCCGCGATCATAACCATTAAGATCAAAGATATGTGGGGAGGAGGAGAAAAGCGCCAAATAATTCTGAGAAGGTAAAACTATCAGAAGGAGTTCGCGACGGGAAAAGATCCAAAACCTCGGGCATGGGAAAATATGAAGAGAGTCGTTATAGGGGGACGGTCTTCGAGGTTCAAAAATGTCTCATCTTTCATCTGGAAGAACTACGACGACAGGGGGCCGCAGGACAATAAAAGTAGGAGAAAAACAAATCTAGGGTTGGAACTCAAAGCCATAACCGGAACCCTCTCAAAAACCTTTGAAGGGGGTGATTCGGAGACAGCTCCTGTCTCTAAGGAGAAAGAAGGAAAAAACGAGTGCAAAAACAATTCACTGCGTGCCTATCTTGCGAGGGACGAGGAAACTCGTCTGCTAAAAAAAAGGAAGTTATTGGGAACATCAAGCCTCTAGGAAGGTCACAGTAAGAAGGCAAAAATATAGAAAAACACAACAACTTAGGTTGTTAAATATATAGGGGCGAGTAAAGAAAGAGACTGGGAAGAGTCTTTATGAAACTGCTGGGGGATAGAGGTGGCTCCAGATAAAAGATCGTTGGGAAGAAGTCAGGTTAGGTAACGGTTCACTATCAGGCGCAGAGATCGGCGTTTTCTCCGCTACCTTAACGTATAAAGGAGGACTACGTTGGAAGGGAGTCACTAATAGTTGTGTGAGAAGCTCAAACGCTCATTTATATGCTGTGAAGGCCAAAAATATGCTTCTTTGTCAAAGAAGAGGACATGAGAGGTGAAAAGTTATCAATCGACTACATACTCAGTGGAGGGAATAGTATAAGAAAGCCTAGGGTCGGGAGGTTGCCCATTCGTACAAGAGAGGATGGTCTCGGGTCAGCTAGAAAAAGGGGAGGTCCTCAGAAAAGAGATTTACTGAGCTGCTGCAGACTTCTTATCAGAACTCTAAGGTCCCTAGGAAGAAGAGAGGACCTTCGCCAGAGCATAAACAAACGAGCATCTTTTTAGAGGCATTTCTCCTCTAGGAGAGAGAAAATTGTTGAAGTAGTTGGGCCGCGGTCCTTCACTATAAGCATTATCTAAGAGAGTAAAAAGCAGCCGATAAGCATGTCCTCAGGGGGACTGGAAAGAAGGATAAAACAGAGAACGGAGCGGCTCTTTCTGAAAATATCGCAGGTAAAAGGAGAGGGAAATCAAGGCAACAAAAGACAAGGACCTCCTCGAAAAAAGGGGAAGAATGACCTGCGGAAACCCAGCAAAGAATGAAAAAGATCAAAGGATTAACAATCCCCTACTACTCCACGCGACGAAAGAAATAAAGGTTCGGACCCATATAAAGGAGGTGAAAAAAAAAATTTCTTAGAGCAAAAAGCAAGCGCGAGACAAGACACAGTTACTACTTGGGGGATCATAGAATACGATGGAAGGAGAGAAACTCACGCACAAAGCAGGGATAGTGCACAGGTTAATCTGAACCTCCTTCATAAAATGCCGCCACCCGGAAGAGGAATACTTCAAATTGGATAGGGTGACGAAAAACGAACAACGGGTTTACCTCATTAACAAACCTCCTTACATCGCGCCAAAGATGAGAGGGATGGCAGCCGACCTATCTCTCAAACTGGTGCCGTCGTAATCAAGGCAGGAGAATACAAAAAAAGGTAGAGAAGGATTGATTCTTAAAGGAAAACGAGGGCCAGCGGTAGGTTCAACGAAGAGGAAACGCTTTGGAGGGAGGGAGAGAAAGATAAAGGAGGGCAATAATTAAGACCCACGCCTGGGCAAACGTGAACGCACCGAGGGGGGAAACCCAATAAATAGAACGCCCTCTTGAAACCTGCCAGGTTTGGGACTAAAAGCTCAAAGATGGGAGAATATCATCCAGGGGGAGCGTCTCAGGGAGAGGAAAAAAATAGGGTGGTCGACGGTATAATCCCATAGCACGAAGAAAACGTGTCGCGGAGTTTCTACTAAAGTGCCTAGCGACGTCAACAAGCTTTGTCAGGTCATCCAGAAGGGGGGGGACCGCGTGATCGGGTCCCTACGTCTCCTCTCTTGATAGAAAAAGACGAACTCTTGAGGGAAAGAGCCCGGCGGAGAGCACAAGCGTGACCCTATCTACCAGTCAGGAAAAAGAACGTCCTTTCAAGTCCCTCTCGCGGCACGAAGACGATGCACGGTATTCGGGGGAAAGGAAGAGGGAACTATAAAAAAAGCAGGGGGCTTCTAACACATTAGGACTAAGGTAGGGTAACTCGAATACCAGGGAGGATAAACACTCTGACGGCGCGTGAGGGAGGGGTGACGTCGTCTGAACGACTGGGAGGTCGAAGAGCTGAGTGCGACGGGGATCTGCTATCTTCACTCTGCTGGACGGGGGCAAAGACCGAAGGATAGAGGGAATGAGCAACTCGGTAAATTATAGCTAGAAAAACATTCCCTCATCGTACACCAGAAAGAGATGCAGATTCTTCGAACCTGGCGTGAAGGAAAAGATGCCAAGAGGGGGGGGAGCCACCGAACAGCGTTATTTTAGGGGAGGGTAACATGTGAGCACGACGGGGGGGGTTAAAGAGTCCTCAACAACACATCTTATTAAACGAACCAAGGAAAGTGAGGGGGATACAAGGAGGAACGAACACTACAAATAAGAACCGACGATGACTTCGCAAAAAAAAGGGTCGCTCCATCGTGAAGGCAAAACGGGCTGACTTTGACTACCGAGAGAATCAAGTGATGTCGTCAAGGTGGGCTTTTCGTAAAAGGGTCGTAAAAAGTTTCTTGAATCGGGAAGGGGGGGAAGTCTCGAGAAAAGTCGAGAAACGGCAAAAGTTCTAAAACAGTAGGAGGAAAAAAGAACTAAGCAAACAAGCAGAACGCGCAGTCCGAGTCAAAGTCGGAGAAGACAGGCTGCTATGGGAAAAAAGGGGAGGGGTGTGTCACGCCGGTAAAGAGGGAAGGAAGCAATGGGGGGAGCGGCGTCTCGTGGGAAAGTTCCGAAGGCTGATCGAGAAGAGTGAGAAGTGCGTTGTCACACGGGAACGAGGGAGCTAGAAGAAACAATTCTCCTATCACCAATAGGAGGGAGGACTTTATAACAAGAGGGGAGGGTGGGTGGTTAACCCCTTCGCGTAAGACCAAAGCTGTTGAAAGAGGAGACCGAGGGCAAAGTCGCAAGACAGGACCATCTGGATGTGGGGAGGGTCTTGAAAAAGTGACAGAAAGGAAGAAAAAAACAAAAGGGAAAGCAAGCTGAAACTCCGAGTAGAGAGGAGACCGACATCGGATGAGGGGAAATAGGTCAAAAGCAGCGAGGCGAGATCTTGGAACGTCTAGGGGGGAAAAAAAGGGGCGAAAAAAAGGGTTTTACCCAGGAGGCAAAACTAACTTTTTTCGAAGAGGAAAAGGCCTTGCGCGCAACGTAAGGAAACGCACGCTGGCGGTTAGAATGAGGTCCTTTCAAGGCTGGACCGCACTAATATGCCGGAATGAGAGGGTGGGCAAAAAGAGTAAAAACAGTCAACGATACGGGGGAGGAGGAAGCCAAAGAGCAAGGGTGAGAAGGGGGAAAAGGTGCAGGTCAATGAGACGTTAAAGAGCTTCTTATGCTGGATGGAGAACAAGTAAAAGGAAGAGCGTAGATGAAACGCAAAGTTTGGGTAAATAAAAAAAGGAAATGGAGCGCTGTCAGGGGGGGTGCTAGAGTTGCAAGCTCAGAGTGAACAACAAGCGCGTGTGTTATGTGTTTCCTTAGGGAGAGAGGGAAGGAGTTGATCAACGTCCATGGGTAAAGGGGAAAGGGAAGAATAGGGTCTGAGAGCAGGTAGGAGGCGTCGCAGGGGAGTCGGTATGGGGGGGGGAGGAAACCCGTATACTTCGGAACTGAGTTGAGTGGGAAAGGAAGGAAGGGGATGGAACTGAAACGCTTGGGACGCGAGGCTGCTGGCCGCATATCTCTACCTCGGTTTGCGGATGAAGGGAAGAGGGTCGTGCGAAAAGAAAAATGGATAGCGTCAGGTTAAAAAAATCCTATAAAAGACAAGGCGGCTGAGCCCCGAGGGGGAGGACGAGCCGGTAGCCGAGTTAACCGTCCTAATGCGGATAGCGAAACGACCGCAAGAGACAAGCAAACGAGCCATCGAAGGGAGCAAAGGAGGAGTAGGACGCGGAACGCGCTTCTTGGGGCACCGAAGAGGGAGGGACTCCTCCAGGAAGTGAACTCGTTCATAGGTGCTGAGTCGGGGGGGGGGAAAAGAGCGAAAAGGACTAAGACAACTTCTTCTCTCGGACGAAGAGAAAGAACGAGGAAAATAAAAAGAAAAGGGGGCGAGGGAAATTAGAAATGTCACATCAAAAAGGGAGGGAAAGGGTTAAAAACCGAGAAGAAAAGGGGCCTTAAAACAGCTCTCAACTTCGAAAAAAAAAAGAGGAGGGTGCCCGCAAGGAAAAAAGACGGAAACCGATGACGGGGTATCTTATCACAGCGAAGAAAGAGAGAGGAAGGAAAGGGAGGGGAGGGAAAGCACCTTGAAAGGACTTCAACCTATCGAGGAAAAGCGGAGAGGAAGGCGTGAAGAAGGATTGGCCTCACAAGCAGGCAGGGGAATTCCGCCACATCTCAGCTCCAAAAAAAGGATAGAGGGGGGAAAAAAGAAAAGAGAGAAAGGGAGAAGAAAGAATCTCTCCTTTATCAAACGGAGGCGAGTGAGAGAACAAAAATGGGGAAGAAGCAGAGAAAACTCGTGAATGATTGAATGGGGACGTGAACTCTTTCTTCGACCGCTGCCTGGGAGAAGGGAGGTCCGAAGAGCACCTTTTATCGTCCTGAATAAGGGGGGAAAGGTCCAAAATGACTCTGTTTTGGGGATCGCTCGCATGCTGAGAATGGAAAAGAGAGACGTCTGAAAAAGAATATGACTCCTTAGGGAAAATGGTATAAATACGCCATTCTCGGGGTTATCGAAGAGGAGGATGTGGACCTTCTACCCTTAAAAAAGATGGTAAAGTCCGGGGTCTAGCCTATTGAACTAGCGAGGCACCTGGCAGAACATCGGGCTTTCACATCTAAACGGCCTTGGGTCTGAAAGAAAAGAGGGGATCAGACTAGAAAGACCAGGCTTCCAACCGAATTCCTCCGGGTACTCAGTTGCGAGAAAATTTGAAAGTAGTGAGAGGGGGAAAAAATACAGATAGTGGAAATGTCGCTATCGCACGTACTGCAAATAGGAGAAGAAAGGGGGCGCCAAGAAGCCGTTCTAAGCAGGACCGGTCTTGAAAGCTTATTCAAATGGAAAGTTCAGGAGGAGGGGCAAAGATCGCGGAGTAAGAAGGGATAACGCTCATTGGCCTCACGCGAAGGGGGAAGTCAACCCAGGCGGAACGAACGCACATACTCATGTTTGAACCGACTAAGCCTGCAGGACACGAAAGAAAGCAGAGGAACTACAAAACTTTGATTACTGGGGGAAATGGACTCGAGACAATCCTAATGAATAAAGCAAAAGCGAAAATAACAACCGGTAAGACGTTGTTATCGATCGGGATTGGTAGAGAAGGGAAAACGTCGAAAAAGACGAGGCAATTACTCGGGGCTCTTTTGAACAAAAAGAATGAAAGCGAAACAGAGAGCAGCATCGCAATGAAACTAACGGGGTCAACATCACTCGCCGAAGAAAGAGAGAGGAAAGCGAAGAGAACAGCAACAACCAAATACACAATCGGAATCTTCTTCTGAAAGGGAAAGAAGAAAAAGAGAAACGGGACTGAGTAGACAAAAACGCAGGGTAGCTACCTCATTTCGGGGGAGTAAACTGAAGAGTAAATCAGGTAAAATTAAACATCGACCCCGGGGGGGGCGTCGTGGAGTGAGTCACTATAAACTCTAGAGACGAAAAGGCAATCCGGTCCGGAAAAGAGTGGTAAAAGCGAGGAGAAAATAAGCGGTGCCGCGCGCTTCCGTTTGACTAAAGGGTAGAGGCAAGAGACCTGGAGTGATAGTCTCTGAGGAACGGAAGATGTCAAAGGACCGATCACAACGCAAAAAGGGTCTCGCGGGGCAAAAAGGAAAGAAGGGAAGGGAAGGGTCAACAGATCAAGCGAAGACGAGGGGAGAGTTAAACCAAAGGACAAAGTAGGAGAAACGAAGGGAAGAGCGGTTCGGGACGGCGCCGGGCTTCTCGCAAGAGAGAGGAAACCTCATCAAAGGAAAAGAAAGGCTTCACAAGCCCGCGACTTGCGGTCCAGCTTGCTAAATGAGAAAGGAAAGAGAAAGAAAGGAAAGCGAAAGGCTAGGAAGAAAGCGGGAACGTCCGTTGACACCGGATTAAGAAAAGATGATCGACCTGCTAGGGGTGGCGATGGTGAGGAAGTAGGAGGAAAAGGAGGACGGAAAAGAAGGGCCAGAAAAAACCTATGGAACGGGCAGAGAAGGAAGGGGATAGAGGTAAGAAAAACGAGGGAAGGAGACAAGAAAAACGAAAGAAAATGAACCGACTAGGGCGAGACAGTCGTCAGGGAAGAGAGCAAAAACTGCTTGGAAGTGCACGATGGGAAGAATGGCGGTGGAGAACTCAGCTTTGCGTTTTTGTATTTAGACTTGACATATAGAGAAAAAAAAAAATAGGAGGATAAATAGAAGAAAAAAAAAAAGGTCCCAAAGACCCGTCGGGTACACAAAGCTAAAACGCGTCTATATGACCAAAGGCCAGAAGGGGAAAAAAAGGAGAAAAAAGTCAAGCAAGAGAGGAAAGGACGAAGGACGAAAACTCTTAAAGGGGTTCTGTGACTGGGACGGCAGGGGAATGTGCTTCGGGGGAGGAATAGAAAGGGGCAAAAAAAAACAGTGACTAGGATCATCCCACTGAAAAAGGAATCTAGTCTAAATGGAGCAGAAGAAAGAGGAGGTAAGCCAAGCTACTCACACAATCATCCTCCTCCATGAAGCAAGGATAAGAAGGGAAGTAGGTCAAGGTCAAAGGACCTTCGTGATCATAGCTTCGACTATCACCTGGGTCCTGAGGATTCGTATTTGAGCATTCTAGCCAGTGGAATAAAGGGGCGGCCATTGGCAAAGTCCTTAGAGAAAAGGGGACAAGAAGGGAGAGGAGAGGGGGTATAGTGAGATACGAACCTCAAAGAAAATCACTCAATCTCGTTGAGCTGTGAAAAGTCTGTATCCTTGAGGGGGGGAAACGAGCACTCCAGGAGTAGAAAGTGTTGAAAGGTGAAACCAGGCGGCCTCTTCTAAGCAAAAAAGGGTCGGCTTTTTTTGTCTTTGGGAGGACGAAAACCGGAGAAAAAGGAGAGAAGAGGAAAAGCGGAATCCGTCAGCTCTGTCTGGTGGTGCAGGTGTAGTACAAATCCATTCGGCGCGGGGAGGGCGGGAAAGCAGTTACACGAAGGTGAGCCAAACAGGGGGTGACAAAGGCAGGGCAAGACTGAAACG
>Ga0179591_1370973_pt1 | contig 13313 bp, 17 predicted proteins | sample CZOMad2_1_08_16f_FD_182891 | JGI IMG/M metagenome (GOLD analysis project Ga0179591, IMG submission 182891) | Vadose zone soil fungal communities from Angelo Coast Range Reserve, California, USA - CZOMad2_1_08_16fungal (PacBio error correction) | ecosystem: Environmental > Terrestrial > Soil >...
GAACGGGGGAAAAAGAGAGAAGGAAAAAAAGGCGGAAATCTCGGAAAAAAAATAAACAAAAGGAATTGAAAAATGATCGCCAGAAGCTGGCCACCGCTTGAAAAACCGCACGAAACAGCCCGGCGAACTCGCAGGGAAAATCCCATTCTGATCGAAAGAAAAAGGGTCAAAAAAGCAACAGCGGAGGCAGCGAACCTTAGCCATAAAAGGCCATGCGAAGCTTAGCCAGACGGCGACTCGTTAGTCCAGGGTGAAAAGCAGGCCCAGCTGACCAACGCCGATCCGACTCCCAGCAGATTAGGGGCAAACGATCCGAAATGGGTCCATAGTTCGTACGTTAACGAGCCAGCCCGAGCTTCATCCGAAAAAGGGAAAAGCCCCCAGCATCAATAGGCATGACATCAACTTACCGAAAAAAAAAAAGGTCTCAGAAAAGCTTGCATCCATGAGCCACCGCCCACCGGGAGGGGGGAGGGTCAAGTTTGAGGGCGGCCGTTGACGACACCGACGATGGGGCATCGACCGAGAAGGGGGGGGAAGGACGAAAAACGAAAAGAAAGTGGGGGTGGGGCAGATGCGATCAAGGGATCGCGTCAGCAACCCCATTCATCGAATCCATTCGAAAGGTACGCGCCGGGGTATAACCCCAGGGAAAAGAAGGTCCATGGGGGAAAACACCACAAAATAACCTCTATCTTGAACTACGATCCAAAACAACCCAGAAGGGGTGGGGGGATGAATCGCCAGAATGCAATTCCGGCGGTGAATGTGGGGGGGAGTGTCGGGTTGAGGATACCCGAACGAAACGAGAACATCCCTGGGGGTGGATCAGAAAGAAAACAAAGTAACAGGCGGCGGGACGTGCCAGAAGAAGGAAAGGGGGAGGGCCATTACTTGTGGGCGAATCTGCTGCCAGGGGATTGCAATCACGGAGAATAGGGATTCAAAGTGTCTCTGGGGTGGGTGACCTAAGCAACTGAAAGAAGGTCAACGGGAAAAAAGGAGAAGAAACAAAGTAAAAAATGAGACGTCCTCCCGAGGGGAGGAAAAATGAAAAAAAGGGTTGCTATACGACCAAACAAGGATGGAACCCAAGGGAGAAAAAAGCCGCCTGAATGAAAATCAAATGAATACCGATCAGTGATTGGAAGGAGGAGGGCAAAGTAGTAACACCCATTGTTACAAAAAAAAAAAAAAAAAAAGTTGGAGGCAGCGAGGACGAAAAAAATTTAAAGAATGCACCCTTAGCAAAAAATCTCGCCAGCGGAACTCAAAAGGAAGGGGGGGGGGGCTCGATAATCTCCAATAAGAAAACTAAAAAATCACCTGGGCTGAAAAAAAACCATATCAATTACAAAGACCCATTCTTGAAACCCAAAAAAAAAGGAGAGAAAAGATAGGCACAAATTGTATCGCCAAACCTCAATGAAGGAAAAACAACCCCCAAATCATAAGGGTACCCCCGTGAAAAAAAAGGGTTTTGGGGAAGGGAATCGAACCGCTTGGCTTACCCAACGGGAAAAAGAAAAAAAGGGGGGGGGAGTTTTGGTTGGTCAGTTTCGACCGCAAGAACCGGAGGAGAGAAAAAATCCGAAGCTCATAATGAAAAACTCAAAACTTCGGAAGGGAGGGGAATAAAGACAAAGTCCGCGGATTAGTAGTGGGAAATTACCTCTCACAAAAACTCAAAAAAAAGGTGGTTTTTTGAAGGGTCCCCAAGGTGGGGTGGGGAAGGCTATGACGCGGAACTTGCGTGTCACAAAATTGGTCGACCCGCCCCGCCCTTGTGGCCATCCCGCCAATAAGAAACGGGAAGAAAAAGGCACTTTTCACTGCCGACGAAAAGAACAGAATCGACATGGCTCCAGCTTCCCACCACAAGTCGCTTGGAGCGACTTTCTCAAATCCAAGGGGACACGGAGGACGCCAGGGTTTGACAGCCGTGGCAGGGTAAGGCAAAGGGATCTGGGGCAGGACCTGCGGGGGGTTTAGCAGAGCCGCTAGAGAGCAGTCAAGTTCTTGAAAAGAAAAAGCCGAAACGGGGCGCGCCCATCCGTCCGCACCTTGGGGGAGAAAAGGGAAAGGGCCACGGACTGGAAAAGGTGTTTCTGGTACATTCAGGAGACTCATACGATGCTTAAAGGTACGTCTTATCGAGCCATTGGAGACAAAAAAAACGTTCCGCCGCAATGCTGCGTGAAAGGACTGTTCTCTTTCCACACGTACAGGGTGGTCGGCAGTGGGGTAAGATGCGAGGGGGCTCAGGGTTCACGAGAGAAAAAACTAAGGTAAAAGTCAACGGTTGGAGGCGACCGACCTTTAAAAAAATTTTGTGAAAGAAAGGGTGACGTAAACTTGGGGGACCTGCACGCGACAAAAGGGGACCTCGGGCAAACAGTTTTGGCTCCATTGATGTTGAGGAAAAAGAAAAAAAAAAAAAAAAAAAAAACGTAAGGCAGCGATCAACAACGCGATAATGACTGAGGCCAGAGCTAAACAAAAAAAGCCGGAGACAGAAATCTATATCCTCTGGACGAAACGCCGGCGTCAAGGGGACCGGTTTTGGCACGGTTTTGGATCAGTTGGTTAAAGATTAACAAAGGGGGGCGTTAAGAGGTCCCCGAAGGTACAGGGCAACCGATACTAAAATTGAAGGGATGTCGAGGGGGTGGCCAAAAGGGAAAACGAAAGGAGGGTGGAAACAAGAAAAGGGGAAACAACAAGACAATCCCGAACGTTTCTGCCGAAAATGCAAAAGAAAAAAAAAAAAGAAGACCGCAGTCCTTATCCTTCAAGAAAAGAAAACTGCCAAAGGGAAAGCTAAAAATCCACCGCATTCGGCTTCGTGGGGGAATGTCTGCGGGATCGCAATGGGCTGCTGATCCGATATATCAAATTCTTAAAACACGAGGAAAGAAAAGAGAGAAGATTCCATTGTCTGCAGTTGTCGGGGAGGAAACCGAATGCCTACAAAGGAAGCAGGGCGTGCTGTTGAATGCGAAGTTCACGCCTTGGGGCCATCCTGGGGAGAAAAAAAGAAAGTGACGTTGACTTGGGGCTGAGAAGGTAAGCCTGTGTATGGGTCTTGCGTGGGAAAAATGGGGACAAAGGCACTGAAGGGAAGGGATCACTCTTCATCGGGTGATCGGTTTGCAAAGATAGCAGAGCGGATGTCAGGGGAAAACCACCATCAACAAGGGAAACCGAAGTACGCCCAAAGAGGACGTCGTCCAGCCAGTTGTATTGAAAAATAGGATGACGGAGGGGGGGGCTCCTGGAGGCGAACATGAGCGCGTGAGTCTTCCACCTTTGTAGGGTGAGCACATCAGCAACCCAAAAACCAAGTTGCCGAGACGTTCGGGGCAAAAAAAAAAAAAGCCCCACGGTCCAGCCCAAGGGGTTGCACCTCAACCACCGTTATTACCGAGGGTCTATGTCGGGACGACGAAGGAAAGGGAAACTGCCGACCTTAAGTCAGGGGATACGCGCATTTCCGGCTTGGAAAAACGGGTACGGCGAAATATGGGGCCGCTAAGAAGAGGGGCCTTCCCGCATGCACCGAACCCAATGGTGGAGTTGGAAATGTCCCTTGCGAACGCGTCGGCGGGGATGGGAGAATAAAAAAGGGAGGTTTCTAAGCTGGAATTGGGCAGATTAAAAAAAGCGCGCCAAGCGCCGCACCGGACCACGAATCCAGGGAAGCGGAAAAATAAACGCTAACCTCAGGGCAAGGGAATTGGGGAAAACCGTCGAAAGTAAGTTGGTGTTTGACGCTGAGCCCTGGGAAAGAGTGTGTGGCTGGCAGGAGAATATAAATTCCCTGTGCCCGCCAGTATAGGTACCGCGAGCAACGGGTCAAATTGTCCCCGCACTTCGCGCAACCGAACATGCAAACGTGGACAACGGCCTATTGGGTGGTCTTGGCACGGCAAAAAATTAAACTTATTCCTCACTCGGCCGAGAGCTTGTGTTCAGACGTAAAGTCGGTGTTCTTAAACCGGAAAAAGCAATTTTTGACACGGGTACACGCGACCCTGCCACCGAAAGTAAATTTCCAACCGAAGCCATAGGAGGCTGGGGTGTGACTACAGGAAATCGATAGAAAACATCATACCAACAGACCGAAGAATGAGGGCCCAGACGTTGTGACTCACCGCCCCTGGGTATGCTTTGTCATTCGGCCGAGGGGTGGAAACGTCCCAAAATGTGTTTCGAAGTCAGGCAATGGGAGGAATCGTATCTCGAAGGAGCGGATGGACGCGCCGGGGACCAAAGGGACGAACGAAAGGAAATGGGAGGACTCGCCCACTACAGCCGGCAATTCCTGGATAGCAAGCACTCGGTACTTGAACGCTATTCCTTCGCAAAACTGGGAAGCAACCGGTGAGAGCCTGAAAATCTAAGGCTCCCCCACAATGGAAGAAGAAAACAAAAAGCCAGATGTGGGGGGTCTAATCGCCGGGATCACGACCGAAAGGCGGGTGATAAAGCGGCGAGGTTGGGATTCAAAATCGCTCTTGGCGCCAAACCGAGCCCGATCCGACGTGCAGGGTGGCCAATGGCATGAGTCGCCGTCACTGCCCCCCTGGGGGGTTATGGCTGCGAAAAAAGAACAGCCTTCTTCCGGCTTCGGTCATTCGCCATCCAAAGCCGTCAACGGAGAAGAAGTAAAGAGGGGCTGCCCGAGGAAGATGCGGGGTGATAGAGGAAAGCGAGGGGACGATCATTTCCGTGTGCCTTTGGCCGACCGGGACCGGTAGATGTGACCGCGCAAATCAAATCGATGGGTTGTTTGGGGGTTCTACTAGAATCGAAACTGGGAGAACCGATCTGCCGCAACAGGGGAAGGACGGAAAAATCTTCGAGGGGACATCGTCGGAGTAAGTCACGGCACACTATCGTGTACCGACCCTGATCAGCGGGGGGGGATAAAGGTTGGACCGCCAGCTCATTTGGGGATGCGCCGTGGGAGGGGGATCATGGATCCATGAGCTCGGGGCATTGACTTACCTTACGTGCCGATGGAGCTCGTGAAGAACTGAAAAGAGGGGAAAGGTACTAAAATACAGGCCCGCCCAATATGGCGGGCTGATCAGAAGCGGACAAGGGCAGCCCCAGTGACGAAGAGCAACGGAAGCCGAGGCATGACGAGGGAAAGTAATGGGGGGGCAGCTGTCTTTACTGTATCTCCCGATGGTGCGCCCCCGGCAAACAGATCTCGATTCTCAGGAAATGTCAATCAACGGGTGTGCACCACTGGGCGGTCGCCGGGGGGGGGGGACAAAACGGAGGTCCGGGTTTCAGTTCAAGGGCCGAGTTCGAGACGTATTTAAGGACGCCGCAAGATTCGCATGGAGTTCCCGTAACAACAAACGGAGGGAAAGGTTTTTATGTCCGGGAAAAAGCAAGCACCACAAAAGGGGCGATCTGTGGGACGGAAGGACGAAACGATCCTCTAACCAAGCACCATATTGAGTGACGCGCAACGACCCTGGGAACCAGGGGAAAAACGCAACCCGCCAATCCCTGCCTACGGTAGCGAAAATGTCAAGATCAGAGTAGGTAACCCCAGCCGTCGGCGAAGCATCAGGCGAGACTAAAGGAGACATTGTCCAGCCCCTTCGAGGGTTAATGCCAGAGGGGATCGTTACATCTCGTCACTAGGGGAAAGCGTAGAGCCAGCCAGCCAGAGGGGCGCGTCAAGAGTTTCCCATTCGATTCCCATTTCAGTCGGTCGGTGAAAAGTCAAGCCATCGCAAGGCAGAAAACGTAACTAAGCCACTCCCACGCGTCATGGCATAAGCCGCTGCACAACCAAGGGCCCATCACTCAGCTTGCCTCGGACCATTGGGGGAGCACCCCTGCCAGGAAGGCAGCGCTGTGCTTGGGGAAAAAAACGAAGACGATTGAATAACCGATCCGTCGCGACCTGGCAAGACGTTGTGCGAATTCCTTTTGGAAGGTCATCCGAACCAATTCGCATCTATCCAGTTAGATGGTGAGGGAGACGGGGGACACAAAAAAAAAGATCTCAAACAGGGCCCGGTCGTCCAGAAAACACCCCACACGAAATGATCATAGCTTTCCCCTAATCACACCCCCACAGGGGGGATTCACTCGGCACGAAGGTCCAATGGCGGGCGGTGACAGGGGGCGGATGAGAATGAGAAACCAAAGCCTTGTTTGGATCGAGCCGAAAAGAACCAAAATTGCTCCGTTACTTACGCCGAAAGCCAGGCAAGAGGAATTCTGGGCGACGGGCTGCGAAACGAGGACCTGACAGTTGGGGGATCACGAAGCAACGACGGACGCATAGGTCATGAGCACGAAACTTTCGGGGTCATCGGTCCCTGAGCAAATTTGGGTCAAGCCGAAAGTAAGGCCTCGCCAACAACGAGGAAAAGCGGCGACATATGGGAAATCCATAACCGGGCACCTGGTGAGGGCAAAGAGCACTGCAAGGTTGCCAAACTTGGGTAAGGCAGCGTACGGAACAATTGAAGACGAAGGGCCCTTGCTGGCCGGTGGTTGCGGGCACACCATCATGGCTTCCCGTCCAGGTGTCTGAAGCAAAGAGAAAAGAATCGCAAAAAGTGGGTGGCCCAGAAAAATCAGCGTACGTTGCCCCACCCCATCAGCAAAAAAAAAAAAATCAAAATGACAAGGACCACCCCATGGAGGGAAAGCCAACACTGAGACACAGGGATACCGGCACAATGAAATTGGACGCAAAAACCGACTCTTTCCTGAAAAAAACAACAGAGGCAGAAATGAACGTACATTTCAGGTTTGAATGAAATTCGGATGGCGGTAGCGGGGGATGGGCGTACCCCCAGGGAGAAATGGGGGGGATGGTCCGGGGCAGAACCTAACCGCGTAAGGTCCGGAAAAAAAGCGACCAAGCCGGTCCTGCGGGAATGAAGAAGAAGGCAGTCGGCCGAGGAGGGGTAGGGCAGCCCCGATAACACAAAAGAGGGTTTTCCAACATCCGTCCCTTGATGCAGTCGGATGCGAGAGAGGAAAAGGCCGCGCCTTTGAACCAAAAAGAAAAATATAAGCGGTCTAATGCGGCAGGGTAGCGAATAAAACCGGGTCAGGGCAAAGGGCAGAAGACACACCACCCAATTCGGAACGGAGCCCGGTCCGGGAAAAACCCTCACGGTCATGCCAACACGGATTACGAAGGGAATTCAAAAAAAAGGGTTGCGAAACGTGGGGGCTTGTGGATGGTGGCTTTGTTCGGCAGGGATCAATAGTCTCATCCGAAAATCAAGCTTTATCAAAAGCCTCAAACGGGAAAAAAAGTCGCCCCATCCCCGAAGCAGGAAACGGTTGACAATTGTCACACTCATTTGGTTCGTTCAAAAGGGGTAAGAGACCCCATCCACTCGCTGGTTGAGGAGATACGCCGCAGGTTAGGTGAAGAACAGACCGAAAGTCTTCAAGGGGGAAATTCCTGGGCCCTTCCCACAACCATGAATGGATGGAACTCCACGCGGAAAGTTTTGGGGGGGAAATCTAGAAAAAACTAGGAGTGTCCAACTAACAAGGTACATAAACGAATTGGGGGAGGGAGAACCGGGAGTGTCAAAACTTTTCTGGACAAAGGTCCGACGTGGGGGCAATAACACACACCCAGGCCAAACTACACATCGTGGGGGAAATTGGGGGGGTGGGGGGGGAAGGGAAACCAGGTCATTATTTTAGGCCGACCGGCGAAAGGGATCAAACGCAGCAATCACCGCAAGAAGAAGAAAAAAAAAAAAAGCGCTCAATCAACTTCCCCTTATATCACGGCGAAGAACGCGCCGTTGCTACGTGGGAAGAAAAGTGTGTGTTTCGCAAATCAAAAGCAATGCTTTACGGGACCACGTTAATGTTAAGGACCGAGAAAAAAAGGTGAAATGGGGGGTCCAGTAGTTTAAGAACTTACACGTGGAAAGTGAAAAGGGGGTCTTGGTGTGTGGTGACACCAATGGGGTCCAAACGCCAAACAAGGACCAAGCGGCGTGTCGTGGGTCTTGCAAAAAAAAATCTGACAACGAAAATCCAGTTCAGAGGGACGCTGCCGAGTTTAGCACACATCTGGAGAATTGCGTCGGGGGAGGGGAAAAACCGCTTAAGACAGCCAGAGTATAGAAAATCCAGCTCGAAACAACAGAGGTAACGAAGAAATTTGAGAGGGACTGTCCAGTTCAAAACATTTGTTTCGAAACCGAACAGGAAGAGAAAACCCGAAGGGAGCGGGGATACACAATTTCACTGCAGGGACACTGTAGGAGATCAGCGTGGAAACGTGTTCCCAGGCATATTCGGCCAGAACCGCTTGGCTGGGGGTGGTTGGGAGGGTCACAAACAAACCTTTGCAACGGTCCTTGGAAAAAGACAAATTACGCGAAAATAGGTCTTCGCCTGGGGTTAAGTAAACCAAAGTAAAATAGTGCCCCTAAGCGCCACAACGGGATCAAACCAAAGACACGCGTGAAGATCCGCAAGAGGAAGGGGGCCTTCAACGCAGGGGGAAAAAGTAGAAGAAAGAAAAAGTAAAGGAGATCTTTATCGGGGGCGGGACATCGTAATGAGCGGGGGGGGGAGACGTGACGAAACAGGAAATCACATCATACAAAACATACAAACCCAGTTGCAAAGAAGAGAAAGGGTGAGGGACAGGGCAGGGGAAAACAAAAAAACGGAGAAAAGAAAGAACCAATGTGAACCGGCGTTACCGACCTAAACCACGTTAATGTCATCCGACGAAGTAAATGCAACTACTACCTTTGTACTGGGGGAGGAAAGAGTAAAAGACTCTTGCGGGAGGCGACCGAGGTTAAAAAAATTCAAGGACGGGAGGAAGAGCAGATTAAAAGGGGGAAAAACGCCTTCCCGCTTGCCCGAAACCAATGGGCACGCCACTGCCCTTTCATGGCTGATGACGGGACCGTCCCTTTGGACTGTGGCCGAACTGGAGGCACAGTATGGAGGAACGTCCGACGAAGACAAAGGCAAGGATCACCAATCCAACTACGGGGAACATCGGAGAGATCTCTAGCGGCGCGGCCGGATTTTGGGATAAAATCCATCTAAAATGCGGAAACTTGGTGGGGGGGGACGTCGGGGTGAGACCAAGGCCGCTGTGCGCGCACGAATATCCCCAGAAGACAATACAGGCCTCTTAAGTGGACCTTAGTCCAAAATTAAGGGGCAGGGACGGGTGAGAAAGGTAAAACCCTCCTTAGAATACAAAGAAGGGCCAAAGAAAGAAAAAGGACAAGCCCAAGGGGAAAAGGGGGGGGGTAATTTCGGACAATAATCGCGGAACTGAATCCTCCGGTCTTACGCAAGAGAGGCAGTCCCAAAAGAAAGGTTCTAAAGGAAAACTAAACCGAAAAAAAATGGGGAAAAAATGCTGGGTGGGACGCACAACAACAATCAGATTGCCATTGTCGAAACGGGCAAAAAACGGTTATATGCGGGGGGGGTTCCCCAAAAACAGAGGTCTGGGAAAACCGGGGCAACCACCACAATGGACCAGATCCCGGTCGATAATGTGGGCTCCCCGTTTACCGGAGGCGGGAAGTCTGGGGGCACCCTCAAACGAAAACCTTTGTTAAAAAACGGGATGTCTGGGAAAGGGGAGAATCGTATCCTCGGGGACAAAAAACAACTTCTTATTAAAACGGCGCACGAGAAGGGGCGGAAGAGGGAAGGAGCGTCTAATTCCGATAAAAAAGGCCAAATGAAGGGGGGAGGGGAAAGTGAAGATCGTGCATCACCAGGAGAGGATCTGGAACAATCCTTTACCGGCCGGAGAGACCAGCCGTTTGGCATCTAATGAAAGCGCGGAGCACGCCGCATGGGGAGGGAAGGGACGAAAAACGGCGGTTTTCTTAGCGCAGAGAAGGGGAGAGTGGGGGAGGGGGAGGGGAAACACAAATTTCGCGGGTGGGGCAGAATCACGTATCCAAAACATCGCAACACGGTCATGGTGGGAGGAATGCTAATGCGAAAGGGGAAAAAACGGCGACAAGAGAGAGAAAAACCATCAAGGTGACTTCCGGAGAAAAATTTAGTGTGGGAGAAAAAAATCGACCAAGCCAAAACCATTTCACAAAGAATTGCAATCGGGAAAGGGAAGAGGAGACCAGGCGTTGTGGGGGGAGGGGGGAGAAAACGAAAGGGGAAGAAATCATTTCACCAAAAGGGTGTGTTCAGATGGGAAGATTCCTGTGGAACGCAAGGAGGTGATGACACCGAAAAAAAAGAAATCGAATGATACAGGGGGGGGTGAGGACTGAATCGAGAAAAATCCGCACAACCGTAGAAAAGATAGAATCTGAAAGATGTCTTATCTAAAATCCCACAACTCGTGACCGAATGGATCCACATCGGGCACGACGGATCACAGGGGGGGGGGGAGAAGGGGGGGTGTCCGGAGAAGAAGATTGAAGGGGGGAGTCGTGAAAAGGTGAAGGGGCTGACTTGCCCGGGCAAACAGGTGGGAACCGGAAAAAATTTTTGCAAAAAAGGGGAATCGTGGAGCCCGACAAAAAAAAGATGTCGTCTATACAGAGGGAAGGAAGGTGTCCAGCAAACGTGACGCTCCCCACCAGGAACACGCCTCTGCATGAACGCGGGAAGGGAAGGTGGAAGACGGGGGGGCTTTAGAAGGTCGCCAGACGCAAACAAGCTGAAGGTCTCGAGCTATAAGAGGATCGGGGGAGGGAAAAAAAAGTCGGCAAGGGTGGTCAAGGATTAACTACGGTTTTTTTGCCAAAGCGGGTGAGAGAGCATTGAGGCAGAAGGGGCTGAATCGTAGATTATGGAAGAATCAAGATCAGAAACAAACTGCTTTGCAAAAAAAAAAGTGGAAACGGAATGAAAATCAAGAGAAACAACAACAACGGAGGAGAGTGTTTTTTCATACCCACAAGCCAGCCCCTTGGGCGAGGAGGGAAGTCCATATCCGATCTCACAGAAAAAACGGTTTACTGAAGGGAAAAAAAAAAACAGGGGACAAACCAGAGTGAACCCGAAAGCAATCCATCCTCGGAAATATAAAACAAATCGTCTGCAACATCAAAAAGGTCAAAAAAAGCGTAGCAAAAATCGTCGTCTGGAGCAGGACCAGACCAAGACCGCTCTCATCTTGTCATGGAAGAGGAGGGTACGTCGAAGAGTCTGTCACAGGTCCGGGGGGGGAACGGGGAAGAAGGTCCCAAATTAACTCAACGCCCAAAGCAGATTGGGGGAGGGCCCGTGTCACGATGAAGACCTATTCGCTGGAACGAGCAAAAGAAGAAACCGTCCCATCACAGAAGAGCGACCACTCTTCAATGGAAATCCCATCATGAGCAAACACCGGCAAATCACAATTTGCGCAAGGAAACCAAAAAGAAAACCAATCATGTGAGGGGAACAAGAAGTGGGTCAGGAAAAGCGGGGGTACGAAAGGAGAATAAAATGGGGTATCGACACAGACCGCGACTGGGGCCTAACAGGACATGAACGGTACAAACGGCAGGCGTCCGCGATCTCAGGGACCCCTCAACCCCAATTCCGCAAAATCAGAAATTCCGATTTCGGGGGGCCAAGGCAAACCTATCCGTCGTGGCCAGCGGGACACAAAAACCATGGAAAAAGCGCCAAAAAATCAGAAGCCAGGGTCCCTCGGAGACCAAACCACTGAAGGGGGGATGGACAGGGGTGAGGGGAACGAGACCGAAGAGGGCAAGATTGTACCACCCCCGGTGACATGGACCTGTCGGATTGGGGGGAGAAGACAAAAGCATTACGGTGTTTTGGTGGGAAAAGTATCGAAAGAACACAAATGTTCGCAGTGGGCAGGAAAGCCAGAGAAGCCTCAGTTGGGAGGTAAAGGTGAGCGGAGCAGCACGATCAGGCTTTTGGGTAATCAACGAGGGGGGGCCAGGTAAAAAATAACGCAGTCCGTGTCGGCTAAGACAATAACCTACGGGTCCAAGCAGCATTTACTTTAAAAGGCCAAGGAAGTTGACACAGGGGCTTTGCGGCACAGGGAGTAACGCAGCCAGATCCAAAAATAAAAAAGGTTTTGCCCCGTACCAAAAATGAAAAAGTCCGAAGGAGCCTTGATCAGAGACAAAAGGGGCTCGAAAACCGGCGGAGCCAGGGAGACACAGCGCCGAAAAGCAGGCTTGGCGCCGGATGACGATAAGAGGTGTTTTTGGACCCGAGGGCAGACAGGCCGTTGGAAAGGAAAAACAGCATGGAAAAGAACTGAACAATCAGATCAAAAACAGGGGGGAGGGAGCCAACAAGGAATACAAAGCGACGACCAAGGAGGGGGTTGGGGGCCTGACGAAAATCATTTGTGGAAGAACAACCCAAAGATCATAGGACAGGGTAAGGGTGGAAATAAGGCCTTGAGCAAGTTGGGGGCGTACAACCAAAGGGGGAATCGAAAACAGGTGAATTTTTTTGAAACGGGGGGGGGGAAAAAAGCCACGTAGGAGGAAAAGGGAGTGATAAACGCAGAGGAAAGAGAAAGATTGTGGGAGGGAGCATAAGGTAAGGCAGGACCCCGGGCCCAAAAAATTTCACAAACCAAGGTGGAAAGGGGGAAGGTCGAATGAAGGCACTCAGAGGACACAAAAAGGGGTGACAAACTTCGCCGCCATTGTTGGGGAATCAATAATCAAAAAAGAAAAAATATTAGAGTATCCTAGGGCATGGTGAGATAGCGGGGGCTCAGAAAAAAATCAGGGCCAGCGTTAAAAACACGATTCGCAAGGTGGAAGAGCAGCCTGACAAAAGAAACAAACCAAGAACCTCCCCTTGCGAAAAAAAAAGTAGGATGCAAAAAGTTTGGGGCCTTGTATCGTGGGTGAAAAGAGGGAGGCGGGTGAGGACGTCAGGGGAAGGAAAGAGTACAGGGCAATCAAGCGTTTATCCCCAAAAGGAAGGGGGAGCAGCCCCAAGAAGGGAACAAGAAAGGGGATGCAATGGGCAGTGACAACGGCCAAAAGGGGGGTCAAGGGCATCAGGAACAGTAACGACGCGGAAAACCAGCGAAAAGCCCGAGAGGGAACCCAATTCGGTGGAAGCAACGCGTTCGACGTGTCACTTAAGGGGAGGGAATTGGGGAATCTGGAGGCGGGACGGAAACATCTAAAAAAGAGTGAACATTCAAAGTGTGGGGTGGAGGGGAAAGACTGGAAAAAAAAAAAAGGGCCCAAAGGGGCCAAGGGGAAGGGGAAAGAGGAAAAGGGTGCCAACCGAACGAAAGAGGGCAAACTTGTTTGGGGGGGGGAAGGGGACGGATGGTTATGATCAGC
>Ga0179591_1360493_pt1 | contig 13312 bp, 9 predicted proteins | sample CZOMad2_1_08_16f_FD_182891 | JGI IMG/M metagenome (GOLD analysis project Ga0179591, IMG submission 182891) | Vadose zone soil fungal communities from Angelo Coast Range Reserve, California, USA - CZOMad2_1_08_16fungal (PacBio error correction) | ecosystem: Environmental > Terrestrial > Soil >...
GGCTTGCTTATCTGCGACCTCTCCGCGAGGGGAGAAAAAAAGAGGGAAGAAGGGCGGCCGGATTTTCCATTCCCTGCCCGAGGGGGGACCGGAAAAGGAATTACAGCCGAATCCGGTACTTATACAGCGGACAGCATGAGAAGGAACAGCGACATCATACAGCGTAACGAGGGACTAAGGACAAAAGACAGGGTGCGCCTCAGACAGTAGAGGAAGGGGAAAGAAAATCTGACCGTTTCCTTCATACATTCGACTTCAGACAGCAGAACTTTGAGAGCGATTTCTGCTGCTGACTACTGCACTCTGACCGAAGAAAAAAAAAAAGGGAGGGAGGAGAGGAGATTGCTTTCTATTTTCCTCCTGTAGCCGAGGTGGACCGTCGGAAAGGGGAAAAAAAGCAGAACGTCGATGTGAGTCAGGGGAGCCGTCGGCCGTCAGGTTCTTGCGGATTTCGGGGAAAGAGAGAGAAGAAGTACAGGAGTCTCTGTTTTCCAGTGAAGCTCATCGAGACGGAAGAAGTGAGAGAGCTCGAATATTGAAAAGCGGAGAGGGGAGAAAAAAAAAAAGGGAAGGAGCGACTGTTCGCGCCAAGTAACGGTTTTAGAAATTCGACACCAATTGAAGTGGCAGTTTTCAGTGGCGGCGGGTGTCGGGTGGGGGGAGAAAAAGGGGGAAAAAATCCCCGCATAACTTCCGCTTTGCCGGAGAGAACTATTAGCCGAGGGGGGGGCGGGTTCTCTAACCCTCCCGACAACAGGGGGAGGGGGGAGGAGAGGGGGGGGAGAACCCTCCCCACACACCCATACGACGAACTGCGCAAACAAGGGAAAAGGCGTCGCAAAGACGGATGAAATTGCCACCCTGCAAAGAAAAGGAAGGGGGGAAGGGAACTCTGCCTCGAAAGCTGGGGGAAAGAAGATCAATGTCATGGTTCTCGATTACACTGCATTAGAGAAAGAAAATGGGCTTTCAGTACGAGAAAAATGGTAATGAAGGAGGAGGTAAATCCCTTTCGTTGATCTGGAGGAAACCTGGTCCGGCGGGACGCTCTCGATCGGAGAAAAGAGGATTCCGCGGTCCGCGACGATGCAGGAAGAACCCGACCGTCAGCGACGTTCAGTACTCGCTCGCGTCAAAAAAAAAAAAGGGAAGGACTAACTCCATCCGCTTAAAAAAAGAAGGTCGACGGCGAGATTCGACCAGCTGCCTGCTCCGAATCGATAAAGGAAAAAAAAGGAAAGGGAAATTTAATCGCGGCAACCTGGAGAAGTGCCGACGAGAATCCGGCTCCTTTCGACGACTGGAGAAGAAAAGAAAAAAAAGGAATCCTACTGGCTCTCCGCCGTCGCAAGGGGAAGCCGACTGCACTAGCCGCGCATAAAAGGGGGGGGAGAACGCTTTCGATACCGCGGAGCCGCAAGGACTAAGCAAGAGAAAGAGGTCGTGCATGCGCGCGCCTGGAAGGGAAAAGAAAAACCGACGCCGCTCTGCGCGCTCCCATGAATGCCCGACAGAAAGAAAAAGCAACCGGCGAAAGCAGGAGCGCTGATACGGGAGAAGTGGCATGAGGGGAAAAGGAGGTCGCACTCCCGCGGAAAGTAAAATTGCGGGGAACTAATCTATTGCCCCGTGGGAAAAAGAGAACGCGTTTCATCCTCCATCGTCAAGATACAGTAGACGTCAAGTGGGAGACGTCGCCTACGGCGGGAGGAGAAGGAGGAAAAACGCGTATCTATCTGAGACTCGGAATAATCTCCCTCCTCTCATCGCCTGCGGCAGGGGAGGGGGGAAAAAAGAAGGACCCCCGTCCATCTTCAGAAAAAAAGACCTTTAGGAAAGTAGAAGACGGAGATCCTGGAGCTCGTTTCTGCCGACTTTTCTGCGGAAGGGGAAGAAGAAAAAGGAAGTATGAATCGAAGATAACTCACCTGTTGTTGAGGGGGCGGGCTTGTGGCATGGGTTAACTTGGTTGCAGGGAAAAAAAGCACCCAGCAACCCCTCACCCATCAACACCCAGCCAAAGGAAGAAGAAGCCAAAAAAACCACTCGACCTGCCCTTCTAGAAGAAAAAAAAGAATGCTCTCGGCGTTCAGGCAAACCGATGAAAATCTATCTTACCGAATCTTGAGTCTCAAGGGGGAAAAGGGAAGAAGGGAACCCTCTCCCTTCTCCTCATAGATAGGGTCCTACCATAGGAGTCTATCCAACGATCGCTTCATTCCTACGGGAGAAAAAGAAAAGGATACCACTTTCGGCATCGCAACAAAGTTTTTGGAAAAAGATCGTCTCGCCTGTTAGAAAAAAGGGAAAAGTTCTATCTCATCTTCTCCTGGGGAAGCTTTTCAGGAGGACCTTCTGCGTCTGACTCTTCCTTGGCGAGCGGAGAAAGGGAAGGGGAAGCTCTCTCCTATCATACGCAAGACTAACGGGAAGCAAAAAGGATTCGCTGAGCTGGGACGCGCTGCTATGCTCGCTACCAGGAGAAAGGAAGAAAGAGGGAGTCCGATCCGATTCCTCTACCGCCAAAGCGAAAAACTGGACATCGGAATTCGCCGGTCTCTACAAAAAAAAGAAAAAAGAGGGGGGGAGGCGCGCTCATATTTTCGAGCATCAGCCCGGTAAAAAAAAATCGCCAACTGGAGGAGTATTCGTTCGCCTTGCTCGAGGAAGGGAGAAAAAAAAAGAAAGGAGTTCCTGTCTAACATGTAGCACGAAAAAACCAAGGTTTACGGGAATCTAGGAGGGCATGCAACTGCTGGGCGCGAATTGTTAGCGCGGCGCACCGAAAAAAGGGAAAAAAAGAAAGAACACGAGGCGCTTCTCGGTGACCCTCGACTAAAAGCTACTGCGGAAAAAGATCGTAAGCGCTCAATATATACCAGTATAAAAGGGAAGGAAAGAGATCTTGCTTTTCGCGCTTCGATCAGGGGGAGTTCGTCGAGGGGGCCCGAGCAGCAGCCTCGTCGAGTGCCAAGGGGAAAGGGACCCGGGATGCGTCTCTGCTCGCGATCAAAAGAACAGGGCGACATGCCGAGGATTCCGTGCAATTGCGTGGGGAAAGGAGAAATGTTCTCTCAAAGAAAAAAAAACGCAGCTAAAGCCGTGCCTCCGGAGAGAAAGGGAGCACTCTACCTCAGAAGGATGTGAGTATCCTCTCGGCCGAGAGAAGAAAGAAGGCAAATCTTCTCTCTCCTTCCTAACATCCGAGTGTCTTCGCGTGTGTCTATTGTGAAGAAAGAAGGGGCGATGACGACGATCTTCACTAGGAAAGGGAAAAGGGATCGACGCCGTCGACGAAAATGACCCTAGCAGGAGAAAAAAGAAAAAGACATATTTCCTCTACTCCGAGGAAAAGATGCCTTAGTCTGCTTCCTATCTTCTACTAAGAAAAAAAAAAAAAGAAAAAAAGAGAAAGACGCTCCGTCACCGACGAGTAGATGACAGAATGCCGGAACTTTAGGAAAAAAAAAGGAAAGGAGGAAAACGTTCTTCTAACAGAAGGAGCATATCTGCGAAACAAAAAAAACGAGGACGATTCCTACTTTGTCCGGGGGGAAGGAAAAGAGAGTGGAGAATCGATCGGTGGGATAGACGCCGAGGTTTCATGAGATCGAGCCGATGAAAAGAGGGAAGAGAAGGTTGGCGCAGATGAAAAGGGGACTAAACACTTAATTCCTATCCGAGGGGGGGATTTCCACTACCCGCCGGAGGAATCGAGTGTGAAAAAGACGTGGCCGTTCGGCGCGTGGGTTTGGGGGGGTTTCTGTGGCAGGGTTTATGGGTGCTTGGTTGCTGGAAGAAGCCCCATTACCCCCTCAACCAATGAAACCTAAGGCCAACCCTGTTCTTCTCTTAAGGGGAGGGAAAAGAATCCTCTTCAGTAATCATGGGGTAGTCGGAGTCCGCATAAAGTTCGTCAAAAAAAAAGGTATGCGCGCGGCACTAACCGGCCAAGCCGTTGTGAAGATGGCTTTGGGAATCCCCTTCTTTACATGAGAGAGAAGGAGACCGCGGAGCGGCGGGATATTGATGGAAGGAAGAAGCCGCCCCCGGAGTCGGAGAAGCCCGCAGCACGTCGTCTCCGGGGACCAGGAAAGGAGAGACCATGAATCCTTTCGACAATGGCGGAGCAGCTTAGGTCAGCTACGATCATGATCAACACGGGAGACAGGAGGGGGGGGGTGAGGAAAGGCCGCGTGCGTTGCGATTCGAGCGCGGCAGAAAGGGGAGTGCAACCGTCGCCGTCTCCTCGCTCGGCCTCGCGGGTGAAGTGCGGGGGAAGCATTCCTGTTAGCGGCGCCAGCGGCGGAGGAGTGCCTTCCAGTTGCACGACGCATCATCCGGCGATTCACGACCTCGTGACGAGGGAAAGGAGGGGGGGTACCGCGTTCTCCCACCATCCAAATCACGTCGGCGAGAGGCGGCCGAAGATGTGCGACGGGCGTAAAAGAAACGCTGCTCGGCTAGGCCAGTGACTTGAAGGAAAAAAGAGGGACCCGTAGGGAAAGGTTTCGCGATAAATACTCGGCCGCTCGCGTGATGGCGTTGATCGAGGAAGGACAAAATTTTCGAAGAGATGCGATGGTAAAAAGGGGGGGGGGGGAGGATGGAGTCGGCTTCCTCGATGACAGAGGTCCGGGAGGGAAGGAAGGAACTTCGCGACGAGCGCGCGGACGGAAGGAAAGGAAGAGGGACCGAAGATCAGCTCGCCTCCTGAGCGATAGGGGGGAAAAACTCGCCGGCCAGGTCGAGATAGAGATCAACGCCAGGGGGGAGAGGAAGGGGAAGGCAATCTCATTACCCCGGGTAAGCCCAACGAAGAGCCTTAATTCGAAGCAGTGGAAAAAAAAAAGGAGGGGGGTAACACGCTGTCTATTCTTCGCAGCACGCAATGATAAACGCAAGATGGCAGGGTTGCCTTCAGTCAGCTGGAAAGGGAATGAGAAGGGGTTACGGTTGCGCAGTGGAAAAAGGGTGTGGGCGGGGTCTCCAACCCTCCCGGCTCTCTCAACCCGCATTTTTTGCAGCCCGGGGCGGGCGGGTTAGAGAACCCGCCCCACACGAAGAAAAAAAAAAAAAGCGCGGAATTTCTTCTCGACAGGGGAAGGGTGGAGGGGTGAAGAAAAACAAAGACCCGCACCCACTTGCCAACTGCCAACGGGCAAGGGGTGGAGGAAAAAAAAAGAAAAAAGTGCTCCCTTATCGTCATGAGAAAAGAAATACGAGCACCGGGAGTCCGCAGCTAGCATAAACGCAGTCGTCTCGGAATTTCCGCCTGTTCGAAGGGAGGACTCCTAATCCTCTCGACAAAATCGGAAGGAAATACGCAATACCGAAGCAAGACTGCATCACTTACTGCACCTCAAGAGGAGAAAAAGAAAGAATAGACGGTCACCTCTTCTCCGGCGACAATCGAAAAAGGAAGAGGAAATCAAAAATTTCCGGCAGGGAAGCAAAGTCTTCGATCGGATAAGAAAACAGCATACATCATACTCAGACGTCAGAGGAATACAAGTCGACTGAGGGCCGTCCCCGTTCAGATGTTCTGCATCGGGGGGAAGGGAACCACCTTTCTGCTGCCTTCGGTCCACGGGAAAGAATGGCTTCTGGCAAGATGTCTTCTGTCGCGCTGTCTGCTGTCCTCTTTAGACGTAAAGAAAAAAAAAAACTCGGGCAGATCTGCAACATCCGACAGCAGAGGGAAAGGGCAGTTGGAAAAGGGAAGAAAAAAAAGAATGGTGAATTCTCTCTCTTCACACCAAAACTGGGAGAGGGGAGGAAAGAAAAAAGGAATACTCAAGGATCGGTGGCTTGCTGATAGCGAAAAAAAAAAGGAAGAAAAAGTCCGATCGAGCTTTCGATGTGCCGATCCGCTAAGGGGAGCCGACAATCGAACAAGCTGACCCGGTACGTACCCCGAAACAAGGGAAACACAACAGCGGACAGCAGACTCTTACATCAACAGGGGGGGACAGCTGGGAAAAGAAGACAGTAGCGGACAAGCTACTGCAGATGCAGACATAGAAGAAAGGAAAAAGAAAGACTGCCTACACCTCAGACTTTGAAGACGTCTGCGGGAGAAAGAAAAATGTCTGACAGACGGGCAACGCTGATCCGATCGACGACCTGCGAAAAGAAAAGAGAAAGAGGAGGTCGTAGATGTCTTTCGATTTGTCGCCGGAGCAGGGGGAAGTCACGACCCACCTCTCACGAAAGGGGGAGCCGGTGATGGACAAGGAAAAAGGCGGGCGTATGGCGGTCTCGATTGTCTCGTTTGTTCGAGAGGAGGGGAAAAGGGGACAGTTCGAACAGGCGGACAGAGAGACGACGGAGGGGAAAAAAATTGATAAAAGGAGGGACGTCTTCCTTTCTTCTTTTCCTCCGGACGAGGGGAAAAAAAGAAAAGGGACCGCCGGGGCCGTTTTGCCGACAACCCTTGACAGGGGTGGCAGTGGCGGCGGGTGCGGTGTTGGGCTGGTTCTTAACAAACAAAAAAAGGAAAGGCGCTTCATAACTCCGAACTTCGACGGCTCGGGGTATCCCTCGTTTGGCGGGTGCCGAGGGAAAAAAAAAACAAAAGGGAGGGGCGGGTTGGAGAGGCCGGCTGGTTTGAGAAAAAAAAAAGCATAGCGACGAACTGCGCAACCGCGGTAACCATGAAGAAAAGGGGGGAGGGAAAGGACACCCTGCCATCCTTTGCTCCTGATATTGAGAAAAGGTACATCTGTGGTACCTACCAGGGAAAGGAGAGAGGTCTGTCTCAACCTTCTTTCGAATAAGCTTCTCTTCGTTGGGCTTTCAGCGATCGAGAAAGGAGATGTCCATCGGAAATCCGTAAATCCCGGGCGTTGGATCGGAAGAAAGCAAGGGTAGCGCGGAAGAGAGAGCTCAGGAAGAAAGGGGAGGTAAGTCCCGACGATTCCTCACGTCCCGAACAGGGGTCGCGCCGACGTTCATTAACGTCGAGAAAAGGGAAAAAAGAAAGAAAGTCCCGACATCGTCCTCTATGACGCCGACTCCATCCCGAGGAAGCATAAACCAGAAAAACTTCACGGTCGACGTCTCAGCGCTTCGACCAATGAAGAGAGAGAGAGAGAGAGAGGACGATATTATCTCTTCACCCTGCTCCGAAGGTTTCCAAAAAGGAAAACAGGAGGACTACTGGGATCGCCGATCACGTCTCTTCTCACCTAATGGAGGAGAAAAATTCGTCCTCCTTCTCTCCGCGCATATAAGGGAATGGGAAACTCGGTAGATACCCAAAAAAGAAGGAGAGGTCCATCGCAAGTTTCTTTCATCGCTAGCGGAATGAGATTTAGGGTAACGGTGCCCCGACTTAAAAAAAAAAAAAAAAAGGGAAAGGGAATGCGCGACATCCTCCGCCGCGACTTGAAAAAAAGGAAAGTATACGGAGAAGGTGGCTTACGAGATCGTCCGCCGCGCTCGAGAAAAAAGAAAGACCGAATCTATGGCCCGACCTGAAGTCCTGAGGACGACTCCGCTTCATCGAAAGAAAAGAGAAGCCTTGTACGAATTGGGGGGGGAAATCTCCAAAGGGCGAAGAGGCTCTGATCTAGAGTTCGGCGAAGGGGAAGAATTCCGATCTTCTTTCCTCGACAGACAAAGGAAAACAATCTCAGACGGGGGCCTTCGTCTGGTTCAGATAAGAGGAAAACACCAAATTCAGAAACAGGCGTTGGCCTGTCCTGAAGTGCGAGGAAGGAGCTCGTGGTCGGGCCGACTTGTAGGACATGGTCCTAGGAAAATGATAACTATTCCCGGAGGGAAAAAGGGGGGGAGAAAAGGGGGGTTTTGCTTATTTTAAAAATTCTTGGGGGCTGGTTACTCTTGGTTGAGGGAAAAAGGAAAAAAAAAGAAAACCCCAGCAACCCCTCAACCCAGCAACCCAGCAACTCGGGAAGCACACCACGCGAACTGCCCTTCTCTCAGCTACCGGAAAAAAAGAAAAGGAATTCAACCCGAGGAACAGGAACTGGAAGAGCTCGCTTCATCTTGCCACCAGGAAAAAAGAAAGGGCGCATCATCGGCTCACGATCTTAAGAGGCATCACGAGCGGATTCATCTTCTGATCAGCCTGCAATCCTCCCAGGAAGGAAGGGAAGGGTCCTACACGTTTTTTTCGACGATCGGTGCTCAAAACTGTTTCTACGAACGTGCCACCTGTACGTGAAGAAAAAAGAAAAAAAAGGGAAAAGGGGCCTCGACGTTCCGCTCTGGACCAGAAGAAAATTTCGGAAGCGGAGCTGGCCTCTTCTGCTTCGTGCTGCTGATGCGCGTCGGCCGATCAGACGCAACGACGTGACAAAAAGTTCCGAAGCTGCTCGTATTCGCGGCTCGGGAAAAGGAGAAAGAAGAGAGGGGTCATTTTCGTCGACGGACGAAGTCGCGACCGTATCGTGAAGAGGAAGAGGGAAGTCGCCTTTTCTCTACACGAAGAGCGAAAAGACCGCTTAGGTACTAAGAAAGACTTGGTGAGAGGGAAAGGGATCGAAGACTGATCCTCCACTGTATAGTAGGAGGTCTCCTTCTAGAGGCTCAGTGAAAGATTGGAGGCTATCTTCTTCTAAGAGGGGGACTTGCCTACACATTTCTCCACGAGATAAACATTGAACAGGGGAAGATGCTGTCAACTGCTGCGCGAAGAACTTGCCTAAGAACATCCTCCGCGAGAGAAAAAGGAAAGGCGGCACTCCTCCTCAGTCGCGGCTCGGGACCATCGACGACATCCTAGGAAGAGAGGAGCGCAAGATATCTCCGGAAAGAAAACAACTGATTAGGAGGAAAAGAGTCTTTCTCTCTCTGGGGGGGAAGGGGGGGAGGAGGGATGTGTGCCCTAGCAGCGACACTCGTGGACGCGCTAGATTAAAAAAGGGAAGGCAGGCTCTTGCGCCGATCCCACGGAACAAAGGCAGTTGCAGAATGGCCGAGGATTGCCGTGCAATGGATCGTGCGACCTTTAAAAAAGGGAAAGGAACTCGCTCTTCTCCGAGAGAAAATAAACGGCGCGGTAAAGGCTCCTGCACAAAATCTACCCTCATACCTCCTCCATTGGGGAAGGGGAAAAAGGCTACAACGCTGGATTCTCCGCCCATCTGCGCTCTTAACGGGTGAAAGAGTCTTCGCTGTGATGTCTATGTAGAGACCGAAAGATGAAGGACATCTTCACTCTGAACTGTCGCGGCATAGGGGAAAGGAAATGCCCCATATGCAGTAAGGGGACTTAGCATAGGAAAATCATCTAAATCCGAAGTCGGCGGAAAACTTAGTAGGGAAAAGGAAGAATCAGCAGCACTAATAAGAGCCAAAAAGCTGCCGCAACCGGACTATTGACTCAGAAGGAAAAGGGGAAAAAAAGAGAATATTTATATCTAACGGAAAGGGGAAAAAAATTCTTGAACAGAGTCGGAGCACTATCTCGAAAAAAAAAAAGGGAGGAAAATGCCGACAGTTTCCAGGGGAGGAACTGCTGCTTATTCTAGTAAGAAGCTATAGGGGACTCCCTATTTCAGGAATCGGAGAGTATTCTCAAGGAGTTCTTTATCAAGGGCCATATGAAGCGAGAAAGCAAAGCATGCTCCGATCGAATTTATCGTGTTTGAAGGGGGGAAAAGGAAGCCCTCGCGCGGAAGAGGGGGGGGAAAGAAGAGGGGCTCGTTCGCGTTGTTTGTGGGGGGGGGGGAACCCTGTTTGCTGGGTTGCTTGGGAGAAAGGGAAAAGGGGGTTTCTTTGTGTGGCAGGAAGAACCGCAGCAACCCCTTCCCCAGTCAAAAGAGAAGAAAACCCCCGGTGGCTTTCCTCCGAAGTGAGATTCAGAAGGCCACGGATCCGCGAGGGAGGAGGAGGCTTCCGCATAAATTCCGGCCGGCAAGTCCAGGGAGAGAGAGTTCGACTTCCGGACCGGCCACGAAGAAGGCAGGCGGGTGTCGATCAAAAGGGATCGTATCTCGACAGCGCAAGTCCTCTGAGCGGGAGGGGGGGGGAAAGATCGAATCCCTCGTCTGTCCGATGACGAGGCCTAGACTCCGTCTTCTACGGTGACAGAAGAAGGAACTGACCATTAATCCTTCTACGATTCGGAGGGAAAAAAGATCGTCTAATCTACTATCATGAGAAAGAGGTTGCCTCGATTCTGGGAAAAAGAATCACGACGGCGCGGTGCGTGTCGATAGGGAGAGGAAAAAGATTCTCGTCAGGACCTGAAAAGTACGCTCTCAGGAGCGCGGTTAAGTCGCGGCGTGAGGATGGGAGGCGCCAGGAAAAAGAGAAAAGAGTCGGTGCCGTCCCTTCTCCAGTGGCAGAAGAGGATGGATTCAAGAAATCGGGGCGATGGATCTATCTACAACATCCACAAAAGAGAAGGAAAGAGGGGGGGGGAAAAGGGGAGTTCTCCTCCCCACCATCAAAGAATTTCGGACGAGCAGCGGCGAGATGGGAGAGAAGGAGGTGGCGCTGGCTCGGCTAGCCAGTCTTACGAAGGAGGAGAACCCGTCTATCATTTTTCCCGGAACCGCCTCTCGGGGATGGCGTTGAAAATCCAGCTGTCGAAAGAGAGGCGAGTCGACCGTGACGTTGTCGGGGTTGGAAAAGAGAAAAAAAAGAGGGACATTTCGTCTTGAGGAAAATCGGGAGAGAGAAAATTCGCGGACAAGCGGGGGGGCGCGGACGGCGGGAAAAGAAGGGGAGGACTAGAAGAAGCATTCGCCGCCTGAGCTATCGAGACGGAGGAGAAGGCCAGTGCGAGATAAGACGATCAACGAAAGGTCCATTTAAGAGGGAAAGCTTTACCCCCTGTGGTCGATAAAGAAAGAGGAAAGAGGCCGAAGCCAGTGTCATGAGAACGCAGGACAAAGGGCAAAGCTGTCAGAGGCGCGCAGCGCAATATTCATGAAAAAAAAAGAAGGGAAAGAGGGGGGGGATGCCAGTTTCCTAATTTTACGCGGGTGAAGATCGTCGCTATGTGTGGGGGGGGTTGGGGGGCTGGTTCTCCAACCAACTCGAAGCAGAAAGAAAAAGGAGGGCGGGGTTGATAACCCGCCCCAAACGCGGCTAACAGAAACGGGAGCAAGGAGAGGAAGTTCTGCTCGACGTTAAATGGTGGCGGGTTAAAAAAAAAAAGAAAGAAGCCACTGCCAACTGCAACGGGGAGACACTGCCCGCCGGCGAACCTTTATCTTGAGCGAAGGAGAAATTATCGGCCTTATAACCGAAATGAAGAAGAGAGGGGGAGTAAAGCCTCCTCACTCGGTCGTCTCGATGTCCCGAATGGGGAGGGAAGGTGACTCCGACCGTCTCGACAACGAAAAGCGACCGAACTCCGCAAGAACCTTAACTGGGGGGGGGAAGAAAGGCACAATCTACTTGATCGGTGCGTCGGGGAAAAAAAAAAGCAACCATCGGCTCCGTCGACAATCGAAAGCCATCTAACGGAAGAAAAGGACGCAGGTCTTCGTCATCAAAAAAGGGTCATTAAAGCGAGAAAAATCAGACATCAGACTTCATCAATCGGAGGTCTGAAGGAAAAAAAAGGGAAAAGTCAGATGTCCTGCATCTGCAAGGGAGAGGGGAAAAAAACTGGGCAGAGGGGCCCCCTGTCTGCTGCCAAGGGGGGAAAAGTCATGCTGTCCGCGGTCTCTGGGGAGCAGGCGGGGCAGACTGTCTGCTGTCCGCCTGTGCCACGAGGAGAAAGTTCCGCTTTCCTATTTGTCGAACGAACAAGGCCGGCACCTCGGGATGATTGGAACACATAAAAAATCGAAATCGAGGGGGGGATTGCGTCATCTCGCAGGAGACAGCCACAGAGCCTTTTGACGTATCCTCTTCTCTCAACACAACAAAGGAGGGGGAAGGGAGGCAAAATTGATCGTTTGGCTACCCGCAGAGAGAGGCACGGCATAGCCCACGTCGATCGAGACCAGGGAGGAATGACAGAGTGCCTTCTTGGCGTTCGAAAAGGTAACCGCGGACGTATCCAGCGGACAGAAGAAAAGAAAGGAGGACGGGCGATACATTCTTACAGAAGACAGGGGAAGGGGCATACAGGGCAGCAGATCATATCTTACAATCGACTGAAGAATGAAGAAAAGAGGGCAGACACTTCTACTTTCATAATCATACTTTGAATACAGAGGTCTCACTTCTTACTACGTCAACTGATCTATCGAAAAGGAAGGGAAAGTCGCGCTTCGTAGATTTCTTTCTATTTGTCGAAAGGAAAAGGGACCGGAGAGGTCACGAAAAAAGAATAAAAACTTCGATGTGCGTCCGTTTATTCAAAAGAGGGGGAGGAGTCGGTCTCCGATTGGCGAGTTGTCAAAAGGAAAAGTAAAGCCTGTTCCGTTCCGAACAGGCGGACATCTCGACGCCGAGTGAGAGAGCTTGAGAAAGAAGGAAGGTTCTTTTCTCCGGCGCTAGAGCGGAAAAGAACGGTTCGCTCGGCGGGGGCCGGAAGGGGAAAGAGGGGTGGCATTGTGCATTGGCGGCGGTCGGTGGGGGGAAAGGGTTAGAGCCACCCGGGACCACGTCTCCGCAGAACTTCCGCGCTGGGGAGAAAAAGAAGAAGCTGTGTTTTTGCGGGTTCAGGAAAAAAAGGTTAGGTGCGGGTTGGGAGAAGGGCGGGTTGGAGAACCCTCCCCACACACACATAGCGCGAACTGCGGGAAGGGAAAAAAAGGAAGGGGGGCAGAGCGACTTATCCACCCTGCCAATCCTGGGCAAAGAGGGAGATTTGGCGGCTGCGCGCCTCGAAGCGGAGAGCAGGGTCCTGGTTTTCTCATGACACTGCTTGAGCAGAAGGGGGGGTCAGAGTCGACCCAGCAGGGTAATGCCGATTGACACACCAGCCGGAAAGGGTGCTTGATCGTCTATCTAGGAAAAAACCGGCGGAGAGGGAGCACGATCGCTCAGCCGGCGACTAAAAAAAAAAAAAAGAAAAGAAAGCGCGCTCGTCCTCACGTGCATACGAGCGACCGAGAACACCTAACGCCCGACTCTGTCTCGAGGACGCCGAAGAGAGAAAGAGAAAAGTCACGGTCGCTCTCAGAGCTTCGACAAGAGGCCTCGATCACGCCATCCGCGATGGCTGCACGGGAGGGAAGAAGGGGTCACTCAGCTAGATAAGATCAGAACAGAGGTCTCGCCGAGCATCGGCTTCACCTACTGGCGGCGAAAAAAAGATCTTCCTCCTGCATAGCCGCGCCAGAGGGGGTGGAAACGCGGGTCGATACCGCGAGCGCCATAGGGGAAGAAAGAAGTATGCATCTCGCTCTTATTAGTCAGTATCAGGACGAAAAGG
>Ga0179591_1236823_pt1 | contig 13311 bp, 6 predicted proteins | sample CZOMad2_1_08_16f_FD_182891 | JGI IMG/M metagenome (GOLD analysis project Ga0179591, IMG submission 182891) | Vadose zone soil fungal communities from Angelo Coast Range Reserve, California, USA - CZOMad2_1_08_16fungal (PacBio error correction) | ecosystem: Environmental > Terrestrial > Soil >...
AGTGGGAGAAGTCCAAATTCCGATTCTTGGTGTAGGGCGATGATCAAAAGAGTAGGCCTTTTAACCGTGGAGCAGGAGAGCCGCCAAAAACGTTGCACTCAGGGCAGAGAGAAGCTAAGATATTCCTCCAAACTGGGAGGGCAATCGAGCTTGGCCGATGATTAGAAAAATTAAATCCACCCTGCATCGTCGTGTATCGAGATGAGAGGGGAAGGGGACTCTAAGGAGGAATAAGGCAGGTTTCTGCGTAGGTCGCCGGAAAGAGACTGACTCGCGGCTCAGGTTCTGGAAAGGATCAGAGGGGAGGCGAGGAAAAGCTGGCAATAGAAAGACTCCGACTGGCAAAGGGGAAAACCTAGGACCGGTACGTTCGCCGGAAGGCCGGTAAAGCCCTCGTATAGAAAAAACCAAACTCAGGGGGGGGGGAAGAGAACGTGAAACCGTCCCCTGAGAATTGAAGGGGTGGAGTCACTAACGCGACGAGAAGAGTAGACGTGCGAGTGGGAAGCGGGTCCCGTTCATCTCAGCCCACCGATGGAGGACACGCTCGCGGGCTCGGTCAGGAACTTGAAGGCAGGGGTAGAGAGTATGCGAAACCTTCAATCAGAGAGGGGGGAGATCAGTAGCGCTGGGGGGAGGGTGGAAGCCACATCGCGTCACCTCTATGTGAAACTTCCCTGCGTCGGAAGACATAAGGGACCATTTAAAGGAAGGGTGTACGTACCGGGCAGTCATACAGTCGTCTTACGAGGGAGGGGTTGGTAACGAGCACGTGGATAACCTGGCCGATCGATCAACAAAGAGAGACGGGCGAGCGGCGCGAAAAGGGGAAGACCCTCCCGAGCATGAAAGAGATGTGTAGAGGCGCGCTCTAAATAGACGGTTTCAAGAGGCCGAGAATCCGGCCTGCGTGCAGAATCGTAAATGGTCGAGGCTCATGTGCTCTTTCGTGAGGGGGAAAACAGTCAAGAAAAGCGTCTATCCGTGCAGCCAAAATAGGAAGGCCCTCGAAAGGGGGTCAGCAAGCAATGCACTCGGAATAACGACTTCTCAATTCGGAAAAAGGGAAAAGAAATACGGAGAGAGAACAAAGAATGCTTAGAGCGTAAGAGGAAAGGGAAGAGGCTTTCGGACGAGCGACGCTGGGGATGTCGCTCCCACCTAGCCGAGACCAGGGTTGCTCGGCGGGTAGTTAAAGGAAAAGGGCGGCGAAAAGCTCAAATCTACTCAGGGGGAACTCCTTCGGGGCAACTAAAGAAAACGACGCCCGCTGCGAGAGCATTACTTCAAAAGGACGAAACAAGAGGGGAAAAGACAAATCGGTCAGGATCATTTATAAGAATCAGAAGGAGGTTCCAGGTCACCCGAATACAAAAAATGGTTGCTCTGTGTCAGCCTGTTCTAAAACGTAAGGGGACAACCGGGACACGTCAAGAGCCCGGTCAGAAGGGGGGGGTATTCAGGCTCACATTCGTTAGAGGGGTCGGGTTAACAGTAATGTGTTCAGAGAATAGGAATATCGGCAAGAAGGGCAGAGGGGGGGGCAAGCAGGAAGAGGGGCTGAAAGAGGGATCGGGAGTCTCCTCATACGCCGTAAGAGGAGGTCATCTAGGGGATCGAACAAAACAGACGGGGCAAGGACACACGGGCTTTGGAAAAAAAGAATTGGTTTTAACACTGGGACTCAGAATGGACGGAAGAGTAAGGGAACGGCATCCAGCGGCGGCGGGGAGGGGCCGAGGACGACAGGCGCATAATAGAAACGTTCTGAAATAACGCAGGGGGAATTAGAAATTAATAGACCTCACACCCACCGGAGGGGAGGGATTAAAATATAAGAAAAACGAACTCAAGCCGCTGATTTCTCCTGGTAAGAAATTCTTCGACCATGTTCGAATTCGAGGACGACGCTGTGAAATGAAAGGAAGTACGTCGTCCTATGCTGCCGTTTGTGAGGGGTGGGGGCAAATCCCTGGGCTTCCACAGTCGGTTGTGTGGCGATAGAGGAAACCCCGAGGAACGCAAGTATGAGCGATCATCCAAAGCGAAAAGCTCACGCAGCAGAAGGTAGTGGGACTGAAGATCGACGATGATACAGGAAAGCAGGAAAACTAAGAGAAACGCTAAGACGAGGAATAGAAAATAAAAAATGGAACGTTGAGACGAGGCTAGGGGTGAAAGGGGTACATAAGGGAGAAACGTCTACAACAAAGGCACAATTCGTCCCGAATGGGTAAGATCACAACGAATCGAGGGGGGAGGGGGGGGGGGGAACTAGCTTGAGGAAAAGCAGCGTGAGGCATCGTGAACGGGAAAAGGGTTAGCCGCATCTGCGAGAAGAGATTCCTAAGGGGGTTCCTTATAACGACAGTAGAAGCCCTTCGAGAAACAAGAGGACGACACATCGGTATGAGACTAGGTTCGGCAGAAAAAGACTACAGTGTCTCGCCCTCCCTTCAGGGAAGTAGGATGAAATTATAGGCACTTCCGCGGGAGGGGAATATCTTTAGGGGACGAGGAAGGTACGGGGCCGGGGGCGCCCTGAAGACCTGACGAGGGCTGCAGACAGGGATCATCGGACTAAAGTCTCTAAAGGGAACTAAAAGGAAAAGAGGAAAAAGAAGGAAAATAATCCAAGGGAAGGGATTCCTCTTAAGAAAAAGGCCGAGATAAGAGAGCACAAGGCTTAAGTCCACTATGGACGGGAAGGGCCGAGGCGCAGGAGAAGACTCCGGGGGGCGCCCGGAGGAGAGGGCTCAGTCTCAAAGGGACTAGCTAGGTCAAAGACAAAGCCCCGTTGTGGGACCGAGAACCTGTTACGAAGCCAGAAGAACAAAGTACTCGTTCGTCACTTCTTTCCGCTGCGAAGGTACGTTAGGGATAAGGGGACAACGATGAGGGGGTCAAAAAGAGAATAGCTCAGACCAAGGCTCGATGGGTTTGATCCAATAACGAAGTCGAAAGAACCCGACTCCTATCAGAGAGTACGAGAGAATCGGGAAGAAAAAGCGTGTTATATACTTTACCGACTTCACACTCCTAAAGCTCTATATCAAAAGAAGGGGGTACTGAATTTGGGAGACGATCTATCGGAGAAGTCAGAAGAACTTGAAAAGACACGAAGATCATAATGAGTTTTTTTCAGATAAAGGAATTCGGGAGATGGACTTCCGTTTCCGTGAGAACGTAACCGTCCGAACGCCAATCTCTAGGTGGAAAAGCTCTTAGAGAAGCACGAGAGGATAGTTCATACGGGGACAGGAACCATCTTCATAACTAGAGGGAGGAGGTATCTCAGGCTGCGACAAATACGAAGCTCACCAGAGGTTTAACTCTTCGAGAAGAACGAAGAGAGCGACACTGAATATCATGAGTGGTAAGGCGCGAAAGAGACAGACTCGCAGGTAAGGAGGGGAGGTGAAGAAGACAGAAGGAAGAGATTACTTTAATTGAAAATGGGTGGGCCCTCTCAGATAAAAGGTGACACGGCAGGAAGTTAAAGCTCAATACAAAAGGGTCGATTTCAAACCAAGAGAAAGAAAAAGAGAGAAAACCAAAAAGGAGGAGGGAGGAAAAGTCAGTAGAAATACAGTTTTCTACCCAAATCGCCTTGAAGAAATGCGTGTAGTGCGCTTGACACGTGAGTTACTAAAACCGGGGGGAAAGCGCGAGTCTAACTTCCCACACAGAATAAAACAGAAATTTCTTCAATGAGTCTGCGGAGAATCTCAACAACTGGGGACCGTCAGGCGAGCGGCGAGTCGCGCCTTCCAGACTCGTACTGCGATTCGTGTCGAGCTCTTCGGTCTTGAAAAGGAGCACGTAGGGGGGGGGGGGAGACAGTCAACTGAGTAGCCGAGATACCATCTCAACTCAAGAGTGAGGAAAAGAATTGGGATGAAACGTATGACCCTGGATCTTTCGGAGTCGGGACAAAGCGGAAGAAATCAGAAGACGCCGTTGACTTGTTAAGGACTTCCGCCGGCACGGAGACGGGACATCTGACTAGGAAGACCAGGTGAGATGTCCCCACCAATCAGGAATTACTTCGGTACGGCAAACGGGAAAGGTCGCGCATGTTAACGTCAAGATCCAGCTAGAAAGGTTATCCTTGCATAGGGGAGGGGGGGGAGGGTTAAGACGGGGACCCGTGACATCTCCTCTTGATTCACGAGCCGCTATAAGGAAATGATCAATTAAAAAAGGGGGGAAAATTAGAGCGTAAGAACCCCACGAGCCTGTGTGAGAGCTTCGCGGTAGGGGGTTGAAGCCAACGCGATACAAGAAGAAGTCAATGCCGTGAGTGGAACAGGAACGAAATTGGCCTTAGGTGAGTAAAGCGGTCATTACGTAAAAAGTCTCGCAGATCGGGCGGGTTGGTGAAGACTCGTGGGGGGAGAAATTAGATCGGCGATCAAGCCTACCATATTGGTCAAAAAAGACGCAGGCGGGAACCGAGGACTCACCGTCATCGGGGGAACTTCAGCTCTGTGGCTCGCAGGAGACGAACGCGGCCTTGGGTCAAATAAAAGGGAAGTATAAGAACTTCTTCTAAAAAAAGGAGTTTTTCTCATAGTGAGAAGGGAGTGGAGGTACCTTTCTAAAGTCGAGCCGAGGGCAGAAAAAATTGATGCACAGAAGGGCTGTAGGTCGACACATAGAAAGAGAACAAGCCGACATTATCTCGTCGGTCAGAGAGAGTAGGCAAGAGCCCATACGTGTTTCAGGCAGGCGATGCCGAAGGGCTCGAGACTGAAAGCGTCGCTGCATGGAACATATCAACGCAAAATGGCGGCGCGGGAGAGATGATGAGAGAGGGGAGAGGTCTACTTTCGGGGGTCTGGGAAATCAGGCACGAGAGAAAGAATCACACGCTGAGGAAAGAGCTCGAGAAAAAGCGTCCTCAAGAGCTTCAAAAACCGAAACGGAGGATGAAGGACCGCCATCCTCCGATCGGGGGGAGGAAATAACCTCAAAAATTAGTGAAATGGGTGATAAGGGGGGGAAAATCCTTTAGCAAAAAAGGGGTAAGCCCAGGCACACGCCCGAGGGGAGTACAGTAACCTCAGTGTTTTCGTAGGAAAAAAAAAATCGGCGCGGGGATCTGCTTGTGAATGGCCAGTGGATTTCGATCAACGGCACTGCAATCCGAACAGACATCGGGCGGCGGAGCAAGACGCTCAGGGAGGGGATCTTTTCGTAATAAAGAACTAAGGGTCCTCTCGGAGGAATAAGAGAGCCGAAACAATACGGGTACGAAAACGGCTGTACAAAGCCTTCAAGCAAAAAAAAATGGAACATACATTCAACAGGAGAAAGAAGTCGTCGCAGTCCGGCGAGAAGGACGAACAGCGAAGCAATTGCTCTAAAAATAACCGGCGCCATACAGCAGATGAGGTCTAGGGGAAGAAAAACATAACAAACCACGTAGGGATACCATAGAAGAGAGTAAAATCCCTAACTGAAAGACTTTGAGAAATGGATGAGAAGTGGGGGTCTACCGGCCAGAGAAGATTTAGGAACCTTTGAAAGGAAAGGAGTCGTCAACTGCTGCCAGTGTGCATCGTTGGCCAAAAAGGGTAGTATCCCGTAGTTGGGGGAGGGGATAACATATGAGAGACGCTAGGAAAAAAGAGTAGGACGAAGAGCAAGCCGAAGTCGATCAACAGCCGCCGGGTCGGGTCGCCAAAAGAGCGCCGAGATCCTGCAGCAGGACTACAAAAAAGCTAAGAAGCCTAGACCAAAAACACTGCGGAACTGGAGCAAGTCAAGTGGGTAAAGGGGGGTTTGTTGTTGTGGGGGGATTACCAACGGGAGAACTCGAGGACACGAGGCCATTTGACTCATGGTCGAGGGGGAAAACGGACACAAAAGATTATTGAAAAAAAAAAGAAGAGAGTGTCCAAGGAAGCATGGGGTATGCCTCTTACGATCCGTAAACGCAGTACTGCCTAGAGCAAAATTTGGTAAAAAAAAAAAAAAAAAAAAAAAAAAGGGACAACAGGAGGATCTCTTCCTTCTGGAAGCAAGAGCCAGAAAGAAAAACCTGCAGACAGGGAGCGGCTAGGGTGACAGGAGAGATCAAAGATACGAGCTCGCCTACCCGTCGGAGGACGCAAAGGAAAGAAAACTTAAGTCTGAGAGGGACGCCGGAGAATAACGAAAAGTCTGCCGTGTTCGGAACGGTGCAGGGACGCTGTCGAGGGGAGACAGCATGGGCTTAAAATTCTGACTACTGTAAACCCAGGTTTTCCGAACGCACTAAAGGGGCCATTAGAAAGAAGAAAAGAAGAGGAGAAAAGAAGATATCTCTTCAGTGAAAATTCCGAGGGGAAGAGGAGAGAATATCGTGAAGGCAAAAGAGGAAAGGGGAAAGGAGGAGGTGGGCTCTAAAAAAAAAGTTCGCAAGGGGAAGAGGGGCGACGATCTACATGGGATACTAGCTAGACAAATCCCAAAAAAATGCCCTCTGTCAAGAAAGGACGGGACGGAGGCAACCGCGTACTAAAAAGACGGGGGCAGGTCGGCTGAGGACGCGACGCAAGTAATGTCACGGAAACGGGAAGGGGAGGTTTCAGACGCGAGAAGATCGAAAATTCTCTATGTGGGAAGGGGACTCTCTCTTACGACTGAAGGACCAAGAGAAAGAGACCTCGAGATCGGGGGAAAGGACAGTTTTTTCGTTAGGAACATGCGGGAGAAAAATCATAAGAGAGAGAGAAGAAGATACTTCGGGAATTCATACGCACAGGGGACGACTAAGAGAAAGACGTGGGACGTAAAAAAAACTCTCCCTGAGGGGTGGGGCACGAACGGTCGGTCTATTAGATTGGGACGTGCCGTGCCGGACATTGCGTTCTCACGAACATCAGTCGTCTAGGTTGGAAGAGAGGTCATAAAAAGGGGCACCATCCAAGACGGAAAGAACGGTAGAAAAAGATGGACTCTATTTCGAGGATCTCGAAAGCAGAAAACAGACGAAAATAACTTAGTCGCGAGAACACCTGGAAGAAGAGAAAAGGATAGGAAAAGGGGATTCGTACGTAATGAGCGCAGAGCGGAAAAAGATCTGAAAATTGCTTTATAGAAGCATCAGGAACGAGGAAAGGGAAGGCGGTGTGGCCGTGCGAGATCGCCGCTCAAGTTATCAAGGAGCAAGGCGCAAGAATCTGAAAGGAGGGGAACTCTCCAAAACCGGAAAAAATACTAGGATCGTTGGCGAACAGAGAAAGAGAATCTTTGAGGGGGCGCATTGATGAACGGGTACCTGCCGGGAAAGGGGAGTGGTATATAGCAAGGCCCAAACCAGTTACTACAGGTCATCGTATCTGAAGGTGGATGCAGAGATGCTCCAAAAGGACTTACAGGCTCGCGTGGAAACTCATCACGAAGGAAGAACAAGGTATAAAATTCAGTGAACTCTCTTCGGGACTCTAATAGCATCGGGGTCTTGGGGTCTGAGATGGGTAGCCGTCCGAGATCAATAGAGAGTATGACTATGGTGAGTTACTTCTTCAACGATCATGTAGCTACCTCAGAAGGAAATCCCCCGAGAAGAACTGGGTGACGTGAGTAACCGGCGTCAGGGGCCGGCACGGATGAAATCATCGACGACATGTCCAGTTTCCCCTCCCCTCAACACAAACTTGGAGGACGGTCAGTCACAGGAAGGAGTATACATGGGGCAGGGGGCGGAGCGGTGTCGATAGAAAGCGATTCGAAATCTGGCGTTTTTACGCGGGCCCAGTCATCAGAGAAACTTGATTCACGGCGAGGATCATCTTAAGTCAGAAATGACGAATAAGGGGAGTCAGGGACGGGGAGGCGACCGGCCATCGGTTCTATAAGTCGTCTGTCGTTTGAAAAAAGAGTCGCGTAACGCTCAAACCTTAGGAAAAAGAAAGAATTAAGAGAAGAAGAAAAGTGGCCTTACTTTGTTTTCTTCAAGGGGAACGTAGAATTCGGAACAGGGCCGGGGGGTGGCTGCGTCTCGTGGATCCCCTGGGGAGTCACGAGCGAGGTCAATCAGATTGGAGATCGCGACTCTGATCTCCTCACGCGTTGGCACTTAAAACTAAATTGCTCGAGGGGAGACAGAGAGGGGGGAAGTGGACGCGATAATCAAGAAACCTTCTTGCGCTCATGAGTCGTGGTGCTACCTCTCCGGGAGTGCGTTCACCACATGTTCTAATCTTTATCCGATGCAAAAAAAAGGCTGAATGCACCGATAATTCTGGGGGGGGGCGAAAAGGAAAAGCGAACAAAGGCCCGACCTTAGCCGTCTAACAATCGGTCTAAAAGAAAAAACGTACGCATCTTCAGACGGGAAAATGCGACCTGGACTGAAATTTCTCTTCGCTAGAGTAGACTCTTCCGGAAAAATAGCCGCTCCGGCACGGCGGGTCGGGGATCGAATGGCAGAGCGAGTGCAACGGTAAGTTGGCTAAATGACCATTAGGAAAAAGATTGAAACTCTCCACTGGCGCGAAAAGGAAGAGAGGAATCTTCATCACGAGGACGGCAGACACGACGGAATGATTTCCAAAGCCAGATTAGGGTGGAGGACAAATTCCCCCAAGAAGATAACCAGATGAAAATTGGGATAGGGTCATCTAGTCTAACGGAGGTAATACAACAGGTTACAAAGACGCATCCGTACCCGTTCTCAAGTGTTTGGACTCAAAAATGCTCACGTCCAGTTTACGAGCGGTCTCGTTTTTGCGAAAAAGTCAGGAGAAAAGAGAGGCAAGAGTCAGACCTGGAAATAGGCGGCGGGGGGAGCAAGAACTCTGATGATCTTCGGCCTCCTGGGACAGGCGAGCGTCTCATAGAAATTGATACTCCAACCGAAGGAAGGAAACTCTTTGGAGAAAAACTTAAGACAACTGCAGCAGAATGAAGGACGTCCGTCAAAAACCAAAGGCTAGCGGCATGCTGATAACAGGAACCCCTAGAAAAACGGCTCCATAACGCAAGCTGATAATCCTATCTCAACAACCTAGGAAAGAGGAGGTTCGAACCCGCCTTCCTTATTGCGCCGTGGAGGAAAAAAAGGGGAAGTCTCCGTGCGGCGAGAAGGACCTCCTAACTCTGGAGTGCAAGTGTGACGAAGGAGGCGGACAAGGAATTTCCGGGTGTCGGAGATTCCAAAGCCCGGGGCAGGAAAAAAACTGATTGTGTTGGATCAAACATAAGACTGAAAGGCAGTATGAGACGAAGAAAAGCAGCCATCTGGCCAACGCCGCCGATGTAGGGGGTGAGATGAATAGCGGCGGGGGAGACGAAGACGAACCAGGAAAAAGAGAAAAAACGCAGGAAAGGGCCGCCTCGCCATCTAACAGAAAACGACGGTTACGACAGAGGAGGAAGTGTCAGGGGGATTCCTCAGCACGTCGGAAGATCACAAATTGATCATGACGGGTGACCAGGCAAAAGACCAGAGGGTAGGAGTCACTGAAATCCACACGTGGAAAGAAAAAATCGGAGGGAAGAGGTAAGATCGTAAGTCGGCCGAAGCGGCGATCGCTAGGAAGGACCGATGGTTAAGTATAAAAACGTCCGCGCTTCAAAAGCCAAAACGAAACCGACACCGACCACGAAAGAAGGATCCGGCTAGGGTGAAAAAAACAGAGAGAGGAGAGAGATCTATCCAGTCGTCAGTCGCTGACACAGGAGGCAAGTCCGGCTTCCTGGGAAAAGATAGGGACGGATAAGGACCTGTTAGTGAGGAGTCACAGACGCCTTAGAGGGAAAGAATCAATTTGGACAGCTTCGCACGCCTTAGAAACAGGGGGGAGAAGACACAGAAAGTAGAAGATGAAACAAGAAGAAGATTCTATTAGAGGGCCAGAAAATACCGTTCTGCATGGACGACACCTGGCGGGGAAGGACTCTTTCAAGCCTCTCAAGGAGAGAAAAAAAAAAACCAAAAAAAAAAAAAAAAAAAAAAAAAAAAAACAACAAGAGAAAATATTTCGAAGGAGGTCTCGCGATCGAAGGGGATGCCCGACTCGTCACAGCAAACGAAAAGGGGACCTCTGCCTGATAAAGTTGGAGGGAACTCTAAGCCACGGAAGGCATGGGTCTGGGATGCAGGGGGGATCGCAAGGGAAGGTAAAAAGGGAGAGGTTCGTCAGGGCTCAAACTACAGCGCGAAAAACTCGACCAGGCTATGGTTCCGTTCTCAGACGGCAAGTACAAAAACACCTCAACATACATGAGCTCCAGTGGAGGCGGGGGAGAATTAAAGGGACCATCTCCCCCACTCAGAAAGAGAGAGTAGATCCTGGTGGTACGAGCGGGGATCTCGAACTCGGACCTAAGTAGGGACGGACCGAAGCTAATCCCTGAGGGGGGGGGGGGGGAAAGCGACACTGTCGGAGGTGAGGACGGCCGGGCCTAAAACTTCACTGTTCCTCGTCAAAGAGGAGTCATTCTCTTTTCCGACAGGTCGAGCCGCCCGCTCGTCCACGGGAAAGAACCATCTGCAACGGCTAGGGTAGCTCGGCGGCTACAAAAGCTCAAACAGACATCTCATTCGCGAAAGCCTATAAAAGGTCGGGAAACTACTATGCAGTACGTCGAGGGAGGAAAAGGAGCAAAGAAGATGAATACACGAACGCGAATTGACGGGCTTGATCCGCAGGAAACGAGGAAACTGTAGGGCAACTTTGTGGGCCCTAGGGTAAGAAAAAGGGAAACCATAGAATGATAAAGTCGAAAAAAAAAAGATCTAGGGGTCGCCAAAGAGGGATAAAACAAAAAAACAAAGGAGGATAAAATAAGGAGAAAGAGTTGTCGAAACCAATAGAAGGCAGGAGGACTTTTGCGCTTCACGGGAAGCTGCATAGGGGGGTGACCATGGATACGGATACACGGGACCCCAGTGGCCGAAAGGGCTCTTCAGACTGGGCTATCTCGGAGAAAGAACTGAGGTCCATGGCCAGTGTCCGCTCGGTCTAGAAGGCCTCGATCTTAGCAAGAGTCTTTGACCGACGGGCGGGGGGTCGGAGCGAAGATACGGAAGGGGTTCTCTTTTGGAGAAGGGGCGAGATACAGAAATCCGGGACGTCTGAAGGGGTTCATGGAACGGTCGCAACGGCAGAACGGGTCGGCAATCGGGGGGAAAATAGCGGAACTAGAAAGAGGCTCTCCTGGAAGTTCGGAAAATTCGTGCCGAGAAAGGAGAGCAATCTCCTCCTAACTGGCTCTCCAAAAAACAACTAAGGGATGAAGATGAGGGTAATCAACGTATTGTAGACGTGCTCTCGGCAGGGGACGGGAGAAAAGAAGAAGACTCTACTGCTCGAAGCTCGTTAGGAGTGGGGGAGATTCAAAGTGCAAGACTATCTCAGGCAAACTCTTGGTCGCACGAGCGCAAAATCGGTCGGTCTCGTAGGGGACTAAGTCAAGTGTGCGGAAGAGCTGGGATACTAAACTGCCAACAGAGGCCTGGGGGAGAAGATTCGCTCTGGAGGGGTGAAAGAAACATCGGGGCTACCCGCTATTGGTCCTGTCTCTAAGAAAACGACATTCAGGTTGGAGGAACATAACTGGAAAGTACCATTGTCTGCGGAACGAGGGGTCTTGTTTTGAGGGGAAAGAGAGAACGTGGGGCCCCTTGGCGATCGTCGAGGGAACGCACATCTTGGGGAGAGGCGGAACGAGCGGCCGAAAATTCCTATGTTGAATTGGGGCATCTCGGGCGAGCGAGCGAAGAGATCCTGGGACTCTGCCGAGAAATCCAGGACCTCTTGGGCGCTCAGGGAGGGGGTGCTCATAATATTTCAAAGGAGTGAGGGAAAACAACAGGAGGTCTCAGGCTGAGCAAAATAAGGCCCTCGAGGGAGGATGGGGACAGTTCAAAAGGGGGACACAAGGATACACATCTCCTTAGGAAAAAAGAACGCCTCCTCAGCCGCTGGCGTAGAAGAACAGTCTAAACGGAAAGAAAAATAATGGCAGAGGAGAAAGAGAGAGGAGCACTCTCAAAATAACCGGGATAGCCGGGCCAGGATGGCGCGTGTTGGTCGAGAGGGCTGCGAAGGCTCTATCGGGGACTTGGGGACTGCTCGTTCCTATAGATAGAAGAAGAGGGAAACTCCTGTCCGCTTAAGGCGCGGGAAAGTAGACACGCTCGTCAGAACAAAGCGTCGGACATTTAACATCCTCCGTCCGAGCGGCAGGCCGAAACCCTAACGACCGAAAGGGAAAAGTCTCTTGTCAGCAAGATGATACACGGGGATGGGAATGAAAAACTTGAACAAAGAATCGTAGGAAAAGGGACCTCAGTGTTTTCCATGGAGAGCGTCGCGGAAGGGGGTGGACGGCTTTCGCAAAATGTTCACAAGAAGATAAATCGGAGAGTAGACCGAAACCGGGGAAAGAGGGGTATCGGGGGAACACTCCTCTCTTGGCGGAGATTCGGAATAGACGTTCATAGGCGGACCAAACCAAGCTATGTCGCCAACAAAATAAGGAAAAGGGAGGGGGGACAAGCTCCGCAAAATCATATAGGGTGAAGCCTCGAGTCAAAGAAAAAGGAAGGGCTAAGGTGCAGGATTCATAAGCTAACACACACTAAGCAATTGCTCGACACAGGGAGAAAGAAACTAAGTCTGATGAGAAAGAGAGCCAACAAAAATAAAGGCGAAGTAAAGAAAAGATCTTACTCACCGGAGTGAAATGGCGCACGTTCATCCCTTGCTTCGATTAGATCGGCGGGCCGAGCTGGAGCCGTAAAACGTATAAACAATCAGAAAAAAAACCGTGTTGAGAAAAAAAAAAAGGTGTCCCCCCAAGAGGGGTCGGGGTCAATCAAAGTGGGTTGGCGATCAATAGAGGAACGCGAACGAATATGAGGACTAAGATCAGAGAGGCGTACTGGCCCCGCGGAAGAGGTTGGGCTGAAGAGGAGATCCTAGCAGCCAAGAACTACAAAGAAGAGAAAACGAAACTGCATCGACAAACAAAAGGGAGGAACGGATCGCGATTGTAACAGGTGGGATTAACTTGAACGGGGAAAAGAGGGAAACAGAGCACAATCACTAAGGGGGAGAGGGGGACCTTTACGAGATAAGAGAGTTTAGGGAAAGGAATCCCTCGGGTCTGACGCAGACGTGAAAGGAGCTCCTAGACGTACTTCTCAGAAGACTCGATAAATATAGAAAGAATTTGAAGGATCACAACAGGCTTACACGATCGAGAATTAGATCTTCCTACCCACCCTCCGGGCGGAAGCCTGGACTAGGTAAGGGAAGAAAAGCGACACGATCACCGGATAGACCGGGTAGCCAGAAAAAAAGATCAGAC
>Ga0179591_1287859_pt1 | contig 13311 bp, 23 predicted proteins | sample CZOMad2_1_08_16f_FD_182891 | JGI IMG/M metagenome (GOLD analysis project Ga0179591, IMG submission 182891) | Vadose zone soil fungal communities from Angelo Coast Range Reserve, California, USA - CZOMad2_1_08_16fungal (PacBio error correction) | ecosystem: Environmental > Terrestrial > Soil >...
GAAAGGAAGTCGGTTGCCTTTTTACACGAAAGCAGACGGAGCGGGGGGGGTCCGGGAATAAAGTGAAAAGATATTGACAAGCAACATCAGTGTGGCCACCAAGATAAGCAACATACCCCCACACAAAATTGGGACCAGGGGAAAAAACAGGGGAAGAAAAGTCGTTTCCCAGTCTTGGGTGAAAGTATCTGAACCATGTGGGCGTTCCGAATGTTCAAGGGAGCGGAAGACTCCGGCCTTACAATGGAGGGAGGACAGCAGACCCAATGAATCTCAGAGTCAACAAAAAAAAGGGGGGGAGTGAGGGGTTGAAGGTGTGGGTTTTTGAATGGGGGGGAGGCGAGTCGCGCCGGGGAGGTCCCCCAGTTGGGGAATCCACGGTCCTAGGGGGGGGGAAAACAGAGGATCTATATGCTTTGTTCCTGTGAATGAAACTGGGAAACTTGACCGTTTGCAATATAAGGCCAGGGTGGCGGTAAGGGTTGGGAAGGGGAAAGGGGTTTACTGCGCAGAATAAAAAGGAACCCGCATGCTCGAAGGCAGTTCCCAACGGGTACAAAAAAAACTCCAACCAAAGAGGGAAAAAAGGTTCAGAATGAAATGGAACTTGAAACGGAAAAATGCCAAACTTAATAGAACGAGGTTCCCTTCCTTGGGTCTGAGGTTCGTGGGAAGAAATCTGTGCGTAAAGAGGCATTGAGGTACCCAGTGGGAAAATGGTCCCGGTAAGTTTACTTAGGAAAGGTGGGATGAGTGGGGGGGGGGGAAAAAGGGCACGGTAATTGACAACACCTAGCCTCAGAACTGACGGTGATAAAACCGTTGGAAAAAGAGGGGGTAAAAAGAGTCAGGTAGTTCAACGAACGGCCCTCCCCCTTCAATACGAAAAGAAAAAGGTCGGGGGTCCCCAACCGAGTCTGGGGCACTGAATAAAGGTAGTACTACGAAAACTGGGAAGGGTAAGGGGTTACTAGGTCAACGTAAGAGTTTGGTGGAGAAGGGGCTAGTTGGTTCTGGTCTGGAGGAAACTCCGGGGATGAATGCTTCCATGAAGATTGTGTCAAAGAAAAAGAGGAAAGGCAGGTAGTGGGAGGGGAAAAAAGGATATAAGATAAAAAAACCTCTCAATAGCTACGCATACCGGATCCTTATGGGGGGGGGTCAGTCTCGTAAAATCAAAAACACTAAGTTGGGGGGGAGGGGGGCAACAAGAAGGGAACTTGAGAGTGGGGTGAGATGGTTTTGGGCGATCGGGGGACCAAACCCGAAGGAAGGAGAAATACACACCGTCAAAAAAGGTGACCAGCAAAAACCGGGGCAGCCAATCCTCCAAGACCCTGGCGGGGCGGGGGAAGAGGGGGAATATTCAATGGAGAGTAGAAACGAGGAAAAAGACAAAAGGAAAGGATTAAGTGCTTGGAAGGGAACTTGATCTTCAACGAAGAAAAATGATTTGTCCAAAAAAAAAACCACTGGACTCAAGGGGGAATGTTCTTTCAAGGGAAGAAAAAATCGGGGTGATGAGGGATTGGGTAAATGATGTCTCCGGGTAAAAAGGTAATATCTAACAAGGAAAATGCTGAGTGAGGACAAATGCTCCTCAGATATAACGATTAAAGCCACAGTGAAAAAAGGCTTTAAAGGGTACAAACAGGACAAAAACGAGAAAGTCAGGGCACCCGGTCCAGCAGAAAAAACCTGACTTTATGTTGTTGGTGGTTTTATCGGGGGTTGAAAAGATGGTTCTTCGGGTGGGGGGAGAAAAGGAGTTGTCTGGTTTGGGGGTGTGTGCAGTTGGGGTGGTGAGGGGTTATAGGAGAAAGACGGCGGCGAACCGTAACTTTACTGAAGCGTGTGCGGCTTTGATAAAGGTAGTGGGGTTCTTGCGGGCGAGTCTTAAAATGGGTGGGTGTAAAATAAAAAAAATACCAAAATTTGGGAATACAACGAGATGGGGTTAAGTTTTGGACTGATGGTCAAAAAAATGAAAGGAGTCACTCTCGTGACGAAACAATCTGAAAATGACACGGATGTGGAAGAGGAGGAGGGAAATGCGGAGGTGGGGACAGGGCGTCTTCGGGCACGTGACCTATTGGTTGTACGCACAAAGGAAAGTTGGTACTGCCGGGGGGGGGGTTGCAAAAAAAAAAATGGGGGCACCCACCACAAGGGTTTTAAAGGGAAAGTCGAAAAACTCCGAAGAACCACCTATCTAACGGGGATAAACCGTGTCGGTGTGTGCTAAAAAAATAAGGCAAACCGGGAAAACACGAAACCTCCACCAAAAAGTCCGATAAGAAAAGAGAACGGGATCCAAGTTTGAAAAGACGGGGAAAATTCCGCGGGAAATGATTCAGTCAACGGAAACCGCAACCAGCGGGAGGGGAATAGACGAAAAACATGTAAGTGAAAGAAGTCTCTCGGATAAAGGGGGGTAGCGTGGTAGAAGGAAAAAAACTTACATGTTTTCGGTGGTGCATATGGCTGGGATGCAGAACGCATCGAAAACAACAACGGGCTTGGTGTGCACTCTCCGCTGCCAAGAGCGCTCCATTGACCTGGGGAAAAAACCGATACCAGTGTATAGGGAAGTGACAACCTACTTGACACCTCGGGAAAGGTGTCTAAACCCGCTGAGCCAAATCGAAAAAAGTAAAAAAAAATGTCTGCAGGAAAACAGGAGTTGGGGAAAGGAACATTGCAGGGACTGGGCAGTAGAGCAAGGGGGGGGGATGCGACCGAGGGTCGGATTCCAAACAAAAGAAAAAAAGTCGTTTTCTCCAAAACAAAAAGACTGACAAGGTAACATCGTAACAAAAAAAAAAGGGGGGGGCGCAGGGGTGGGGGAACAAAGGAGAGTGCGTCAGCAAGGGAGGATAGGGGGAGCATTGCTGAAAAAAAAAGTCAAAATAAAAAGGACGGGGTCAGGGACCTAAAACGAGGGAAGAAGTCAGAAAAAAAAAAAGATTTAGACAATAACCAAATAGACCAAAAAAATGCACTGAGATTGCAACCGAACCGCACTGTACTACCAAAAAAGCAAAGGGTCCTAAGAAAGAGGGGTTGTTGTGGCGAAACGATCCGGGTGGATGGTATGGGAAAATAGGGAGGGACCGAAACCCTGGGGGAGGAGGAGCCACGCGAACAAGGCTACCCGGATTGGGGATTTCCAGGGAAACGGACGGGGAAAAGACAGCAAATTCCAAAGGTCCACCAGGGCCAATGGCCGGTTCCACACAAAGCAAAGCAAGGCTACCTTGGGGGGTGTAGGGGGGGGGGGGGGAAAAGGGCCGGAGAAACAATAAAAGAGAAAAGGAAGGTATACGGGAAATTCCCGTGGAAACTCTGAAAGAGGCTCGGGGGGGGTGAGGTTGCAGAAAAGAACAAGGAAGCTGCAGGGAGACGTGTAGGGGGAAGAGACACGGAAAGCAAACAAAGGTCCCATCCCCCAAACTAAAAAAAACATTAGGGAATGAGAAAAAAAGGGAAACCTTGAAAACACAGTCTTGGGGAAACACGCGATTTTCAGCGAAAGAAAACAGAAGGAAGAGGGTAAACTCTAACTCACCAAAAGGGATGACAGAGGAAACAAAGAACCAATCGATCCAAAAACCCAACGGAGGAAGAGAGGAATTGTTCCCAGCTGGGAGATGGGGGGGGGGGAATTGGGGGGAGGGCTGGGAATATCCCAAGGAAAAGGCAGGAAAAAGGGGGGGGGACATTCGAAGGAAGTGTTCTGCAAGTACAAGTTAAAGACCTTGGGTGACTGGGACGTAGGTGGGGTACCAGGGTGGACTTAACGGTAAAATGTGGTGTCAAGACGTAGGGGTGGGGGGAGGGAAAATAACCGGGTTATGGGGGGTGGGGGTGGTGCGGGTGATGATTGACGACATACAACGGATGGCCCTGCCTGGCCGGTTGGATCTCTAAGGGGGAGGGTTTTGGTCAGGTCAGAGGGACAAAACAAAACCTTGAAAAAAGCGATGGGTTCAGGTAGGGGACTGGTGATAATGTTAAAGGAAAAAAAGCCCCACCAAAGACTTCTATAAATCAGGGAGGGTGTTGGGGGGAAGTGGGGATAGGTTTGTTTGTCAAAAGAGGTTACCCTAATTTGGGGTTAGAAGGGGTACTGGGTGGGATGGGCATCAGGGGAGGGTTCGTATGTACATTAAAACGTTGGAAGGAGCCGCTTGATGTGAAGACGGGGGGGCTGTGGACCCAACCCCCGGTGGAAAAGGGGGTAATTAGAAAAGATGGAGGAAAAATAAACGTCCAATAAAAAAACGAGCCAGAAAGGTAACCCAGCTTCGCGGTGGTCCAGTGGATCTGTGGGCAGGGAAACCATGGGTACAACAAAAAAGGAGGGCTCACTTAACCCTTCAACGGACAAGGAGGGCAAAAAGAAAAACACCGGAGGTGTTGGGTGGCAGGTACCCTGAGGATGGGGGAATGGAGGAACAACCCTCGACCAGGGGAAAAAAAAGGTACCCCAAAGAACGAAGAGGGGTTTGGATACTGTGGAACGGTTAAAAAAAAAAGAGGTTTTTCATTGTGTTGGACGGTGGGGGGGTAGTTTGTTTTGGGGCTTATGTCCGCACATATACGGGGAGTGAAGTATGGGTGGGGGTCCCGCGCTATGGGGGCGGTAGAAAAAGTGAAAGTGGTGCCAAAGGTGTTCTTGTTGGAAAAAAAAGCGAACAAACCATCAAATCATATCGAACTTGAGGGGAGGGATTGGTCTTCGCTCATGGTCGGACCTGGTGGTCAGTAACGTCTTCAAAAAAAAAATGAAATATTTGTGGATAGGTGTGGGGGTTTATCTGGGGCCCGGGTGATTGTTGCGCGGGTTGATATGTCCATAAACATCCGGCTATTTGTGTATGTTGGGAGAAATTGGGTCCACGTAAAGGGGGGGTGAGGAAAGAAAGGGTGGCTAGATGAACAGGTGGCCGATAAAAACCAAAAAAAAGGGATATAACCAGGGGTCGAATATAGGGAAAAGTGACCAGCAAAAGGCCGGGTTGGAAAGCCAAAACAAACCATCAAAATTCAGGGGACAACTTCTTTTGAAAGGAAAAACCTGGGGGGAACCGGTAGAAGTTGAGGGTTGAACCTTAAAGGGTCAAGAAAAAAGAAGGAGGGGTGAAAGTTTCTTTAGGAAGGCAGGGGAAGGAAGGGAAAGTATAAATAAATGTGTCTGGGGCGGGGGAAATGGTTGATGGCGTTTTTGGGTGGTTACGTGGGGGGTGTGTTATCCAAAACATCTGAGTCAAGACGATTTTTCGGTGGGGATCTGGGGGCAGGGAGCGCCTAGGCAGGGAGTGGCTCAATTAAGGGGGAAACTGTGGATCGTTCTGTAGATGGAAGTGTCCGGCATATCCTGTTTCAAAAAAAGGGGGGGCCGTCCATGGGAAGAGAAAAAGGGGGAAAGCCAAGTTGCCGGGGAAAGGAGCTGTGGCGGGAACCCGAGGGGCAGGAGACAAAAAAAGTAGTGAAGCATCAGGATTTCACGGCTAAAAAGGAGTGATGGGCATTCCGGGGGGAAAAAATGGCGAGAAACTGTGGGGGGTGGAAGGTAGTCGAGGACCAAAAGGGGAGGCCGGTGGTACGGTGGGGTGGAAAGTAAGTGTGGATCAAAACAATCGACAAGAAACCCCCATTATCCAGACAAAAGTCGATTGGAAAACGGCAAAAAGGGGGGGGACAGCGGGCGGTAAGTTTTCGGTTAGGGAAGGGGTTCGGAAACTGTTGGGGGGGGGGGGGGGGGGGGAAACCAAACAACGGAGGGCAAACGGGGAAAAACCTAGAGACAGCAGACGTTCCAGAAAGAAATCTCAACAAAAAAAAAAGGGGAGGGGAGAAAAGGGGGAAGTAGATCCGTCTCCCCTAGTTGAAAAAACCAGGGTTTGAATGGGGATCACGGTTGGGGGGGGGGAGGTGGGGGGACACAAAAACGTTGTTGTACGGACAGGCAAAAAAAAAAAGACACAGCAAAAAAAAAGAGAAAGAAAGGGGAGGGGCGAGGTGAGAAAAGACAGGGGCCAACCACGAAACAGACAATCAAAAAAAACCAAAGTGCACCGAGAGACTCTCAAATTTGATAATAGGGGGAACGGAAACAAAGGCCCTCATCGGGGGTGGGGGCCTGTGGTAATGCGGGGGGGGGATCTGCACTTGGTGGAACGTGGGTCTGTTTCTCACACAACGCATTCGGGGGGGTAGCTACATACTGACGAGGGGCGCATGAGGATTAACTTTGTCCAAACGAGAGGGAGTGGGTCAGGTGAGCAGTGCGGGAAATTAGCACCGCAAGAAAATATTGCTAGCGTTAGGGTGGGCAACGAATCGGAAGTTAGAGGGTTTGGGCCAACAGATGTAAAACGACCATGGTACGGGAAAAACCGATCCGGTTAAATAAAGGGGTGGGTAATGTGCAGCGGCAATAAAAGGATAAATCAGCCCCAGCCTTTTTTGTGCAGGCGAACAAGCTAGGGGTCGCAAAACTAATATCCAATCGAAAAAAAGGGGGGATTGCAGGGGGGTGTGAAAAAAGGAGACGTCAACGGGGGGGGGATGCTTGGAGGAAAACAGGGCTGGTGCTGAACTTCAGAGATCGCGGGGGAGAGACAGCGACGGGTTCCGATGTGTCCCGCATAAAAAAACAAAAAGGACCTGTACGCCAACAAAGCGGGAAGTTCAACGTTCCAAAACAAAAGGGAAGTTCCTGACTTTGACAGACGGAAAAGAAAAGAAGAGGTTCCTCAAGCAGGCCAGGAGAGGGTGGGGAAAAAAAATCTGGGCTGAAAGACGGGCACAAAGAAAAGTACGGCAAGAGGGGAAAACCAAAATGTTTAAGCGGCAAATAAAACAAAAGAGGTCTGGGAAGGGACCAAGAAAAAAAAATAGCAAAAAACCAGGGCTCACAAAACTGCGGGAAAGAAGGGATATCAAACCCAACTTTGGGAGGACGTACCCTAAAACGGTCTTGTCCCAAGAAAACAACAGGAAGGGGTGTCGACCAAACTAAATGGGAGGGTCAAGGGGGTTTGCAAATCAGACCCGTGTATGGGGGGGGCCTAATAAAAAAAAACTGGGGGGCGGTCGCACGACTCAAAAAAGAAAAAAAAAACTAACGGGAATAGTTGGGGACGGTCAAGGAAAATTACAACAAAGTCATAAAAAAACCAGGGTAAAACGAAATGGCACCGGTAAAAAAGACGAACAGAAAAGACAACGTCAATGCAAGAAGGACGTGCCGTGTGGTGCCGAAGCTCAAGGGGGGGACGGGGGAAACTCTGAAAATCGAAATCGGGACTGGGTGATCAGAAAGAAGACGAAAAAAAGGCAAGACTTGGGGGGTGCGTGAAAGGAAAAAAAAACACACACCCTCAGCCCTCCAAAAAAAAAAAAAAAAAAAAAAGGCGTCGGATAGCCAACAACGTTGGGCCAGGTTGGAACACTGCCCCAGGCTGGGGGACAGAAAGCATATTTAAATGTTCATAAAAAAAGGGGAGGACTAAGGGGATCGGAACTCGCAAAGTAAAAGTGGGGATAAAGGAGGGAAAAAAGAGACATACGTTCAAATATTCAGATAAACAGAAAAAAACAAAGGGGGGGAGGGGAGGGAGAAGGGCTCTAGGAGTGGCTGATCAGATATTATTGGGGATGAGAGTCCCAAAGGGGTAAGGTTCAAAAGAGGTGTGGGCCATTTAAGGAAAAAAAGTAGAAGACGAAAAAAAAGGGAAAGACAAGGTGAGGGGTGGTTGACCGGAAGGACGGGGGTTTATTTAGGGAAAGGGTGGGGGAAGGGAGTTTGGGGAGGGGTTACGAGGGGGGTGACGAAAATGGACATAAGATATTAGTGGCTAAACCGCCGGCGAAAACTCAAGGTCAACCCTTTCTGCCAGAAAAATCACCCCAAGAAATGTTCCAAGAAATAGAAACTAGAAAAGGGGTACTGGGGGACAAAAACCAGGGGAACGGACTAATCCCAGTCGCGGGGGAGGCGATTTTCAATGGAAATAGGGGGGGTGAATGGACGGGGTAAAGGGGGAGGCCTAAACTGACGGTGGAACACCACAAGGGGTCAAGGGGAAGGAGGGACTTGAAAAATAAGAAAAAAAAAGGAACGGAAAAGAAGTAGAATGGAAAAGGAAGTACGGTCTGAGGAAAGTGGGGCGATACAAGGTCTTACAAAAAAAGACGAAACCTAACACTTTGAAGTGGCAATGATTTCCGTAGGGTGGGGGGGGTAAAAAAACCTGTCGGTGGTGGTTGTCTTGGAAAAGGGAGGCCGGGGGGAGTGCCACAACGTGCGGGGGGGTTAGGTGGGGGTAAAAGAGATTTTGGACCTGGGGAAAAAAAAAAATCTGTAGGCAGTGGTTTGTTGGTCACTTGTTGTGTGTAAGAATTTGGGGGGTGAAGGGGGGGGCGGGGGGGCCAATTCCCGCTGGGTATGTTAAGGGAAAGGGGGGGAACCTACGGAAAAAAAAAGACAACGGCAATGGTTACAGGAGAAAAACATCACATCTAAAAAAACCCTAACATCGAAAGGAAAAAGGGGGGACGGAAAAAAAACGGAGCGAGGGCCCAGGTCTCAAAAACACAAAACAGCAATACTTTGTGGAAACAGGATAAAAAAAGTAGGAAGTGGGTTGGCGAGGAAGTGGTGGAGGCATAAGAAACAAAAAAGAGCTAAGGAATAAAAAAACTTCGGCCTTCAAATGCAGAACACAAGTCCGGGGGGGCAGAAAAGGCCCAGGACTAGCCAGGCACTGTGGAGGAAATAGAATCGCACTCCAATTCCTCTAGGGTAGGAAAAAAAGGTTCTGGGAAAACAAAAAGTGGCACAAGGCCGTGGAGAATGGGATGGGAATTTTTGAATTGTTGATATTGCCTTACCATAAAGTAATCCAATAGATGATGGGAAGGAGTAAATGGGTTAAAAACCCGTTCCGTAAGGTCGGGGGTTAAAAAGGATAGGGTGACACATCTGGTCTTGGATTTCTGGGAATTGAGGAGGGGATGAGGGGGAAAAAGACGAAGGCACGTAACTGCGGACAAAGTGGGGGAACAGGACACATAGGTATCGTCGTCAATGGGGACGATCAACTCGACAAAAAAATAAAAAAAGAACAAAGGGAATCGCAAATACCTGGGTGCTTGAGTGCTGAGCGTGTAAAAGTGAGGGGCCAGGCAGACCGGAGCAAGGGCAGGATCCCAAGCTCGGCGGTAGGGGGGGTTAAGGGACAACGGGGTTGGGGATGGTCATGAAAATGGGTCGCAAATTCAAGTGGGGGGGCGTGGCAAACACCCGCCCCGAGGAGAAAACCAGGCGTGAGAAAAGGGGGGATCGGTTCCTCGATAAAAAAACGAGGGGGGTGTGGGTCCGGGCAAACCTGGAGTGAACACCAACCCAAACCAGTTTACAACAAACGAGGGGAAAAACGTAGGGGACACGAGGGGGGAAACTAAGAAGAACATCTCGAAAAAAACTGAAAAACGGATATGAGTATGTAAGAGGGTGAAAAAAGTCGCAAGGATCGGTCGCTGCAAGACTGGACGGGACAAATTCAGGTAAAGGGGTTGGTACGGAAACGGTGGGGAAAATGGGACAAAAAAAAAATACGACGTGTGGGTGATTGGGGGGTGCGGACAGGGTACAGGGTTTGGGGGGAACGCGGAAAAAAATGACCGCTCAAATGGGGAAAGGAGAAACAGGTTTGTGTTCTATGGGTCTCATTTAAAAAATGAAGTGGGGCCCCCTGTCCCACCAGAAAATGTTGAAGGAAGCATAAATGACGGTCCTGATAATAGTTTTACATTCCCGTGTGGAGAGAAAATAAGCAGAAAGCAGCGGGGGAGTCATCTGGGGGGGGGGGGGGGAAAAAGACAGTGGTGGGGAAAAAAAAGACAACGGGATTTGGGTAGGAACGCTTGTCAGAGTCATCAAAGGGGGAAAATGGGGACCCTCCATCAGGTAGGACAGGGAAGACGGTACAGGGGCACGGGGGAGGGGAACGGATACTCAGAATTTGGTAAGGGGGCCTATATCAATGGGACCAGGGGGAGCGGGGCAAACCCAGATCGAGAAGAAAAATAATCGAAATAAGAACAATGACGTGTTGACTTCAAGGAAGGTGGTCAAATAAAGAATCAGGGGCGGAGTGGTAAGATAAGGAGAACGAGACCGCGTTTGGTGCCTTATGGGTGTCAAAACTAGCGGCAAAAGGGGATTCAATCCTGTACATGGGAGGGCTTGGTTGGGGAAAGAAATAGGACGAACGTGCGAAGGACGTTTGGCGCCAACTCTAAACCAAGGCAAGAGGAACAATGGCAAAAAAAAAGGAAAATGGGACATGAAAAAGAAGGCTACGTCGGTTGATTAACCGAAAGGGGCTGGGAATGGACAGAGGAGAGACCTGACACTCAGAGCGGAACGGGATTGGGGCAAAAAAAAGGCACCAACAAACAGGAAGTCCAGGCCCAAACAAATATCACAGAAAAAAAGGTCAAAAGCGGACAGCCACTAAGTGGCGTGAGAGGGGGGAGGGGGGAAGGGGGACCAAAGGGTGTTGCGTATGCAGTCGGTTTGGGGGTGGGGGGGGGATATTGGGTGGGCGTAAGAAAATGGGAAGGAGCAGGTATTCCCCACTGCAAAGTGTGAGGGAATGTGGCAGAGAAAGGATCTGGTTGGTGTCGGAACCGCCAGAAAACCAAAATCAGCCAACTGCAAAAAACTAAAAAAAGGGCAGAAAGAGTCTCACAACAAACACCAAAACGTGGGAAAAATGGGCAACACAGCAAAACAAGAGTGGCAACCAAATCCTGGTTCTGTGTGAACCGGTAAGGGAGGGAAAAAAGACCGAAACGGGCGAGCGCAAAAAAAAAGTCAAAAAGGGAAAACGACGAAAACAGGTCAATGCCCATTGGGAAGGGAAAGGGGAAATCAAGACCCAACTCAAGAAAAATGGAAAAACATAAACACCGGGTCACAAAGGAGAACAGAAGAGGAAACTTGCAAAAAGCGAAGAAACCGGAAGGGATAAAGACGTGGGCTTTTGCCGCCGCAGTAAAGGAAGAACTGAAATCTGGGGGGGGGGTGGACTGGTGTAAAACCGACGTGAACAAAAAAGGGGCCGAAAGTGTATAAAAGGGACGGGACAGCAAACAGCCACATGGCCCAAAAGAAAACAACATGTCCTAGGGACCAACAGACAGGTCAGTGGAACCAGTCTTTGGGGGGTATGCAGAAAAAGGAACAGACGAGGGGTGAAAACGAGGAGATAAGGGATGGCTAAGCAGGAAACCAATCCAAGTTGAAAAAAGAAAGGCCACCTCAAGGGAAGCAACTCACAAAACCACAACGTCAAAAGAGATAGAGGGGGGGAGTGGGGAAAAGGGCCACTGGACAAGAAGTAATGGGGAGTACGGAAAAGTCCACCCGATGTTAAAAAGAAAAAATATGGGGGGGGATGTCGCCCCGATAAAGGTTTGGGGGGAAGGTCGAGATCAACCGGTTCCCACTGTGGGAAGGAAAAAAGGGAGGGGGGACTGGGGATAAGGGGTGTTTGGGGGAAAACCGGGGGGGACTAGGGACAGTGGTGGTCGGGGAGTTTTTGTGAGTAGACAATTTGCGGTCAGGGGGAAAAAGGAAATGATAAATACACTCCGCAACGCCCAACCACGGAAGGGGAACCGTGACTGCTAAACAAGCAAACCCAAGAGCAAGGGTTCATTAAGAGGGAAAGGGTGAGAAACTTCGTGAAAAAAAAACACAGGTAAAAAGATCCGAGTTTTCTGGACAGTTTGATAACTTCCAAGAGGGGGGCAGGTCTGAAAAAACAAAACGGAAAAGGAAAGGGATTGGAGCCCGTGGCAAAAAATGGTCAACCACGGGGGAGTGGCAGGGGGATTGGACGGGAATAAGGAAAAATGGACCAACAACACAAGACGGACAGCCAGGGTTCGGGAAAGGTGCGTGAAAGCCGGCCAAAACAGGTCTGAGGGAGAGGGGGGAAAAGACACTAGAATACCTCAAAACTGAGGGGGTCAACAAAAAAAAAAGGCGTCTGTGACAAGTCAAAAAAAAAACAAAAAACAGGTTTCTCAATGCGGGAATAAGGGGGGGGGGGGACTGGAAGAGGGGGGGAAAGGAAAGCAGGGGGGGGTGAGGAAAGGGGGGTGCTAGGGTGGGGAAAAAACGGGGGGGTTCAAAGACACAGAAAAAAAAGGGGAGGAATAACTGGAAAGAAGGGGTTGGACGCGATGCCAGGAAATGTCGGTGGGGAAGGGATACAGAAAAAAAAAAAAAACCACCTCCGAAGAGAAAACGCAAACTCAACTAACTTCCACTGTTGAAAACCACGGTCAAACGAAAAAAAAACTGCTTGCAAAATACTTTTATGGGGGGGTTCGACTTGGTAAAGGTGATAAATTTGTTAGGGAGGGGAAAAAATTAAGTGTTGGGAGAGTTAGCGGTAGCCATGGAGTAACTAGGATAAGTCTTGGGCAGCGCCGGTGGAGGAGATGGGTCAGACCGGAAGTTCCGACCAAAGGGGAAAGGGGGTTCCACACACCAAAAAGAACAATAAACGCTTAAGGAATTGGTTGTGGGGGAAAGGTGGCTGCAGGAAAGTAAAAGGGGAGTAGGGTTCGCCGTGGCGGCAAAAAAGATGGGAGGGGTGGGGGGGTGTGAAGGGACGGGGATGTACTGGTGCCGGTGAGCCTCTGGGAGGCAATGCAAAGGGGAAGCATAAGGGAAAGATCAATTATGGCCAGCACGAAGGTGAGGGAAAGCTATTTCTGTTCTGTGATCGGTGGAGGGAGGGTGAGGTTCAGTTACTTCTCCTTTGGAAAGCATTAGGTGGGGGGAAGTGGGACTGAGGCAATTTTAGATGTATGAATTGGGGGGGTTAAATTTGGACTGGAGATAGGAAGAACGGAGTAAATATCTGTTGTCATATTATGCACCGTACAAGGCGAATGACTGGGGACAGGAGTCCCGGACTGGCATAAGTAAAAAAAGGTGGAAAGACACATCAGCCTGATTTTAAATTTAAAAAGAACAAGGGGGGGTGGGGGGGAAAAAGAGGAAGGGGACCTTTGTAAATTCGGGGGGACACAAACCACCCTCCAACCATTTAGGGAAAAAAGAAAAAATCAAAAACGGGCTAGGGAAAAGGCGAGGTCGGAAGGGAGGGTCCGGAAAAATGGTGGGGGAAAAAAAAAGCACAAAAAAAAAGTACCAATGGAACAAAAAAGGGGGGGGAAAACATGAAAGAAAAAAAGGCGACGGGGGGCTGGGTCAAA
>Ga0179591_1305729_pt1 | contig 13311 bp, 29 predicted proteins | sample CZOMad2_1_08_16f_FD_182891 | JGI IMG/M metagenome (GOLD analysis project Ga0179591, IMG submission 182891) | Vadose zone soil fungal communities from Angelo Coast Range Reserve, California, USA - CZOMad2_1_08_16fungal (PacBio error correction) | ecosystem: Environmental > Terrestrial > Soil >...
CATAGCCCGCTCCCGAAACAAAGGTCCCCGTGTCACACGCAGAAAGGAGGCCGGCGGAAGTTACGGCAGTCCCGACCATTTTCCAAAAAACTTCCAGAAAAAACAATGGGGACAAAACAAAGGGGGGGTACGAGGGGGAAAGGATAGGCAAATACATACAGCTCCGAGAACTAGGAAGGACATGCAGCTTGGAAAAAAAAGGGGCCGGGAGGCCCCGGCTTTGCAAGTTGTCAATATGACAGGAAAGAGAGAAAGCCCGCAAAAAAAAAACACGACGGTGTTGGTAGCAGGGGGGGGTAAATAGCATGGAAGAAGTTACCATTAGAAAAAAATTGCAACGTGTGGACGGCGATAAAAAAAAAAAACATCGACCGGGACGAAAAGAATTAACCACAGGGGGGGAGGGAATGCAACCACCCAAAGGGGAGGGACTGAAACGTTTCAAAAAACAAAAAAGGCCGTAAAGGCTGGCAAAAGTGCTGCGGGAAGGAGAGTGTGTTGATTGTGCATAAAAAAAAACGGGAGGTAAAGGTCAAAAGCTGGGAGAACACCGAAAAGGTGAAAACAACGCTCGCCGGAAGGGCCGTTCGGGTGGGGGGGGTCGCCCGGATAACCAGGCAAAAAACCAAAACTCGTTCAAAGCAATTTGACGGGGGGGAGGGGGCGACATAAACTGGAGGAAGCTGCAGCAAAAACTGTCCAGGCCCTATTTTTGGGCGCCGGGACAGACAAAAAAGAGGATAAACCGCACTGTGGACAAAAAAACTTGCCCGAATCGACTCCCGAAAAAGTGGAGACGGTGGGGACTTTACTAAGGGATGTTAAAACAGAAAAACGTAAAAAAAAAAAGAAAACAAAAAAAACCACACCTCAGACCGGAAAAGCGGTCTTCGCAAAGGATGGACGATTGTCGTCCAAGGGAAAACGGCTGCCAAAGCAGTTCTCAGGAGTTTCTCGGGAAAAAACAAGAAAACAACATGGCGGAACTAGCGGAGGGGACGTCAATAACGGGCAGATGGAAAATGGAAAAAGGTGGGCAAAAAGCAACAAAAGTCAAAGTGGCGCCCGCATCGCCCGGACAGACAAAAAATGGAGACAGAGCGTGCCGTGCCGGTTGAAAAAAAAGGGAAAGGTTCCAGGAGAGGCTCAAAGAATGTGGGAGACCATACAGAAACAGGGGTTTGGGGGAACAAAGGGTGGGGGAGTGGTTGTGACCGGATTCCTACCAAAAGTAAAGGCGAGTAAAAAGAACAAGGTTAGGAATCAAAATAAAAAAACAGAGGCTGGGCAAAAGCTGAGAGCACGAGGGGGGAAAAAAAAAGAATGAAGGGGTAGGAAACGTACGAGAGAAGAAAAAGCCAAAATTGGTCACAAAACGGGACTTTCACAGAAGAACAGGGGAAAACAGAAAAGCATACCGAGAAAAAGGAAATGGAGAAAGTGGGCGACGAGGGGGAAGATTCAAGAAAAGGGGACTGGACCCAAGACGTAGCCCAAGGGGGGACGATGGACTGGAAAAATGAAGGACCAAAAAGGCCAAACTCCTATCGGGGAGAGAGGAAATGGGAACTGAAGAGAAAAGCACGCCGTGTGCAGAAAAAGAGGGTAAAAGGCGGAGGGTCATAAAAAGTCATAAGGGGTCATCAAGGGGGGTGGCAAAAAAAACCATTTAAAGGAAAAAAAAACGTTCAAAGAAAAGAAAAAGGCCAAATTAAAGTGGCTATAAAAAAGGAAGAAAAAACTGGTGACCGAAAAAAGGGAAAAACAAAAAAAAAGCAAAGAAACCAAAAATAGAAGAAAAAAAGATAGATCTGCCAGAACGAAACATTTTCAACGGTAAAGAACCCCCGACGTCCAAAAAAGGATCACACAAGGACAACCTAGGGTTGGGAAAGTGAAAAGAACAAGGCGGAGAACGCCGGGAAAATGTTGGAAGGGGTGAAAGGCCGTGCGGGCGTCGGGTGCAGGAACAATGGAAACCAACAGAAAAAGGGTAAACGCCGAAATTGGGGGAGGAGGGCAGGAGAGGGGGGAAAAACGCACGAAAAAACCACCAACCTCGAAAGATGGGAAATGGTTCCAAAGAAAAAATGGAAAATGGGAACCTCAGCATGAAAAAGGGGGAAAAAATTCGAAAAGGGGGGGGGAAAGAAAAAGAATGGGGCGACATGACCGAGATGATAATTCAGCCAAGCTCTCCCAAGGAATGCGGGGAACGAGGGAGGGGGTGAGAGAAGAGGGACGAAACAAAACATATCCAACTCCAATTGCATATAATGACCAATCGAGTGGGGGGAGGTTGGGGGGTCAAAAAAGGGAAGCTCAAAAAATTCAAAAAAAAGGGACGTGGGGACTAAAAAGACGGGAGGAGTACACAAAAATGGGGGGGATTCCAACGCGGTGCCGAGCTTGTTCGGGAGGGGGGAACTTGATGAATAGGAATGGAAAAAAAAAAGACAAATGAAAAGAACTGGGACCGACGCGGAGGCAAAAGGACGAAGACTAATCTCGGATAAGAGGTACGCAAACAAAAAATCACATCAATCCAGACCAATAGACAGGAGAAAGGGCGCGTGGAAAAGAAAAAAGAAAGAGTCCGAAGGAACAGAAACCTGAAAGACTGAGGAAGGGGGGACACGGTGGGCCATGCCGGGATTGAAAAAAGGGACCAAAAAAACCAAAAAAAAAAAAAGCAAATCTGCAAGAAGAAGAAAAAAAACGGTCAAAGCACAGACCGAATTGAGGGAACTGAAAAAATTCCGGGGGGGGTGAAATTCTCACCAAAAAAAAAACGCGGAGAAGAAGTGTCGAAACTAGGAGAAAGAAGGGAAATCAGGAAGCCGCTGGAAAACCAGGGGGAGAGTAGGTCAACACTGGGGGGGGAAGGAACTGAACATTCCGACGGGAGAGGCTCAAAAAAAACAAATAATGGAAACATACGAATAAGTGTTTGGGGGAGAAGAACAACTCCCAGGCACGAGACCATGAAAAGATCCCCTCATCAAAAAAAAGAAAACCAAGAAGAGACAAATACACGCGGCAGGAGAATGCAAACTCCGAGGCAAAGTCGGGAAAGGTGTCTTCACAAAAAGACACCAGAATGAAAGGGGATCAAATTGCTACTTGGGTCTGAGAGAAAAAAAAAAAGGGACTGGGAAGCAAGGGGGGGGGAAAAAAAGAAGGGTTTAGTGTGGGACAGAAAAAACATGACACGGCTGCAATGAGGAACTGAAACGAAGAAATGGCGGGATTGCTAAAGGGGAAGTAGTCTAAGTCTCAAGGAAGAAAGAAAAAAAAAACGGAAAAAAAAGGGGGAGAGAGGGAAGGGTGAGGGAAGGGAGACAAAGGACAGACACCGTCTGTCCACAAAAACAGGCCGAACCCCGAACAAAAAGACGCCAGCTCAAAGGAAAAAAGCCGAAAGAAGAGAAAAAAAGAAAAAATGGAAGGGTGGAAAAACGGAATGGAATCAATCATAATTTAAGGGGGCAGCAAGAAGGGAACACGCAAAAAAAAAAAGAACAAGAAGGGTTAAACATGCCGGGTGGTCACCAAGAAATGGTAATAAAAGCTCAAAAGAAAATCCAGAAAAAGACAAAAAAGGGAAAGGTAAACAAGTCCTGCCATAAAAAGGGTTAGAGGGGAGGGAAAAAACAATCAAAAAATAATGGGCTGAATCAAAAAAATGGGAAGAGGAATAAAAAGAGAGAGTCGGGGGGACAGGGGGTGTAACAGGGAAAAAACGAAAATTGGGGGAAGAAAAAGGGGAAAAAGACGCCAAAAAAGGGAAAAACTACGAGACAGCCATCCATGAATCACGAAAAAAAAGAAAAAATCAAGGTGGCACCAACAGTTGGGGGCGCAGTTGAAAAAAAAAAGGGAGTTCGCCGAGGGGGATGCGGGAGGAAATCGGAGAAAACAGGACGCAAACCAGAAAAGAGAAAAACAGGTTGTGGTGAAAATTCAATAAGAAGCAGAAGGGTCCAACCAAAGAAAATACATGAATGAGGGGGAAAAGATATCCCACGGGGTAGAGAACAAGTAAATTTCTCGACAAGGACTGCCCTAAGAAAAAAAAAAACCCAGGTGATCACAAAAAAAAAAAAACGTGGGCAGAAAAAAAAGGAAGAAGATCGAAAAAAAGACGCTGGACAGAAAAGGCCGAACCTAAGACAGGAGTTTTCAGGGGTCAATGGAAAAAAAAAAACTAAAGGAAAAGGAAGGCCGCAGGGAAAAGGCAAAGACCAGCCAATAAGTAACAGGACAATAATGACGGTGCTATTGTACGGGGGATGACAAAAAAAGAAAAAGCCCGGAAAAGAAAAAAGGAAAAAAAACCAGGAGGAAGGGGAAAAAAGAGAAGCGGGACAGACAAACACCCGGACATAACCCTTACTTATGAGGAGGCTTGTCAGAAAAGGGAAAAGATTATGGAAAAAACAAAAAAACAACTGAAATAATCAGGGGTCAAGACGGGGGGGTCGATAGCAAAAAAAAAATCAGAAGGAGTTTGAATAAGTTCGACGAAAAGAGGGACAGACATGGGAAAAAAAAAACCAAGAGGGGAAGGCGGGAAAAAGGTAAAACGACAGAAGGTCGAAGGAGGGGAAAACGGGAGCTTAAACGATCGAAACAACCACCTCGAATCAAAGAAAGGGGAAACTGACGCTAAAAAAAAGAGGCAGAAGGACGAACGGGACGCAAAAGGACAGTAAAAGGAAAAAAGACTGCGATAAATACGTCGGAAGGGAAAAAAAGAAGCCGGGGGGAAGGGGAAGAATAGAAGAGAAGAAAAACCAGTTTCCAGAATGGGGGAAGAAATCGCCACGAGCCGCGGGGGGGGTGTGCCTGGAAAAGCAATAGACGAAAGGAAAACCGAAATCGGCAGACAAAGCAAAAAGGAGAAAAATGAAAAGTTCCGAAAACCCGATAAGTAATGAACAAGGCGACCAAAGAAAAAAAGCAAGGGCCATCTGAAGAAAAAAAAGGAAAGGTGCCAAGGGGAAAAGGGAAAAAGGGGTTGGTAAAAAATGAGGGGGGCAAAAGGGGGAGAAGTAACAAAAGAGGCAAAGGGGGGCCAGCAAAGTACGTAACAGACAAGTTATCAAAATGGTCCTAAGGTAAAGGGGGGAAAGTCAGGGGGGGGCAGAAAAAATGGACAAGGTCAAAAAAAAGAACAAGGAACAAGCAATACAATGCTCATGCAGAAAGCGGACAACGCCAATCCGCGGAAATCGGGTGGAGATGCAAGGGACAAGCAGGAAAAAAGAAAAAAAAAAAAGAGAAGCTGAAGCGCTGGGAAAAAATCACCTTTTGAAAAATGGCAAAGGTGAGGAGAACAGGCAGGGGGGGGGAAACCTAAAGAGGGACAGGGAAGTGGAAAAAAAAAAAAAGGGTCAAAAAAATAAAAGGTGAAAACAAGTCGGAGAAAAAAAAACTCCGAATCAACCAAAAAAGAAGGAGAAATAAGACAGAAAGCCAAGGCAAGTAGGGTCAGGGGGCAAGGGAGCGGCTCAAAACAAACCAAACAAGGGTCGGTCGAGGGGGGGAATACCCGCAAGGGAGGGACGAGCACCGCGATCCCAAGGTCAACAGACGGATTCAAGACCAAGCTAACCACAGAAAACCGGCGACCCGGGGGGTTGGTGTTTCCTACAAGGAAAAAAACAAGAAAGGTGAAAGAAGGAAACAGGGGGGGGAAAAAAGGAATAAGTTTCACAAGATTGTTATTAATGGGAGTAAACATTCATCAGCAAAGATAGAACAAAAGGGAAGATTCACAGGAAGGAAAAAGGGAAGGACGACACAAAAATGTGGGTTTCAAGTGCAAAAACCCAAAGAACAAGGCAAAAAACGACTCCAATAAAAAAAGGAGCACTAAAGGAAAAGGGACTACAAAACGGACCTAAAAAACAAGAAAAATCAAAGGAAAAAATTAAAAAACGGTATCCCCTTGGCCTAACAAAAAGCCAAAAAAAAAAAAACTTGGAAAGTCCATTGAAAAGAAGGAAAAAAAGAAAAGAGACAAAAGGAAAAACATTCAACAGGACACTGAGAAAAAAATATTAACTTTAACGAATTAAATACCGAAAAAGAAAAATGCTCCAAGAAAGCACTCAAAACTGGAAAAAAACATGAAAAGCCGCCACTTCACAGTGGTAAAAAAAAAAACCTAAACGGGTAATTCTTCTGAAGAAAGGGGGAATAGGAAAAAAAAGAAGGATGGAGAGGAATGGTAAAATAGAAAAAACGAGGAAAAAAGCCCTTGCAACACAACTGGAAAAAAGGGAAAATCAAGACTCCTAAGAGGGATAGAATAAAAAAAAAAAACAAGAAAAAACTGCAAAAAAAAAAAAAAAGATTATTCTCTTACGTGGAAAGAGAACCTTTCCTTCAGGAACTAAAGAAGCAAAAATGAAAGGAGGAATGTGGGGAATGTAAGGGGGGGCAACTAACAACACACAGCAGTAGAAGAATGGTTGGGTCCAAGGGGAAAGGCTGGGGGGGGGGGTCGCAAAAGTAAAATCGGCCCTAAATAGGGTCACAACAGAGGTAAGTCTCCTGGGAGTGGGGGAAAAAACTGAGGGAGGGGGCAAGGGGGAGTGTTTCTGTAAAATCTGGGGCGGGGAATAAAAGAACGCCTGAATTATCAGGGGTTAGAGGGAGGGGTGGAAAAGAGTCAAAGGGTAAAGAACTGACAGCTAAAGTAGAAGCATCTCAAACAAAAAAGAACAACAAAAAAAAGGGGAGGGGGACATAAAAAAAGATTATCCCAGGGAAAGCAGAACGCCAACAAGAAGAGGGAACAAAAAAAAAAAAAAAAAAAAAAGAAATACTTTCACAAAGGAGGATTGACTCCAATGGGAAACAAAAGGGGAGCCAAACAAATCCACAGCCCATGGAAAAAAGAAAAAAAAAATGCGAACTAAAAAGTGGTAAAAAGGGGGACCGCCTTCTGAAAAAGGGATCCGGGCTGGGAAAAGAGTAAGGAAAGGGGTGGTGGGGGGAGGGGGGGGGGGTGGGTGGGGTGGGGGGGGGTAGAGGGGAACCTGAAAAAACGAAGGGGGAACAGTGAAGAACCCTTAAACGAAAAAAAAATTGATAGGGAAACGAGCCCTGAAGGGTTGGTGAAGAAAGTTGGGGATAAAGGGAAGAGGAGGGAATTCAACCGGGAAAGTGTGGTGGAGAAATCTTGCAATAAGAACCAGGAATGAAAAAGCTGTGAACGGAGTAGCCTAAAAAACAATGGTGCTCAGAGGGTGTCCCCCTTTGCCTGAAAGGGGAGACCGGTGGAAGATGGAGCATCAAAAACGAGGATTGATTTTCTTACGGTCAATGAAAGGTCACACGGGGGAAAATGGTGAAAAAACGTACCCTTGGGAAGGAGCGAAGGATAATAGACTATGCAAGTAATTCAAAAAGGGGGGTCAGTTTGGGGGGGTCTCAGAAGACAGGCATACAAAGGGACGTCAAAAAATGGTCGTGAAGGGTTTCTGGGGGGGAGAGGCGGGACCCTCAAACGGTATGAGAAAATGCAAGCAGTCAAGGTGGGACGTCACCGGATTCTTTTCAAGGGGGGTCTGAGAAAAAAAACAGAGGAGGGAAAAAGGGAACCTAAAGGGTGGTTGAATCTTGGGACCAGATGTAAAGCGGTGCACGAAAACGGGGGGGGACCTGAAAATGGGGCAGGGGGTTAAGAAGGAAGCAAAAAGAAGGACTCAGGGGGGGGGGAGGAGGAACCAAAATACTTTAAAAAGGGGACTGATTGCTCGTGGGGGACCATAGAGGGGAAAAAAAAAGAACTTGGTACTGAAGGGGAGATGCCTAAACAATTGTTAAAAGCACGTAAAAAAAATAGTGGAGGCCATACATGAAGGGACAGACTGGCCAAAGAAGGAGGGACATAAAAGAGGTTGGGTGTTAAAAACCGACAAGCGACACCCCAGAACGAAACTGACCAAAAAAAAAGTGACAGTTTTGGGGGAAGATACGTCTGCACGGAGAAGAATCAAGGCAAAAAGGGGACAACCAGGGACAGGGGGGCAAAAAAAAGCAAAACCTCCGGGTCAAGCCCGGTTTTCTTAAACAAAAAAAGTTGAAGGCAACAGAAAAAAAAAGAAGATGAGTGCAAAGCGGATGAAGCTAAAGGGCGAAAAAAGGGCGGAACGGGTAAGCAACCTCGGGAGCCGACGCCCAAAAATGGACTCGGCAAAAAAAGCCGCCGGGGGACAGGGAAAAGGGGAAGCTAAAAAAAGAAGCGGGTGTGGGGAAGTAGGGGTCAAAGTTGCCAGCAGCAAGGGCAAATGGGGAAAAAAAAGGATAACGGGAGAAAGAAAGGGATGGACGTGGTAGGGAAGAAGAAAGAAGAATCGAAAAAAGAGTCCAATGGAACCGAAAAGGGACAGGAAAGGCAACGTCCTAGCGGGCAAAGGAGGTAAGATGGGCCTATGGGGTAACAAAGGAAAAAAGGAAACTGAAAAGACAGATCGGGTGAAATAAAAAAAAAAGGCAAGGGACGACCGAAAGACGTGGAAGCACCTTGTCCAGAAATGCATGACAAACAAAGGGCCAAAGAGGTCCTCCATCCAAAGGAGAGGACCCAATGCTTGAAAAGGGGAAGGGAGTCCAAGTAAGGAGAGCACACCAGAGAAAACGAATATCAGGGAAGGGCGGTCCGCAGCACCTTCGTTTTGATCGAAGTCAAATATTTGGGGGGACTGGTTGACCGCCGGAGGGAGGGGAAGAAGACGAAAAAGGAAGAAAAAGAATGAGTCGGGAGCAAATAAAAGTGGCCGAGTGTCCAAAATGGAAAAAAAGGCCGAAGTACGCCCAGAAAGATGGGAGATAAAAAAGTCAAAAAAGGGTGGGCCCTAAACATAGGGGAATGGGGACCCTAAAAGAAAAAAGATCCATACTGGCCACCGTAGAAATAAAACGCTCACAACGGGAAGAAAGGCGTGCAAAGAAGCAAGGGGGGGTCGTGAAGGGATATTTCCTCAACAGAAAAAGACAAGAAGCCCGAGAAAATTGAAAAAGGGGGTTGGGCAAAAAAAACAACGTCACCGGGCAGCGGAGGGAATCTACCGCGGACCGGAGGGTCCTTTTGAAAAAGAATCGCCGGAGACTGGGGGGGGGGGGAGGGGGATTGGGGACGAAAGGGGCTTCTGGAATTGGAAAGAACAAGGAAAGAAAAACGTCCGTCACGGCTGTAACGTGACATTCAGAAAAGGGGGGGAAGAGGCAAGGGTTCCAAGCAAAAGGAAAAACAGAAAAAAAGTAAAGGAAAGGAAAAGGGGGAAAGCAGCTGGGACACGCGGGGGGCCAACGGCAAAGCAATACGGAAAATAAGGGTTATTACGAACTTAAACAAGTTAAACCACGAAACGGGGTGGAGAAGGTGGGGGTGGAAAAAGCGTGAATGGAAGTTCAAAAAAAAGACCACCAAAATGGAAGAGATGGTACAAGAAAGGGAAAGAGGCCAAAAGGAAGGAAAAAAAGAACCAAAACAAGAGCCCCATTGAGACCATGAACCCCTAAATTTGGGAAGAAAAAAACAAACCTCGGGGGAGGACAGTAGCTTCTAGAAAGGAAATCGAAGAAAAGGGAGGAACCTACTCCAAAATCGCGTGAACATGGGTTGGGATCCTAAAAAGTGATTTTTTAAAAACTGATGCCATGAACGCCGGCGGAAGGTCGCGCAAAACAGAAAGGAAAATCAGCAACGAGGATGTCGAGCAGTGAATAAAACCGGGGACAGACGACCAGTCCCCATGAGTCCTGCCTAAAGAGAATACAAATGGAACGATGCAGGGACCTCAGAAAAAGGGGAGAAAGAGGGGGCGCAAAATGCGATCTGGAAGATGGACGAAGAAGGCGGTGACAGTGACGTCGCGGGAACGGGAGAGTGCCGTCCGAGAAACAAAGCTTTCTGCTGGGAAAAAAAAAAGGGAAAAGAAGGACCGGGGGGGGGGGGGCCAAACGAAATGGGAATAGGAAGAATAAGGAAAAAAAAATGGAACGAACCGGACAAGGAGGTAGATGGTTAAAGACGCGAGGGGGGGGAAAAAAAGAATATCGAGAAACAAAAAAGGGAGGGGAAAAAAGGAAAAGGAGGGGAGAAGGGTGAATACCTCAAACAACGAAGAGGGGGTCTGCCAAAATAACCAATCAAATCAAAAAAGGGGGGCTCAGGGGAACTCAGAAAGCCCAGAGGAAGAGAAAAGAAATCGAAAGTGGACAAACCACGTAAAAAGTCATCAAAAAGCAGGTGGGAAGAGAAAAACTCTCCAGAAAGAAAAGTCAAAATACCTGGGGGGGACCTAACTGCACCTGAATAAAATGGAAAGGTCACCAAAGAGTTAGTCCAAACGAAGAAAAGTAATCAGGAATCCCTGCAGCCGGCAATCAGATGCGCGAGAACAGGGACAAAAGGAAAACTTGATTCTAAAGAAAGCATAAAAATAAAAAGGGGAAGGGGCCGTGGTGGCCGTAGAAAAACACAGAAGGAAAATGGCAAACAGAAAAAAGACACGCAAAAGAACAGTTACACGCAACCCGAGGAGCCACATATTCGAGTTAAGCCCAATGCACGGGGCGAAGGCAGAATTAGTTGAGAATTTTCACCACAAAACCCGTGCTGTGAGGGACGAAAGCAGGGGAGAGAAAAGTGTCACAGGAATAAAGTTCTATTCTAACCTTTTGGTGTTCAAGGGGGGACCGGGAAAGGAAAGAGGGGGCACCTTGCAATACACTTTCACAGACTCAAAATCAAATCGGAGGTCTGGACTTAAGGGTGAGATACTCCCTGGTGGAAGGAAGTTTCAAAAAGACAAAGAAGGTCCTAGAAGGAACATGAAAAAACCACACCAGTATAATTACTATGGATCGTTCTGGGGGATGCAAAAGCAGTAGACACAGATCAACGACTATACAGGATGGCTAGGGCCGAAAGCCTAATTACGGAGGGAAGCTATCCAAGGTCACCGGCCGCGGAAATTCCGAAAGAAGAAAAACTGCCCGAAATCGAAAAGTACAAAAACTGAGAAAAAACATGGACGCCGGCCGCGCAATAACCGACGCTGACACGGTTGCCGGCGGAGCGAGGGGTGAACCAACCCCTTGACAAGAAAAGACTGAAGACAGCAGTTGCGGATGTAAAGCTCTTTTGGTAATCTTGACTAGTACAAAAAAAAAATTTGCAACAGAAACAACCCACTTCAAAAGCTGACTCGCGATGGTGCGAGGAAAGGAACCAGACACGAAGAATTAACAGAACGGGGGAAAAAAAAAAAACTCCCAGTTTAGACGGCCGAACAAGCATGAGGCCCCATCTGGGAAGTGAGAAAAAGGGGAGTATCAAAAAGAAAGGAAAAAAAGGTTGGCGCCGTCGCAGGTCTGGCACGAGCGAAACAAATACGAGATCGATAACCTGCGGCGCCGGTAAAGAAAAAGACGGAGGAGCCTTAAAAATCAACTGCGGTCCAAAAAGAATCGAAATAACGAAATGCGGCGGAACAAATGCCCCTAACAGGGCGGAGAATGCCTGGGGATCTTACATTGGAAGAGAAGAAATGGGTTAAACCGAAATTGGAATTATCTCTAAGGAGGGGTAAAAAAAGCAAAAAAAAAAAAAAAGTGCCGTTGCATGATTGACCGACTGGCCGGCACGTCGCCGGGGGTCAACGGATGTCCATTTAAGCAGGTGGGGACGGAAAAAAACAAAGAGGGCCAAGAAGGATCTGAAACAGAAGCAAACCGCGTATTGCCATGCCGGGCACTCACCAAAAGGAAAGAGATGCAGAAGAATCAAAAAAAACTGGACGGCAGCGCCCGACAATTCCCGGTTATTCACGATCACTTCTTTGGGGGAAACAACACAGTGCTGGGGAAGGGACACAAAAGCCGGCGCGAGAAAAACGAAAACGGCCCAGCCGAATCCGGCGCTGCGGGTCGAAGAGGCGGCAAACTCAGACACGCATCGAGGATTGCGGCAAAAAGGAAAAAGAAAGAAAGGACTCTCTAGGTCTCCCCTTCCATCTCAGTTTGCAAAGCACGGGTGGTCACATGTGATGGGCAAAAAAGAAAAAAGGGGCGGTGTAAAAAAAACTAACTGGGTCACCGTAAAACACAAAAAAAGACGCCGGGAGAGGAAAGACAAAGAGCAGAAGCGACGTGGGAAAAAACAATCAACGGCAAGCGGCTTTTTTGAATGCCGGTTCGAGGTCGGTGAGCACCAAAACACTACCCGTTGAAGAGGGGGGGCAGATTGACCAGGATTCCTGCGATCGAGAACGCCGCGATGCCGGGCCTCCTACAACGGTAAAAATCTAAAGAAGCTAAAACCTCGAATATCAAAAAAACAACACACCCGCGCGAGTTTTGGCCGACGGGCAACCGATCAATCCGCGACATGGACAGATTGAAAGGAAAAACAAAAAAAGAGAAAGGCTTCAAAAGGGGGGGTGGTTTTTCTTGTAATGCATGCCGGATAATTCACCGAACAGACTATCTTCAGAATCACCACCGGCGGTAACAAAAGAACGGGTGAAAAGGCCCGCAACGGTGGGTTTTGGATTCAAGCCGCAAATATCAGGGACGACCCAACTCCCGCCCTCTGCATGCGCAAATAAACCGTTTGAAAGATCCTGCAATAAACGAAGAAAACCCACTCCCGGCAAAAAAACAAAAGAAACTGCGGTTTTAGGGAACCGAAACGTCAAACCAAAAAACCCACGGTTCCAGTAGGCCCGAAGCCGCAGAGCCCACAAAAGGGAGGTTCCCGCCCCCGAAGAAAGGGAAAAAAGGAAGGGAAAAAAAAAAACCAGGAGCCCCATCACACGGGCACACGCAAGCACACACGGCCCACGGTAACAGGGACGCCCTCCCCATGAGGCCCAGGCTGGCCTGAAAGTAACGAGAGGTGTGAAAAAAAAGCGTTTCAGATCACGAATACGCCGTTCCCCCAAAACGGGTAATGGCGCCCATCTAAATTCCTATCCAAAAACGCTCAAACAAAAACAATCAGAGGGGGGCAAGTGCCTTCACTCGCCTTTCCTGTCACTACTACAAGCCGTCCGGTTGGCCAATTAGGTAAACAGAAAACAAGAAAACCCCCCCAATAGGGAACCCTACTGTAAAAACTAAAAGAGCTCCAAGACGCCCAATCACAGGTACACTCAAGGAAGTGCAGGGGTTGGGTCAAACGTGCCTGAGTGCAGGAAAAGGTCGACCTGGCGTCACTAAATCCCCTGGCACAAAAAACCCGTTTTAGACGGGGTGGCCATCTTAAGTGGAAAAGGGCCCAGGGATACT
>Ga0179591_1267181_pt1 | contig 13310 bp, 14 predicted proteins | sample CZOMad2_1_08_16f_FD_182891 | JGI IMG/M metagenome (GOLD analysis project Ga0179591, IMG submission 182891) | Vadose zone soil fungal communities from Angelo Coast Range Reserve, California, USA - CZOMad2_1_08_16fungal (PacBio error correction) | ecosystem: Environmental > Terrestrial > Soil >...
TATCCTTCAAAACAAGAAGGGCAAGGTAGTAGTGACGAGTATAAACCCGGAAATCGGAACAGGACGTGAAAGACAAGCCGGGGGGGAAAGACGGGGGGGGACGGCGGGTACTCGAAGGCATGGGAAGAAAATACGGGGAAGCTTGCAGGGTGCTCACCATGCCGTTCTCATGCAAGGGTACTCCGCAACAGGAAAAAGTAAACACTCTGAGGAAAAAAAATGTGTCGGGGGACGCACATAGCCTGAGACGTGGAAAAGAAAAGGCCGTGGTAACGCATTCCCTCTTCCCCCAATAACATCTCTCCGCGGTGGGGGCATGAGCCACCAAACAAAAAATAGAAGGGGAGGACTAAGATGAAGGGAAGACGAAGAGCCGCTTCACAAGAATGGGCACTCGCGAGCGACTAAAGTGCAAATTCGGAAAGACGAAGTACTAAAATCCCATAGAGAAAGGCGCGGGGGTAGCAGAGAGGGACAGGACAAGGTTGGAGGGGGGGGGCCGGTAACTTCTCGTTTTTCCCCATCCTTATTGTCATCCTTCACATATAAAAAGAGGAACTCCTACAAGCGGGGGGGAATCAGCAGAAAAAAGAAGGGAAGCCGGAGAAGGGGGAAGAAGAGCGCTACAGGCTTAAAAACGAGGGAGGATAGCCTGGCCGGTCCTTTTCTCGGCAGCTCCATGGTCGGGTGTTTGGCGGACTCGGAAAAACAGATTCGATATCTTCACGATGGCTTTCGCGGGAGTCCGAGGGGGTGAAACGATCATGGCGCCCTACCATATCTAGGACATAATGATGTTGTCATAAAAGAGGGAAGCATAAGAAAAGAGCCGGGCTCGAACTAAAAGATGGGGGTGCGCTCACTGTTGAGGTTTGAAACTTCGACGTGAACTTACAAGGCGGGCCTTAAGAAAGATTTCGCCGAAAAGGGAGACCGCAGAACCGAACCAGGGGAAAAAAATGGCGACTAAATCTTTCAGTAGGTGATGGTGATATTGGGCAGAGGGTGGAGGGAAAACGATGCAAGCCGGAAAGTCACGCGTCTCCCCAGGGCCGTGATCTACTAGGTTAGACCTCTCAAAAGGGAGTGGGAAAAAAGTCTTAGAGGAAAAAAAAAGACTCAGACGTAAGCAGGAAATACGGGAAAAAACACGAGGCGGAGGATCTCTCCACCAAAAAAAAAACTTCCTGATACGGGCAGTAAAAAGAAAATTCAGACGAAGGGAGGGAGTACTATGTTGAACGACAATCCGTGTTCTCGAAAACTGTATATTCTATTTCCCCCCCCCCCGGCTCAGGAGCCCAGCCATCTGGGAGTAGTCGCGGGCGGCCTCATTCGTAACTGGAAGCGCGAGACTTGGGGGAAACCCCCCCAAACGATAGTTTTCACGTGAGCAAACAGCGCCAAGAGGCTTTATGGAAAAAGTGAGGGTGAGGCCGTAAGACGAGCATCTGGACTCTGAGGAATTACGGCTCTCAGCTCATTACTGGGACCATTCGAAGCTGATGTCGAACGGAAAGAAAAAATGGATTCATAAAGTAAAAGGGGGGGGCCCCGGGGGAAACGAAATTTTGATGACCGTCGTGCCATTGGGGTTCTTCGATTGTCAATTTGAGAGCAATGGTCTCAGCCGCTGCGAAAGGACTTCTCTCGACCCATCACACAGGCCAAGTCAGGATTACCTGAATGGCGCCCGCCACTCAGCGGGCTGACTCGAGAGTGGGGGAAGCATTTAGCACAATGAGCGTTGTCGAAGGGAGGCAGGGCAGGCAGGAAAGTGAAGTAGAGAAGACACTATGTCGCTACTTCGAACTGATCCCACCCGCGATCAGTAGTGAACTAGGGTCGAACAAGGGCGCAAGCACGCGAGCATGCAGAAGATGAAGGAAAACTAAGCCGGGAAAAAGAATCACCTGGGGACGAATTCTTTCGAGACGCGAGGTTGAAGTCATGAGGCGGAAATAAAGGTTGTCAGGGCGAGGCTGAATATAAGACGAAGCAGGGGGGAATCACCGGCGGTCGGGGTCTTACCAAAGGGGCCTTCGAACTTTAGTAGAGCTGCAGCGAGGAAAAAAGAAAAAGTGACTCGGCGAAACGGCGCTTTTCCTTCATTTGAAGTCTAATGATTATAAGAAAATGGCAAAGGGCGTAAAATCGCAGCGACGGGAAGGTCTTGTACGGGGTGCTTTTTCGCGTTAAAGGTACCGGAAAGAGGTCAACAAAAAAAACAAAACGTGGGAGAAAAGGAGAAGAGTCAAAGGGCTACACAACAGGCACAATAACAACACCTCCAGACGACTGCTACTGGATAAGACCCCTGAAAAGTAGGAAGAAAATTTCCGAGAAAAGAAAGTATAGCGATGCGAGCTCAGGGCAATGAGACGCATCGAGGACTAATCTAAAAAACTTTACGAGGAAGTCAACTGGGGGAAGACAACCTGCATGGGGGAAAAAAAAGACGGAGTAGGGGATGTCATGGCAATACCGCTATCACTTTTCGCCAGACGAAAGGAGGCAGTCGGAGAGTCTCGACGGCATTCAGAAGAAAAGTTCGACGAAGGGTGCCTATTGGAACGATACTGTAGAATTGGGGGGGGCTCGACGGGGAGGAAATTTAGGGGGGTCGAAGAAAGAAAAAACCTCAAGACTGAGAGGAGAGGGGAGAGTATCCGTGAGGGCATTTGTGGCTGCCATACTTCATCGCAGGTAGGCAAAGCGGAATTAACAAGCTCAGATGCTAAACGGAAAACAGTTGGTAATCAATTGCGATCTGGGAAGAAGAGGTGGCGGGCCGCATCGGTAGAGAACATGTTAGGGCAGGAAAAGACGGTCCCAATGCAACTAATCGGGAGTCCACTATCAAAAAGGTAATCATGAGAGGACGGCCAGAAAATTCGGGTGCTCGCAGCAGCTGACGCATCGACATCAGGAAAGGACTTGACGGGGGAACATAATAAATGGGGCTTGACCAGTATCTGCGAATACCGAAAAGGTGGTCCTATTATGATAGGAAAAGAAGAAAGCACGAAAAAACGCTGACTCCAGGGCAAGGGGTGTGCTTGAACCGCGGGGCCTGACCATAGCTGGGTGGGCTGCTTCCCGACTGCTTCTTGGGAGACAGCATCCAAAATTCGGCACTCGGAAGTCCTCATGCAAAAAATATACGGGACACGCTGTGCCTTGATGAGAGGGAAGGGAGAAAGAAGCCTACAGGAAGGAGGTCTCGAAAAAGCTATTACTCAAGCGTAGGAGGGATATTGCGTCGAATGTGACCTAAGAAAGGGTGAAAAACGTGGGTGCAGTGGGAGGAGTCTCGGACCTCTACGCGACTTCGAAGCCTGCGCTCTCTACCTCTAGACTGTGCTACTCTAAATCAGGCACTAGGAAAAAGACGTAGACAGTAACTAAGGAGACTAGAGATGCACGGATGCCTACTGGTATATCGGACATGCTGGGATGTCTGCCTGGGTTAAAGAGAAGTCCCAATTCAAACAGAGACATCGGCGGGAAAATGAGTCAAAAAAAACCGACTGGGTCGAGAAGCGTAGGTCCATCTTTCTTCTACCTCTTCCTCCCGGTCCAGCTGCTGAAGACATCTCACCGTCGGCCAAAAATCAAAAGGAGCGAAGACCAATAAGGAAAACGGTGCTCAGGTATGAGCCGGATACGCATCCTGGATCCAACCCTAGAGGCAGATCTGGCGGTCGCCATGAAAGAAGCCATCGGCCAAACTGGCAGAGAAAAGAAGAAATATCGACGCTATAGATAGGGGGGGGGGGAAAAGAGGAACGGGGGGGTCTGGGGACACCCTACATTTGCAGCTAAGAAACAGGACCCCAACTAGCAAAATAAGTGGAGGACGCTCGGCAGAAACCTACGGAACGGCTTCACTGGGGGGGGCGGGAGGAGTTAATATTCTGCAGGGGCGGATGACAATCAGGATGGGAAACATACTGAAGATTGGAAACAACAGGGTGCGGGAGGTACGCAATAACGAGCTGTAAATAGTTACTGGACATCGACGGGCAAGGAATGAGCGGCGTGTCGGGTATTTCCCTCCAGACCGGGTAGCTGCTCGTCGGAACCTCATCGCTGAAAGCGAAGCTTCGGTGTTTTTGGAACGACGGAACAGGCGGCGCCTCGTGATTCAGGGAAAACGAGGAAGGGGGGAAGGAACCGGAGCTACACTTGAATGGTCACTTTCTAAGAGGTGGGGGGGCGTCGACAGCCGGTAACCTAGTCGAAATTAACCTGAAAGGGTGGCACAAGGAAGGCGTAAACGTAACATCGAGGGAAAAAAAAAGTGGTTTACCTACAGGGGAAGAGCGACCAGCTTCGAGTCCTCTTTATTACAACCCGGCGCTCGGATGGTTAAAACCTCGTCGGAAGGCTAACAAGCACCTGGGTGTACTCTTGTGAGAAACGACTGACAGAAGAAGGAAAGAGGGAGGACTGGACGATCTCTCAGAAAAAAGACAAAAAAAACGGAGGTATATGAAAGCGAAAAGGGAGATTGCGAGAAGGGACAGGTAGTCAGGGAACGACGAGTACGACATCAAAAAAGACAGCGATGCAAGTGCCCCCGTTTCAGGCTTAAGCATACGTGGTGGTTAACACCTGAGGGGGCGGCGCCGTGTTTCGAAGGCGGCAGAGGCGGATATGGTAGAGGGATTAAAGGGAGGTAACCCAAGAAGGGGGCGACTCATAAGTTTCTCCTTGATGCGTGCTTCGTAAGTTGACGATCCACGGCGTCGATGCGACGTTAAAGGAAAAAAGGTAAAAACGAAGAAAACTCTGCCAGATGAGACCGAAGAAATCGGGGAGAAGGAGGGGTAGTAGTTCTAACATAACCCTCTCCGTGGTCCCTGAAACGATTGATGGGTGGTCCTCGCAGACGGGGGCACCCCGGAGCGTTAATCTCCCACGGGCAAAAAAAGAAAACAGTCGTGGAGGAAGTAAGCACCGGAAAAAGAGGAAAATCGGGACCCGCTGCCTAAAACGCACATATTTAGGGTCTGAATCATCATCGTGTTCCTCCATCATGGATGGGTTCCACACTGGCCAAATGAACTGCCACAGCATCAAGCCGCCCCCTAAATGCGAAAGGAAGTAAAATGTCGTATTTCCGCGCAAGCAGATGGGGCTTCAACGCTCTGATCCGCTCCCGGAGGGTACGCGCAGTGACGAAAAGGTCGGGGGGGGAGCGGGACCGTCGTTCACCACGCTTCGATAGCGTCAACGTTTTCGCGCTGAAGGGAAAGGTGGATCACATCATTGGGGGGGGGGGGGGGCCCCGAGCACAAGATGCCCGAGAGGGGGGGGGGGGGGGGAAAGGAATTGATATCCGTCGCAGAGCCTGGACACCTTCCTCGAATATGGTGGGAGTGAGAGACGGGGGGCTACTGGGAGGCACGACGGAAACGTACAGGGCTGGAACGGAAAAAGGATGGAAAATAAAAAGATGGGGAAACCTACTACAACGGAAACCAGTCGGCTGGGGGCTAATGCCAATTTCGAGGGGTGGGACAAAGAATGGCTTGGGGAAAAGAGGCCGAAAGGGAATACAAAGCTCTTTCTCAAAATCGTCACTGAAGAGTATGAACCGGTCCGTCGCCGACGTGAGGTGAAATTCATTCGGGCAAAAAAATTAAAGCAGAAAAAACGCCGAAAGGAGGAGCGGAAAAACTAGTACTCCGCTTGAAAGGAAATCAGTCCTGACCACACACACTTCATGAGGTCCTTCGAAAAGAAACTGGCCGACGGAGATACGCACCCAGGGGTTTTTGAAGAGAACACGTAAATCGATGGACCCAAGAGAGGGAGGTAAAGGGGGCAGGAGAAGGGGGCAATGAGGCGGACATCGGCCGCAGGTGAGGACGAAGAAAAGCGGAGCGGTAGGGCCGCCAAAAAAAAACAAAGAGGGAGGACTCCTGTGAAGGACAGCGCCAAGAAAGAAGAAACGTCTGCTTGGGGATGACTGACTTTCGATGCCGTCATCGGAAATAACTGAATGGGAGATTAGGCGAAGTACGAGAATCCTTCTGTCCCCTCATGATGTCGAACGGGGGAAAACGCGGCTTCGAGCAAATTGCCCTCGGTAAGACAATCTTGAACGTATGCCGTTGAGAAAAAGGATCGAAAAGGGGGGGAAACTGGCTCAATTTCTTAGCTGCGAACGCCGTCAGGGTAGAACACACATCCTCAAAATCTAAGAAAAAAAAGAGCAAAACAAGCAACGCGGAGAACTAACAGGAATCCAGAAGGAAAGGAAGGGAGGGAAATCCTGGACGGTCAGAAGAAGGCTGTTCCTTCATTTGAAATAGCGAAGAAAACTTTAAGCCGCTCTACCCTTCAGAAGTGGACGAGACCGCAAGGACGCCATACCAGACTAGCCTCTCATTCTCATGAAAAAAAACACTGAGGAAATTCTGCAAATCAAAAGGGGTTGCCTAATGGGACTGGAGGAGAGAAAGACGTTGAGGAAGTTAGGGGGCGTCAAAGATACCTTTTTCGGCTTAGTTCTGCTCCGCCCGGAAGAAAAAGGACGATAAAACCTGGCGGAGGGGGGGGAGTACACGTGGCTCCGAAAGGGTCGTAGACCGGAGCCGCGTCCTCAGGTGCACATGTAAGAGCGCGCGGGTCCTGCAGGGCCGGCGAAGAAACGCAGAACAGCGGGGTCAGGAGGAACACTCAAAAGTCGCGACTTTAGTCGGTGTTAGGAGGGAGGGAGATTACGGCATAGAGAGAAAAACAACAACTTACGGAGGGTCAAATAAGATTCCGGGGTAACACGACCGGGAAAGGCAAGGACTACCCTCTGACATGTGAAAAAGGTTCTGGGGAGGAAGAATATTAGCAGGGAAAACGGAGAAACGCGAGAATGACCTATCGAGGCAATGATATTAATCGAGCCGTCCAAAACCCGCTCTACGGATCAAACTTGGACGACCGACACAAGGGGATCAAACACGACGGAGGGATGATGAAAAAGGGAAGAACTAAAAACCGCGACAAACGTTAAGATTGCCGGGGGGGAAGAATAAGAACCCAGAGAGATCGTCGGTTAGTGATGTCCAGAAGGGCCGATTGGGAAAGAACAAAGGGAGAAGGCGAGAAGATACGGTGGTATTTATTCTAAGGAGTCACTCCTACCGGAGGGAGAGGCGGTCATAGTGGCGGGAGGGAGAAATTTCAAAGCGAAGTAAAAAAAGCACAGCGTCCTTCCTTCAAGCTCAGGACCAAATCGGGAACTGGGCCGTAAATCGATTGGGCGGGGAAAGTCGTGAGAGCCGGAACCTGAGGGGAGGGGGGAGGGGTAGTACTGCTGGCGGCAGGGAACATGGGTGAGTAAGTTACAAGACGAAATACGAGAAGGAAGTAAGAGTACGTCCCGAGTATATCGGGGCGACCGGGCCGGAATTTGCAAAGTCGACTGGGACCGAAGGGAGGGGGATGCGATTACTTCTAATACCAGGAAAGAGATGCCCGAAAATGAAGGGGGAAAATCAAAATCACTAGAAGACTGGAAGGGGCTGATTTGGGGAGGAAAAGGCGGGGACCAAGAGAGAGAGGGGGGGGGGAGGAAAGCCAAAGATCCTTCGACGGGAGGAAGATCATGGGAAACCTGAAAAGGAAAGCCACGGCAGAAAAGAAGAGGAGGGGGCTTTTCAAACACCTTTTGGGGGGAAAGAAGATACGTAGTTAGCTAACACTTTTGTCGAGTACCATCCTCGACTTCAATAGGGGCGTCACCGTCGTTCTGGGGGGAAGAATATCAAAAATCGGAAGATCTTCTGAACGGTTTGCTTATACAGCCTTCGTAGCGGTTCTCTAAGTCAAAGCCTCACACACCCTGAAAGTCAGGAACTGAAAAATCACTAATGCCGTAAGGGTGAAAGAGGGGGGGGGGGGAGAGGAGAGGTAGGAGTTAAAGAATCAAGAGACCCAATATCAGAGGGGCATCCTGAAGAATTTCGTCCAGCACCCCGTTCTAAGAGAGGGCTCCAATCTTCAAAGAAAATCCGATGAAAAACGTGAAAACCAGGGGCGGAAAGAGAAAGAGGGGGAAAGGGGGGGGAGGCGCAACCTCAAAATGCAACTACCTCATTTAAAAAAAATTTCACTTAAGATGTCGGGAGACATCTTGTTGTCCAACCCGGAAGAAGAGCAGGGCGCATGATGAGAGAGGGAACTAGAAACAAAAGACATCTAAGAAATAGTCTAATCGAAGCGTTTTTTGCCGACATCGCAACAATGGACTTCAATAAGACAACAGACCTCTCCAATTCTATACGCATTGAATTAGCCTCTTTAGGGACAATACGACGGCGTCAGGGAGGAGTCCGGGGAAAAAAAAAGGGGGGGGGGGAAGACGTTGATCTTCATGCGATGAACACTCATGATTGAATACACAATTCTGACGCTTACGAAACGAAAGATGTGCCTTTTCTGCCGCTTGGTAAATGGGGAGACTGCGAGAAAAGTATGGAAGGCAAAATAAGGGGGAAGGAGGGAGAGGACTCCGGAGGTAATTTCCCAGGTAATTTGAGGTCGCGCGATGACTCGATTGAGACTACGCCGGCGAGTTGGTATTGGGCGACTCTGCCCAAGGGGGAGCGCTCGATTTCAGTAAACGGCATCACAGAGGAAGAGGGCCTGGGGAATATTGAGAAAAAAGGCGGAAGGTCAACGGCGAAGTCTGTTAGCAGCAGCTGAACCCGCCGAGAAAAAGCCGCATCAAGGTGCACAAAGAGACCCTTGACATCGAGCACAATGTTGTGGACCTATGACAAGAGCGAGGACCAAAAATCAGGCTGCAGAGTCGAGTACACAAGACGCCCGGGAAAAAAAGGGGGAAAAAAAAAGGCGTAGGAACTACTCACCTGGGTGCAAGATGGAGTGGGTTCGACTCGTCCCATGAGACTACAGCCACTCTACTTACGATCTCATCAGAGGGGGGGGGGAGGAAAGATAAGAAGAAAAAAAAATTCGCGGGCAGGGTCACGAAGACGGAAACAAGCCATACGGGGGGGAAAAATTTTCATCTGGAAAGACCGGGTTGGTACCCATCTCTGGGGGGCAATGTTTGTCAAGGAATCGGCGCGGGAACATTAGGGGGGTCCTGGGAGCTCAAGTGGAAAGGGTACGAAGGGGGGGACCTTGATGCGAAGTTCGACTCAAAGCCGTCCGACGGCAGTCAAATCGAAGGGCAGGAAGACTGAAAAGTTAACGAACAGCGTCATACTCTTCCCTCGGGTGAGCCAGAAAAAAAATCGAGGACGCCGGGGAGGGGGGGGGGGAGAAGGGAGAAAAGACCCACCAGCGGTATTTCTTCCTTAAATCTCGCCGAGCAGACAAAAGATCGGCGTGCAATCTCCCGAAGAAGAAAAGCGACGATGGGACCAGTCTCGGAAACATCTAGGGGCCCGGAAAAGAAAAAACGGCAAATAGGGTAGGGGGAGGGTACGCAGCAATCTGGTGACCTTATTGTCATTAAAAAACCTTCCGAAGAGGAACCTCTCTCCACGCCGCTCAAGTCCGAAGAAAAGACAGGAAGGGGGGCCACTAAGGGGATAAAAAGGGAGGCGCGGGAAGAAGGTAAGGGAAGGTGCTTAGAGTGCCGACCGTCGGGTGTGCTCAGGGGACTCAAGGAAACAACGAGCGATTAGGGAGAGGGGATGGGAAAAGGACGGCAGGGGAGGGGGGGGAAGAGGGGGACTCTAGCGCAAGGGCCACCATTATCTTCCCTAGAGGGTGAATCCACTAAAAAATTCCTAGGTCTCAATAGAAGGAAAAAGACGGGGGAACAAGAAGGGGGGTATTGGGCTCCGTAGGTTGGCCGACTGTTCTATGAAAAAACAAAATACGGTCTAACAAGGCTTGCCCGAGGCCTGAAAGGTATGTAGAAGACAGGGGAAGACTACTGACACGTCGAAAGCTTGGTGATGTCATGCTCCGTCTAGTTAAAGTTGGGATATGGGGGTCTATGCATTATTCTTGAAACTCTTTCGAAAAAGGCACGAGAGTCCCCAGGAAGTCAACGGGTAGTTATTTAAGGTATAATGGCTACTTTATGTCGGAGGGTTAGCGTCGCAGAGTCGGGGGGGGAAAAGTCTTACGACAAAAAAGGGAAGGGACGAGAGCTTGAACTTCTCGAGCAACACGACTTCTGAATCTTCCTATCCGCATAGTGAAAAAAGCAACCGTGTTTTCACGCGACAAACAAATTCGATGTCACACGAGAAGCCGTCCCAGCGGGAGATCCAGGAACAGGGGGCATGAGGGGGGCGATAAAGAACATGAAGTACAGGGAGACGAATCGAGCCGGAGACGTTGAGACCCCCACAGCGATAAGAGGCGGCACGCCTTTTAACACCGCCAAGTACGAGTCGCGTAGTGAAGTCGGGGCAAAATGGCCTCAATCATCTGGACCGGGTATGACGAGAAAAGGAAAGGAGAAGGGGGGCCTTCGGGCAGTCCGCATCTGATGAAGCGGCCCGCGCTTCGAGCACCACGAATCCTCGGGAATGACGACTCTTGACACGATGCTTCCCGTGATGAGTCGCGAAAGAAGACTGGACGAAAGGGAGGAAATCAGGCACAGCCCTCGCTACCATCACATGACAGGCTGTCTACCGAAGGAAACTCTAGGCTCGAGGCAAGATTGACGGGTCATTTGAAGGAGCTTGTCGGGAAAAGAGATGGGTGAAGGAAAATCGATGAATAGCGGCAGCAGCCACTATTACCGAAATCTAAAATACCTATCATGATTGACGGCATAATGAAAAACTGGAAGAAGAGAGGCACGGGAGAAGGAGACAGGAACCTAGTTAAGTCACCCAAATGTGATCCGTTCAATCCCGAGGCGGGAAATGGTCTCGACGTTGGCGAAGGGTCGGGAGAGAAAAGAAAGGGTCGGTAGTTCTTAACCCCCGGATCAAAAATCCGACGTGTTGTCACCAATGCGGTCGTCGTACCCAGGTGCCCGGATAGTGAAAGGGATACGATGGGCAGGAATAATGGGAAACATTATCTCTGTAAGCAGTCTGTAGTCAGGGTTCCGGGCGAATAGAGGGAAACGCAGAACTGTTGCTTATCGCCAGAGAGTCGCGAGGGGGGAGTTTTCTTGGCGCGGGTCTTTAGTTGCGGGAATAGCTCTAAAAAGGAGGAATTAGTCAAAGGTCTACAGCCTGTAACAACTACCAAGACGAGGTAGAGGAGGCTCAGTCTGCTATCTTAACAGAAGGGAACATGCAAGGAACGAGGAGAATGGAAAAAGGGAGATAAAGGGAAAAGGAGAAACTATCCTATCTACTACGGGGCTCTAACCACGAATGGGTGAGGACAGCTAAGGATTGTAGCCGGGAGAGAAAAACTAAAAAGAGACTTGCCGGGAAGCTTCCCTCGCGCTCCGCATAGAAAAGGCTGACGAGGGCGCCGATGGGGTGGGAAAAAGCAGTCTTATCGCACTAGTTGCGCCTTAGTCTCATACGTCACTACGAATGAAGGGTAAAGGGGGAGGTAGGCGGCTCAGTGGCTGGTGCATCGACTTATTAGCGAGCCTTCGTACAATAAGAGGAACGTTCCTCTGGCATCCTTATGATGCGATTGTCTCTGGGGGTCGTAGAGAAAAGGAGGGGGGGGGTAAGAGGAAACTGAGGGGTAGGACACGAGAAGCCATTGTAGTACGGTATCAGGCGGACGAATCCCTTCGACGTCGCGGGGTAAAGAGGTCGGCGGGCATTCGGTTGCGCTGGTAAATCTCAAATCATGGAAAAAAAAGGAAATGGAACAGAAGGAAGGGAGAGGGGGTTTGAGATAAGAAAGGCCATAGATAGAGGACTGCAATCGACAACCACTACGTAAAGCAACTCTAGAGGAGCGCGGTTTTCTTCCCAATGCGTGAAAGAAATATCTCGCGGGTGGGAAGGTAGAAGCCGATAGCTTCATTCGAGCATTTCCCTTCAAGAACGAACGACCCTCCCTATAGAAGAGGGGAAGGGAGAGATCAGGGGATACTCTCGCTTTCCTAAACACGTGGGGGGCGAGACTCTAGTCTGGGGCATTAGTTGATACGGGGAGAAGTCCTTGTTAGAGAACAATTCAATGTTAAAATGGGGGGGGCCCGGGGGGTGGGGGGAGGCGAGAGAATTATAGAGGTTCTCACTCTACATACATCACCCTCATTCTAACGAATTCTACAAGGCAATCGCTAGCCCTAAATAGCGGGACTAACGAGGGGGGCTAGGTCGGGAAACGAGTAAAAAAGTCCAAGTTCCCATATGAAAATCATGACGAATGTTAGTACCAGCACCGCTGGGTAGACGCAGGGGACTTCGACAATCTTTGAAAGAGAACTGGCGTAAAAAGGGCCCCTGGGCTATAGGCTCGCACCGTCTAAAAAAACCCTACAACCCTTAGCGAAAATTTGGGGGGGGGGGGGGGGTTTGGGGTTGTATGTTCTAGCAAGGTGATCTTCGCCTTTGCCCGATGGCATTGCACAAAAACGGCAGAGATGGGAGGGAAGACGTGAGAGAACCTCGGCCGGACCACGAAAGAAATCGGTACCTCGAGGTGGAAAAACCAAAGCAAAAAAAAAGCATGGGGGAGAAGGGGTGAAGACACAGTACATCTTCAAGTCAGCTAGAGAGGAACAGGAGCCAGGGAAAGAGGGGGAGAGTTAGGAATAATCGGCTTCCGTCTGAAGACATGGCGGCGTGGAGAGGGGTTCCTATTGTAAGAGGCATTGACGAATGACAATCGGTACACAAAACGATGCTGACAGGTACCGACAAGTGCAGGGGAGGAGGGACTGGAGGACGATGGGCAGGGAGGACTTAGGGGGGGGACTGGTCATCGACTGGGGTTCTGACTCTTCTTGCCATTATTGCCGCCGAGATTAATCGGACGGACCTCATCAGGGGGACGAAAAGAAGTCTAGGGTGGTGGCGACTAAGCCAAAACACGGCGAAAGAATGGGAGGAGGCGAACAAGATGCCGGAATCTGGAGGCCACGGCTGTGGTTAAAGTCTAGGGAGCGTCGACAGGGGGAAGTAGGAACCCGACCGAGGTCAGAAAAGCCGGGAAGAAGGGGGAACATCAGAGGACATCGAGGCAGAAAAGTAGTCTACATGGGGGGAAACAGAGCACCAAGAGGAAACGCTCTGCCTGAAATTAAATGATTACAAATTCGCTCGATATGTGTTTACCACAAAGGGAAGGGAAGGATACGAAGAAAAGTTCAACGGTGCAATCGGATGGAGGTGAAGGAGGAATCAGTCGAAAAAGAGAGAAAGGAAGAGAACGAATGA
>Ga0179591_1380183_pt1 | contig 13310 bp, 12 predicted proteins | sample CZOMad2_1_08_16f_FD_182891 | JGI IMG/M metagenome (GOLD analysis project Ga0179591, IMG submission 182891) | Vadose zone soil fungal communities from Angelo Coast Range Reserve, California, USA - CZOMad2_1_08_16fungal (PacBio error correction) | ecosystem: Environmental > Terrestrial > Soil >...
GAGGAGTTCCTCACGTCCGACGTGCCTGAGAGGACGTCCTTGAAGATCGTTTCTCAGGGAAGAACCAACGTCAGGGCTGAGAGGAAACAGGATAACCAAGGGGAAGAGCAGCACGATCCTACATTCATTCATGAAAAAAGGAAAAAAGCCAATGAAGAGAGAAGGCACGGGGAAGGATCGCAAAGAAAAAGAAATTTCGGAGGTTGTCGAGAATCAAGGGGGGGGTTTGGAGGGGGTGGGGGGGGGGGCATAATCTTCTCATGCAATGAAACTCTAGGGGATGTTAGAGCCATCGGTTCCAAAAAAAGAAAAAGGAAAATGGGAGAGAAAAAAAGCTTCCGAGGGAAAGAAGGAGGTTCCTACGGGTCTGAACGTGGGACAAGGGAGGACAAAAACAGTGAGGTAGATCAAGGGGGGGGCATTTCTTTCTGGGGTCCTTTGAAGGGGAGAGAGGCCACGTTAAGGGGAGGTCTGAGGAAGGGTAATCGGGAGGGGGGGGGGCGAAGGGGTTTGTCTTTGGGGGAGGGGGGGGGAAAGTGAAAACCTTGGGCCTGTGTGAAAGATACGAAAGGGAGCCGTTGGAAATGAAGGGGGGCGAAGATCAGCAAAAATGCGGAAAATGAAGGAAAAATCAGAGGAGAAGGTCGCATCGGGTACGTCTAAGAGAGGAAAGCCTGAAACCTCGACAAGCGGATTTGGGCGACCGAGGGGTCGGCACGGGAAAAAAAGCAGACTAAGGGGAAAAAGAAGAAGATAGAAAGAGAGATCTCGTAGTCGTCCGAAGGCCCTTACTGGAGGATATCGGGGGAGTCGATGCTCAAGAGGGAGAAACAGAAGGTACTACCAGAGAAGCTAGTGGGACTGGGACCTAGTAAAAAAGGTAAAAAGGATGAGGAGTTGGATGGTAATAACAAAGTCCTCTTGCAGCAGATACATAGAGATAGGAAGCTCATTGAGAGAGAGATCCTCACAAAAAAGAAAATTGAGGGCAACCTCTAGATGTGATCTAGGCAGACTCCTTCGTAAGCAGCAACCTCTGGGGGAGGGCCTCTTCAAATTTTAGGGGGCCACGAAAAATCCGAGCCGAATTCAGGCTTGGAGATATCTTAAGCCTATCTCGGGCCTAAGGGGAGGAGGGTACAAAGGATACACCGAAGGTAGGGGGGGAAGTGGGGGTGTCTTACGGAGGGAGGGGGGGACCTGAGAAAAAAGACTAAAGGGGCTGGGGGGAGGAAGGGATAAGTGGGGTCGTAGAAGCTGTCCTCTTTGAGCGAGGATTCTTGGAGGATATATCACCTGAGGGAAGGGACGGGTCAGAGAAAGATATATAAAACAACAGGGAATTATGAGGAAAGAGAGAATGTCTACCTCTTTGATAAAGAAAGGGGCTTGGGGGAGGAAGAGGCCCAACCCTCGTTCAAAAGAAAACCTGCACGGAAAAAGAAATTACCAGATAGAGGGACTCAGTACCAGGCTCCGGAGGATTCAAGCGCAGAATCAGGAAAAAAAGACTAAGAGAAGGAAAAATCATAAAAGAATGAAAGGAGCTACGGCGGAACTAAAAAAAGGGGAGCTCTGCCTTCTCAAGTGCAATACAAAGGGGGCACCAGGCGGGGAGGGACGAGGGCCAGTTCTGCTAATAAAATCCGGGAGTAGGACGGGATGCTCGTAAGAGAGCAGAGAAGAAAAAGGATTGCTACTTGGTCTTGAAAAGACACTAGGGGACTGGATCCATGAAGAGAGGTTATGAGAAAAGGGACGATGTAGGAGGGGGCTCATTTGTAGGGGACACAGGGACTTCTAGAGGGTGAAAAGGAGGCAGACCGAGGGAGAGGGAGGAAAGCAAGAATCCCCTCACGTGGAGGGAGGAGATACATCGTCGAATGCGTTAGCGTTGAGAAGGATTCCTTGGGAATTACGAGGAACCTCGAAAGGAACCTGATAATCCCAGTGGATAGGACAAGGATGGGAGTCTGAGAGGGGAGGAAGAGAATAGGATCTTAGAGGTCGGTAGGTCCGGAAGGGGGAAGAGACCCGGACTACCTTCTCTCTCTTCGGAAATAGTAAGGCTTAGAGATCCTGATGAAAAAAGTCTCAAGAGTCTCTAGGGAAAGGAAAAGAAAAAACTCAGAAAATATGCTTACGGGTCCATTTAAACAGGGAAAACATCAGGTTCAAACAGGGGACCAAGTTCCCGGATGAAAAAGAGAGAAAGTCAAAAAAAAAGACTGAAACGAAAAACTCTAAACAGGTCGTGATAGATAAGAACAAGAAAAAGATGAGCCAGAAAAGGGGGTCCCAAAAACCTGAATCTCGTCAGTCGTAAAAGAATCGGAAGGTGGGACTAAAGAAGGGAGCGCAAAAGTCGGAATCAGAATTTATGGGGAGTCTCAGGAATCGGCAGTGAAAGAAAAAAAAAATCTAAGTGGAAGATCGGGGAGGGAAATCTACCTCTCGATTGGCATTTGCCTAGAGAAGGGAGCTTGTCTCGAAGAGATATCTTCACAAAGGGCTTGGGGGAGAAAAAGAGAGGGGGGGTTGTTTCTGCTGGGAAGAGGTTCCAGAATTTCGGAATCTGAGAAAAGTTCGGAGGAAGGAAAGTCAGATTGACCTTAGAAGAGACAAGCATACGCGCGTTTATTTTTAAGAGATCTACAACTGGGAGAAATTACAATACAATTATTAAACGGGGGGAAGGGGGGCTGAAAGTCCAATCATGTACTCCCAACAACAAACGAGAAAAAGAAGAGATTGGAAAGACCTTCAAAAAAGTAGAAGAGAAATTACGGGGGGAGGGGACCTAATTAACTTCCAGGCACTATTCGCGAGGCGATATCAAAAGAAAAAAGAAAAGAGGGAACGAAGAGGATCAGAAAGGAACCGATCAAAACACCCGTCTGCACAAGGGGGGAAGGACCTGCTAAAGGGGGACCAAAAAAAGATCTAGGGAACTCGAAGGAGGAGGAAAATTGGTGATCCTGTTGAGGAGGCGTTTCTATAGGCATTCATCTCGAGACGTCTTAGAAGCTGTGGAAAGAGGCCCAAGTCATAAAAGGGAAAGGAGAAAATAAAAAGGGTGGAGGGAAATGACGGTAAATGCATAAAAATCAAAGCCGAGCTCTTGGGGGGACAAGGAGAAAGTTCTGAAGTAAGGGACGAAAAGAGGGAAAAGGAGTGGGATCGATCTGTAAACTATCATGAATGTTCATCGACGGGAAAATCGAATGTTGTCTGGGAGGGTATAGAGGGGGTTCAGAAAAAAGGAGCAAAGACCCAGGGGGAATAGTCCTCATCGCAAAAAGTCTGCAACGAAATTCCCGCAATCTCTCCCGGAAAGGGGCTTGAAGAAAAACAAAAGGTCGAAAAAAAAAAAGGCCGTCGAAGAGCAAGGGGGAGACTTCACTAAAGAGGGGGGGAGATCTGCGTATCGACAACCATCTCTTAGAGCTGGACTGGCCGACAACTAAGGGGAAGGAAGCTAGAAGGAAAAACTCACACCGAAGAAGAAGGGAGGCTGAAACAAGAAGGGATCTGACCTTTGCTAAGGAGGGATTACGCGTGGAGGAAAGGCCAAAGACATGTACTAAACCAAATGGCAAAGAAAGACAATCGAGGACCAAAAGAAAAAAAAAAAAAAAAAACACCAACTGAAGGAAATCTTCTCCGTCGGGGAAAAGAACGGGGGAACGCCGCCAAAAGACGAACTCATCGGGAGAATCCGGATCTTTGAAAAAAAAAGAACGGCCGCGGGTCAGAACGACGGTGTAGGGAAAATTCCAAAGGGCTCCTAAAATAACGTCAAGAGGGGGGGAAAGCAGAAAAAGGGTATTAAAAAAAGAAAAAAAAAAAAAACCCCGAGCTTAAAGGGAGGAGAGGACGAAGCGTCGAAAAATTTCAAGAAAAGTCAGGGAGGGAGGAAATTTCATGGAGGGCCGAGGGGAACCGGGTTCAGAAAAACTTTCATCAAAGATTTCCGGGATCTTAGAACAAAAGTATTTATGAAAGATAGATTGGATCCTCTTGGGATAAAATGCGGGAGAAGAAGGGGGGTCTACAACCAAGGTCACAAAAAAGAGGAACCTAAAAGAAGATGCAGGAAGGAAATTGTACCAAATCCTCTAAGCCAAACCTGAAGCTAGGAAGGAAGGAGAATAAAAAAATCAGAGAGAAAGAGACTTCTCATTCAAAGGGACAAGAAGTCTCGCTGAATTCTCGGCCCAAGGGAAGTACCTAAAAAAGCTTTCTAGGGAAACACATCTTACAGAACTCTAAAGAGAAAAAAGAATATCGAGGGGAGACATCAAGAGAGGGAAGACGTATAATGAAGTCTCATCGCATCGGGGTGCGTCCGAGGCATCTGAAAGAGGAAGGGGCCCGAGAGTCAAAAAAGAAAAAATAAAAGAGGGGGGAGTGTAGTCAAGAACCTTACTAAAAAAGGAAGAAAAGGGTCACATCTCTCTGGGTCGAACGAGTGAGGGAGGGGAGGTCACCTCCGAGGAAGAGAAAGAATCGCTAAACGTATCGTCATAAAGATGGTCAAAGCAAAAAGAGCAGCAAAAAGGCTGGCGATTATCAGCTCAACGAGTAATTTTCAGTTTAATTTCCGGGAAAAGAAACTACTCGGAAAGACTACCGAGAAGGAGGGCATTCTAAAAAGAGGAAATCCTCTGAAGAAAGGTCTGCATCCTAGAGAGGTGTTCCTGATCGGAAAGGGAAAATCTCAGGAGGTTCTAGGTGTCAAACCCATGGACAAGTGAGCCCAGAGACCTCAAAAGGAAAGTGCTAGAAAAAAAGGTACTGAGGAAAAAAGGGAAGTGAAAAAAGGGAGTCGTGGAAGAAAAAAAAAAACCCACAAAACCAAAACCACACAACCAAAAACACCAAGACCAAAAGGAGAAACTCGTAAAAGACAGGCGAAGGGGGCGGAAGAAAGTTCGAAAGAAATGGATCGAGAAGGGGGGATGTTAGTTAAGAATAGGGGAAGTCAGAAGATTGTCAGGAATCTTGAGAAGTTGAGGAAAACGAAGATTCCCAACCTCGCATGGGAATCCTTCAAAATCTCGAAAAGAGGCTGGGGGGGGAAACGTCACCCGGTCTCTTAGGAGGGAAGGCAAAAGCTCACCTCTTTTGGGTTTCGCGGGGCCGGGACCGAGGGGTGCAGGGAAGGGCTCCGAAGGGTATAGGGAAGCGGAGAGGTTCGTAAACGGGAAAAAAGGGGGGGGTTCGACGCGCCCGCCCGAAGGGATTGCCGAGGAACGGAGACAAGAGAGATAAAGGGTCACAACCAACTTAGCCTTCCTCACGGAGAATTTCCAAGATGAACAACACAGGGGAAGTAGGTGGGGGACGCGGGAGAGGAGAACGGACCTTGGGGGGATAACAAACCGGTGTTGGGTAAGAATGGGGCTGGAGTAAAAAAGAACTTAGTAGCGGCTCTATCACCAGGATGGGGGGAAAAGGGGAATAAAAAACTGGAAGGGAAAGGAGAAAGTTCAGCCAAAAAGGGCACACTCAAGCACCGTCCTGAAAAATTCTAAGAAGAAAAAATGGGAAGTTGGAAAAGAACCCTCAAGGAGAGGGACTACCTAAGTAGGATGGGAGACCATGAGAACGAATGACGAGAGGAGGTATAGAACACATTAAAAAAAACTCCGAAGGGTAACATGAAGAGGGAGGGAAGTAATAATTCAGGCCATTCGTTAAAGGACCCCTTAAAAAAATAAGAGAAAAGGTTTGAAAAGAAGAAAAAGGTCCATGGGGAGGATTTCCGGGAGATCTGTCAAAAGTAGGAAAAGTAAGGAGAGAAAGACAACCGGTCATCTCTCAGTCAGCAGAGATTTTGCAGGGGGCTATCCATAAGGGATTTTGAAAAACAGACGTGAGAGTTTTGAGAACGAAGGAAGCTCCCAAGGTTTCCGAATCTGTGAAAAGAAACTCAGGGCGAACGAATCTGAAGATCTTGAAAAGGAAAAAGGAACTATTAAAGAAAAAGGGACGGAGGGATTGGAGGAAAAAAGGGAGGAAATCACTCCGGCTAATCATTCATTATCGGGGGGGAGAAGATCCGACATCGAGGCAAAAATAAGCCCTGGGGAAGAGTCATAAGGGAATGCGGGGGGGGGGGGGAAGACCTTCCTTCTGCAGGCCACGGAAATTTGAAAAATACGAGGGCGACAGAAAAAAGACTCGAGGGGAGAAGAAGTGACTTTTCTGGACATGGGAAGCTTGAAGGAAAGGACTACAGCAAACAAGATGTGAAGGGAGCGCAGCCCACCGCGTCAACACTTCTAGAGAGATCTCAAGAAAGGGAAAAAAGAAGCAAAAGAAAAACCGGAGTGAAGGAGGGGGATGGTCGGCCGTGCCAACGTCGGGAAGAAAAAGGAGAAGGGGACGGAAAGCAAGCTGGGAAAAATACTCAAAGTCTTTCTTTAGGAAAAACCGAACGAGGGGGGGGGGAAAACGGGAGCGGGGGGGACCTGAAGACGAGGAGGGGTGTGACGTGATCCTCCTCTGAGACTATGCGGATGGCTTCCAGGGTGGAGAGTCGATTACATTAAGAAGGGGGTTTCATGGGGGAATCTCAAGGGGAGGGGACCTCTTTCTGGCCGTGAAGGAATCTTGAATCTGCGGTACGCCATAGCGTTAAAGAGTCGTGGAACCAATCTAGAGAAAAGAAAGAACTAGTATGTAAGATCTATTCAGGAGCAAAGCTTTGAGAAGGCGTGATGAGACTCACAAAAAGGTCAATAGAAAAAGAGGATCTCGACCTGACGCTAGAGAAAGGGGGGTCACTCGCTATCCACCTTCACGGTCGAGACACTGAGAAGGGCCTCGAATAAAGAAAAACTTCAAAAAGGGAAAGAGGGAAGACTAGAGGGGGGGAAGGGGGGACCCTTTCCTTAAATACACCTTCTTGCCTGGGCCGAGAGAAGGCATTGCGAAGAAAACTTAGAAGGAAGGTGCGGAAGGATCACGAATAAAGGGCGCGCCATTTCAACAAACGCTGAGAAATTCCTGGGGGGATGAAATCATAGGGGGGAAAGGTGAGAGGATGCCGAGACCGCGGACACTGGGCAAGCTCTCATCACTTCCTTACGGAAAGAGCAGTCGGTACCGAGCAACCTCAAATAAAAAACTCGAAGGAGAATGGAGGAGAGACGGTCTGGATAGCTAATAAAGTTGCTCAGAACGGGTAACAGAGGGAGAAGCCGTCAAAGAAAAAAAGGTCTTTAAGGAAAAAAAGGAAGGGAGAAAGAGCTGAACTCATGAGGGAAAGGAGGGGATTTAAGCCGTCCTTTCCTAACCTCTCGAGCAGGATACCTCGGAAAGAGGAGATAGGCGTCTAAAAAACGGCAAGGATTAAGGGAGAGGGAAAGTACCGAAGAAAATTGGGCCTTAAAATCGGGGGAAAAAGGGGGAAAATAACGGGTAGTCCTTATCTACTCTTGGGAAAACAAGAAAGGTGTGAGACTCTGGAAGAAAGCGAATGCAGGGAGGGGAGAAAGCTGAAAGAGAAGAGTTCTCAAACTTGTCACGAACGTGGCTGCGAGATCGGCAAATGCCGAAGTCGACCAAAAATGAAAACGCAACAGGACGTGTGAGGCTTCTACTGGAGGCTGCATCCGCTTCAGGAAGGCTGGAGGCGAAAGGGAGGTCCTTTGGTATGGAAGGGAGACTTTGCGGAGAGTGAGGGCGGAATCTACTACGGAACAGCCGCTTCATGGTCGGACCCTCGAGGTCAAAAGGCTATGGTCTGAGGTGCGGGGGAAGAAAACCTCCAAGTTGGGGGGTGGACGGGTCTCCTGTAGAGTAAGTAATGCAAGAGGGGAGGGCTTACAGAGGAGAAGAGGACTGGTTCTGTCACGTTGCCTGACCTCATGGGGGGACTGGAAGGCTAAAGAGAGTACAAGAGGCACAAGGGGAGAAATGAAAAAGGTAGAAAGAGTATGATCCCAGTGACTCCGTTCCCTTGCCTAGAAAGAAAAGAGGATTATTAAAAAGGAGGAAAAGAAACACGAAAATCGAGGAATTTAAGGGGGTCTGAAAAGAAAGAGGAGTCTTGCGCTATCTGCCCGAGGGAAGCAATGGCACGTGGAAAAAAACAGCGTCAGGGTCAAAAGAAGACCTAGAAAACGAAGGAGGAAAAAAAAAAAAACAGAAGGGAATCTAAAAAAGTGGGAGAGAAGTCGCAAATAAATATAGGAAGGAAAGTCTCTCGTCGATACCTAAGTCGGCGACGGGAAGAATCAAAGGAGAAAGGAGAAACTTTCAAGCAAAAGGGAGATAACGAGGAGAACCGAAGCAGTAGCGATGAACATCCTCTTATAGGATATGGAAGGATGCTCACCTAAAGAAAGCCGGGGAAAGGGGGGGATAAGAAAGGAAGAATTTTTCGGGGAATGAGGGCGACTCAGGGCCACGTTCGTGAGTCTCTTCTGTCGATAACGAAAGAGAAAAGGGTCATCGAGAAAGAAAAAAGGCGCTGGGAGGGGGATGTCGAGAGGGACTTTTGTCGGAAAAAAAGAATAATCTAACAGGAGAACTCGTACAGGACAAGGAGGGGGGAAAAGTTCTTCCAAACTCGCGGCCTCTGAGAAGAGAACTGTTCAAGAAAAGTGATAAGAAAAAGGAGAGTACAAGAGGAGAAGGGGGAAAAAGGTGTTACATCTAGGCCACTGAACCTACGAAGAGGAAAGAGGGGGGAGGAGACCTCATAAGGAACTTCGAGAAGGAGAAGAGACTCAAAGAAGGTCGATCAGGGGAGGAAAAAAAAATGAAAAAGGGAGAGGAGGTTTAAAGAAGGAACGAACGTATAACAAAATAACACGCTAGACTCACGGAAGAAAAAGGGAGGTCATTACTCTGGAACTTCAGGGAACTTGATCCAAAAAAAACTTCCAAAAAAAAAAAAATCGGGAGAAAAAAGGAAAGTTATCTTCAGAAGAGAAAAAAGAGAAGAAATTCTGAGCCTAAACCTCTGGGATCGTGAGACTATCAGGAAAAAGGAAGCAACCGATGGGACGAAAAAAGAAAGTTTTGTGTGAAAAAAGCAAAAAGAAGAGGGGAGTGAAAAAAGAGAAAAAACTCTTCTTGACTGTCGCACGCCTCTCTGAAAAATTGAGGCCGGAGACTCATTGAGGAATGACTTAAAAGGGGTACAGAGAGGTAGGATGAAAAGAGAAAAGGTGGCAGAGAGGATCCTGCGTGTGATCTCTTTTATGGGAAGAGGTCCTTTAGAACAGGTATTGGAAATTCACACCCACAAGAAATAGATTGAAGAAGAAGACGTAACTCTCCGTAGGAGCAAAATACGCAAAAAATAACTCTAGATCTGGAAGGGCGCAATAGGAAAAAGAATAAAAAAGAGACTGGCGAGAAAAAAGAAAGCAGAAAAGGAAAAGGTCCGAAGAGAGGGAATCCTCGGCCTACATCAGGACGGATCAGGGGTCGACGAAGAAAGTCTTCAGAAAAACAGGTGAAGGCAAGAGAAAAAAATTATTAAAGGAAGGAACTTTGAAGAAAAGGGAGAGGACCCTGCATTCTTAGGAGCTCTCTCGAGGAGAAATAACCACAGAAGAGGGGAGGAAAAGTCATCAAAAGGATTATTTCAAAAAGAAAAGGGGATTCACAAAATTGAGAGGGAAAAACTTGGCAAAAGAGAAAGAGGTAAGCAACAAAGCATTGAGGCAAGGGAAGAGACGCTTCTCCAAAAAAAGAAAGGGAGCTCAGAGAAAGGAAGCCTCTAAAATTCCTTGAAAGGGGAAGGTAGGTGTGAAGAAAGAGGAAAGTCTTGTTCGACGTTGCATTAGAATCAAGCTGGGGGAGGGCCTATAGCAAAGGACTTCAAGAGGGAAAGACTTTCAACTAAAAGGATCGCAAGGATCTGCGGACAGGGGGGGAGGGAAGCAAAGCGCTAGCGCACGCAGAGGAAAGATTCTAAGGAGAGGGAAAAATCGTTACCAAAAAAGGATTCCATAAAAGAGAAAAAAGTATAAAAAAAAACAAAAGTTCATAAAAAAGAGGGGGGGGAAAAAAAGAAGCGAACAGGTCTCTGGGAGGCTCTGCAGGAACAAGGGATCTCCGAAGAAAGCCCGGAGAAGAAATGAAATCGAGGGAGAACGACTGAAAAGGTATGTTGTTCCTGGTGTGTTGGACCTGGCCGATCGGGGGAGAGCTGAGTTAAAAAAAGGAAAGGCGTAAAGATGAGGGTTCTAATGGGATCTTTCAGGGGGGAAGTGGGAGGGCTCCTGGAGATAGAAGAAGGAGAACCGGCGCGACTAAGATGCCAAGAGAAAGGGGGGGCCAACTATATTCGGGTTCTCGGCGCAAGGGAAAAGTGGGTGTGGAGGAGGTTGAAGAAAAGTGCCAAAGGTAAAAAGGTGCTGAACGGGAGGGGGGCTCGTGAGGGGGGGAAAGGGATGGCTCAACGGGTTCTAAGCGAAGAAAAATCGGATTCCTAAAACTTAAACTATTAAGAGTCGAACACCCTCGGCACTGAGAACACTGGAGGGACTCTCAGGAAGATGTGAGGGGGGGGGGGGGAAGGAGTTCGAAGAGGAAAAGGTGTGTTCGAACTTCTTTACTCGGTGGGAGGCCCGGGAGGTAGGAACACGCGACGGTCTGGCTCGAAATGAGAAAGTTACGTGAAGCACTAGGAAAGGTCTGGGGCATGGGGGAAGAGAAAGGAGATAGTAAGGGAAGGGGTCTCCCAAACACCCCCGGGCGCTGTACGATCCCTAAAAGAGCTTTGTGAAAGGTCTTCAGAAAAAAAATCCCAGGGTCAAAAAAAGAAGGGGAAACGAAGGAAAGAACTACCCAGTAAAACTCCTCTCCTAGACTGAACATAATGAGGTTACTACGAAAAGGAAAAAGCAAAAAAACGAATCTTATGGGGGGGGGGTAAAACAAAACACTATCCAGGGAGAGGGTAGTATGCTTTAAGGTAAAACACAAAAAAACAAAAGAAAAACACAATCGCACTATTCTTTCTACTACACCAGATCAGAAACTGGGACGCAGAAAATCTCGCAACCAAGAAAAGAAGGGAGGGATTTGATAAACAAAACACAACTTTGAAAAATACTGAGACATCTTTTGTAATTCTTACCCGAGCGCCAGAGTCCTCAAGAAGGAACTTCGCGAAGTACCTATAAAAGTCCTCGTAAGACTTCGGACACCCTACTAATGTCGGAAGGATCACCTCCATAGCTTCGGGGATCTTAAAGGAAAGCTATTGAGAAAGAACCGAACTTAAAAAAAACAAAGGACAAATATTATAGCGCCAGGGTGTATTTCCGGGGATACGCGGAAACGTCCTTTCTGATCTATGACTCAAAAAACTAAGAGGCCGAAAAAAAATGCAGCTTCCGCCCAATCTATGCTCATACAGGGAAAGTACTAAGATCCCTATTGAAAATCAGATCAAAAAAAAGATCCTGAAGGAGAGGAAAGGATCAACCATGATCTAAGGAAGAAAAGGGGGTCCATTCCCTCATCACGGACGGTTGTGAGTTTCTCCTCAGAAGAGCGGGGAACCCAAAAAGGAGCTCGGAAATTGCGGGAAGGAAAAGTAAAAAAAAGTGGACTTTCTCGCGGCATTCAACCGCAAAGGGGGGCAAAGCTGGAGAAAGCTTAAGGTCCGAAGCGGGAGAAAAGGTGGTTCTCTCAGAAGGGGGAGGAGCCGCGATCGGCAAATATCAACAACAAAAAGTGGGAATATATATGGGCTTGGAAAAAAATTAAAAATAAAAGGCTCGAAGAGAAAAGAAAAACTTCCCTATAAGCCCTTACCCGCAGCGGGGGGGAAAGGGGCCGGTCAGGAAGTCTTTACAGGCCCCAGCCTTCGAGGAGAGAAGCCTGGAAAAAAAAGGAAGCAGCAGCTAGAGGTCTCACTAGCGAAAAAGAAAACGGGAAAAAAAAGCGCCAGAACAAGGCGGGGAGCGCGTTTCGCAATACTATCAAAACGGGGGGAGGAATAAAAAGAGACGCGGAGGAAGGAAAGATCAAGGATTAAAGGAAGATCGGGAAAAAAAAAGTAAGAGAAAGTACTCCATGAGATATGGAGATCTCGGTAAAGAAATCGCATCCTTAAAAAGTTTGCGCGGGGTCGAAAGACCTGAAAAGGGAGGCTTGACTTCTCCTCTTCTGCAGACCGAGGTCACAGCTAACTCTTAAGAAGCAGGGGAATCACAGGAGGGGCCAAAGGAATCACCGGGGAGGAAAAAATAACTGGACTACAGTATCGTACATGACGGGGATCGTAAAGAGAAAGAAGACTGGGAAAAAAACGCGTGAAAAATAAAAAAGGGTTAGACGCAGAAACCGCCGCCGGGCCAGAGACCGAGAAATTCCTGAAAACGCAAAGAAATCTATGGGAAAAGGGGCGAGAAATCATGGGGGAGCTGGCGGCGTAAGATTCATTGCACTGAACGGAGCGAAGTATCGAGGAGAAGGTTCAACTGGGAAAAAAGCCCAAAAGGCTGACTAAAAAGGAGACCAAGGGGGGGAAAGCCTCGATAGGAACGGGATACTATTCAAGAACCTCCGCATCGCCACCACACCTTACCTGGGGAATGACGGAAAAGGAGAAAACCCCGTTAAAAGCTGGAGAAGGAGCGACAAAAACCTGATGGAAGGAAAAGAAGGGGATGTCGGAATGGAGAGGGCGTGGGTTCCGGCATCTGGGGATGTCTCCCCGACTCTGAATGTCCTAGGAGAAGGGGGAGAACCCTCCTAAGGGGGAGATATTCTGCGAAAAGAACCTCGCAAAGGGAATCGCCGAGTAGGAAAAGGGATGTCGGGGAAGGAAGGGAGAAACGATAGCGGAAGGGCTTCTCTTGGGCTTCAACGGGGAAGGAAATCTGGGGGGAGCTTCCGTAGACCAACTTAAAAATCACAGGAGGAACAGCAAAGGGGCGGGAAAGGGGGGGGAAAAATATCTAAAAACAAAAAAGAGGGGACCATATAGAGGGGGAAGAAAGCCTTTCAAAAGAAAAACCCTGAGAACTGGGTTGTAAAGAGGCAACGAAAAAAACGAAAGATCTCCGTGGACTTCACGTGTTTACAAACACAAGCGCCAGGATAGAGACATCAAACGAACCGGAAAGAAGACCTCTACCTGGGAAAAAAAAATTGAAAGGGGAAGAATCCGCGAAGTGACGAGCGACTCGGAAGAAAAAGACGCCATGCATCTCGGCCGCCCGTCTGAAGCATCGGTGAAACCACTTAACATAAAAGGAACCGAGAAGGATCCGAAAAACCTAGAAAGGGGAAAAAAAGGGGAAGAGTTTACAAAGAGGGGTTGTCTTTTA
>Ga0179591_1131847_pt1 | contig 13309 bp, 15 predicted proteins | sample CZOMad2_1_08_16f_FD_182891 | JGI IMG/M metagenome (GOLD analysis project Ga0179591, IMG submission 182891) | Vadose zone soil fungal communities from Angelo Coast Range Reserve, California, USA - CZOMad2_1_08_16fungal (PacBio error correction) | ecosystem: Environmental > Terrestrial > Soil >...
GTAGAGAGGGCGTCCCGGAGATGTTCCATTTTCTCGAGACGAGGACCACTCGGTTCCGCGGGACAGATAAAAAAGGTTGGAATCGTCACAGCGGGATGCCGCGTCTTCCCACCAGGCCAGGGTCATTTCTACGTGGGGCGTACTTGGAAGAAAAGGAGGAGGGGAGAAAAAGAGACAGTTTGACGGGGCTTAAGACCAAAAAAAAAAAACGTAGGACCTCCTCATTAAACCTTTCGCCCCGATCCGCAACGCAGGCTTCCGAAATTACGTCTCCGGGGAACCCTGGGAAATGCCGTATCGCTGCTTGAACATCAGGAGACCAAATTGGAGGAGGGGTTGCTCGGAAGGAGGGAATCCCGCCGTGCTGAATGACATTAAAAAAAGGGGTTAGCCTGGTAAGGGGGAGTCAGCTCAAAAATGGGGAAGGTTCCAAGTAAAGGGCCACCGCCTTTGCGGACGAGAAACTGTGAGATTCTATTCACAAAAAAAGGTTGATTCGGAAGGGAAGTTTGCTGGACGAAGTGTTTCAAAGGATGCCAATACTCGGATGGGGGTTTTTGTTAATAGCGTAAAAAAGAAGGGGGTGGCTGCCCTGGACGCGCAGGGGGGAAGGATCAACTCAAATCCGCGAAAGCGAAACGGGTAGGAGGGGATAGCAAACCACTAGGTTCAAATACACGATCCCACTCCCTGCTCGACATAGTGCAATAGGACTGTCCCTCATATCAAAAACCTGGGGGGGGAGGTACGTCAGGAAGACGAAGCAATGGCATGGGACTAAGAAGACAAGTGCGACGTAAAAGATACGGTCGGGAAGTGTTGGCCACGGAGGGGACGGCTGGAGGGAGGAGGATCCTCAAGACCAGAGGGGGGGAAACTAGAAGCCCGAGATAGAAAGTGCGTCGGGGCTGTCCGGAAATCTTGGGAAACAGAACCGGTAATGGCAGACCTTTCTAAAATATCAGTCTCGTAGACCGCTCTCTGCATGGACGAAAGGGAAGACCCGGCAATAGAAAAAAGGGAAACGCAATGATGTAAAAAAAAACGGTAGTTTGGAATAAACTAACTGGTCAACCGGACGCTGTTGGAGGAGGGGTAAGCGATCAGTCACTCCGGGTCAACAGGGAACAAGCAACAAAAGGGACGTTTAATCGGAGAGAAAAAAAAACCACTTAACTTGTTAAAGAGGACAGGAACTCTAGCCATTACAACAAAACTAGCATCTGAGGGAAAGGGCGAGAAAAAAGGACTGATGAAATGAAAAAGAGGACTAGGAAACCACTCCTGTTCAGGGGAAAACTCGATGAAAGACATATGCCACTTAAAATGGCAGATACTTGGAGGGAGAGGTCTAAGGTGGGATGGGTTGAGACCTTAAGGATAGGTATCAGTTGAATACGGAAGTGTCCCATGAGTCAAATTTCTCCTGGGAAGAATCGAGGTGACCCATATCCGGAAAGGCAACTATAAGTCCAAAAGGAAGATTACGAGGAAAAGGGGTGGGTCAGGACAGTAAGGACTGGAAAGAATTAAAACCTGTCTAACCCAAGAAGATGGGATGCTCTCCTTCCGGTTCAAATGAGAGAAATCAGGCCTAAAAAAAGGGACAGCAAGCCGCCCCGTCTGTAAGAGGCCAAGCACGAAGGGCTCACCATCTCTACCTGGTAACCTCTTCACTAACCAGAGGGACTACAACAACAAACGGCCCGACCCAGGGCCACATCTTCTTCTTGTTTGAAACTCCCTAAAAACGCGGGGAAAAGAAGAAAGAATGATAAAGTAATCGCCAAGAAATAAGCAGTACCGGAAAGGTGGGGAAGGTGCGTCAAAGTAACCCTGTGATGGGGGAAAAAACGGGTACCGTTCGAGTGTCCCAAAAAAAAATCTGGGGACTCTGACCAAAGAGGAGAAAAGGACCGCGGAAAAAATGGGCAAGCGGCAGGTCTGCCGGCGGACCAGAACAGCACCCGGGCACGACCGGAAACGCGGCAAACGAAAATGATTCCGAAAAAACCCGGGGAAACCGGGCGGACGGAACTCCGGGTCGTGGCAGGGAGCAGGGGAGACCCTTGAGACCAAATTGGGTTTGGGACCTGGACCAGGAGGGGATTCCAAGGTACAAAAAAAGGGAAGGCAGAAAAATCTAGGAAAGGAGGCAAAAGCGGAAAAACCTGAAAACGGGGGGCAAAGGAACACCTCTAGAAACAGGGGAGAGGGCATCGGGGGGACAAGAAAGGTAGGGTTCCACGGCGAGGAAAACTACCAAAAAGTCAAAAAGACATGGAAAGAGAAGCTAAGGCGGGACTTGGTCCCTTGGGACGGAAAGGAGGTACATGGAAGAAAGTGCCCGGTCTAAAGAAAATTTCCAGGTACTCTCTTGACGGTGCGTCAAAAGCGAGGGAAACACAATAAGAAGGAGAGGATCTGGACACTGTGTAAAACAGCCCATTCTGAAGGGAAATAGAAACGATTCTCTCACCAAAACGTACTTATATTATATAGATCTTTAAAAGATGTGTAACGTAGGCAGAGCTCGGCAGGCGTGTCAAGAAAAAGTTGGAAAACATTCTGAGAGAAAAGAATAGCAGGCGGAAGGTCTCCTCGGTGCTTCTCAAGCTGTCCAGTAGAAGGGAGGAATCTATTAGAACGGCAGGTCGGCAGAGGTTAACAGTTCAAAGGGAAAAAAATAAGAAAGTGATCTCATGAGAAGGACAAGAAGGCTTGGCCACGAGGGGCCTACGAAAAACTGTCTCACCGTGGACTCAAGGCGAGTGCGCTTCAAAAAACAAAGGATTCAGGAAAAGGGGAAGGGTGGCGCAAAACGAAAGAGGTCCTTGGAACTGTGAACAGGACGGGAAAACAAAATACTGCCTAATTCGTTGGGAGGGAAGGATAAACAAAGGGGAAAAGATGTACAATGGAGAGTCCAGAAGCCTACCGCTGAGTAAGTCAAAACGATCTAAAACACCTGGTGATTCTAGGATACTAAGAAAAGATAGGGGGATTGAACCTTGTTTTCAGAGACGATGTCTCACGCATGAGCCTAAATGAAAAAAAAAAAGCGATCTTCAGTCATGACAACCCGGGGAACAAGGGGGATCAAGACAATTTCCTGGAAAGGGGAGGCGGGGCTTAAAGGAAAGGGAAAGCGGGGCAACTGTGAAGAATCATTTCAAACAGATGATCCAGCTACGAGGGGGGGGGCCGCGGGAAAAACTATAAGAATCGAGAATGAAGCTCTGATAAAAAAAGAGCTCCGTGTAACCGAAAGCAAACAGATGGAGGGGAGGAAGGGAGGGGGGGAGTACAGGTAAATCCTAGTGTGTCTTGGCGTGGGCGGGGGCCCGAGGTCAAGAAGGAACTGGGAGGGGACAAAGGAAAGCTACCGTGCTGATTACTTTGAGTATCATTAAAGAAGGGGATCCCGTGAAAAGAAGATACTGGAAAGAAAGAACTGAAGACAGGAAGGATGATGGACAAACCACGACCCAATACTTCGTGTCCATGGGGGAAGGCGAGGGACGGCAAGCAAGAAGCCGGACGACGGGGACTCTAGACGTGATAAAAGGTCCTCAAGAAGGTCTGACCGGGATAATCGACAGGAAGGCAGGTGAACATCGAAAAAGAGGATGTCGGAAACAAACCGGGGAGAGGAGATCTCCTTCCACTACTTTCGGGTTCAGAGGTGAACGACCAACGGGGGGGAAAAAGCCGAACTAAAAGTAAGGGGGGCAAGCCAGGTCTCTCGTGAAGCCTCATTCTAATCAGGGGTCCTGGCGGACTGACAGAGACTAGGGGGGACCGGAAATAAATGCCTCATGAAGCGGACGAGGAAGGAGGTTCAGATAAATTCCCAGAAAACACAAAGGGAGAGGAAATGGTGACAGAGAAGAAAATTATTGCGGTAGAAGAGGATGCTCAAACGCCGGACCGGCTGACCCAGGTAATGTGGGCAAAACTTCCAAACCCAAGGGAACAGTGAGTGAATGACGCGGGACGGGGAGAAGTGCCCGGAGACCGGCCCGCTTCGTCGTTAAAAAAACGGGGATTCGGACGAGGGGCCAGAAATTAAAGCAAAAACTAAAGTCAACAGGCCGCGGCTGCAAGCAGACCAAGAAAACTTTTTCGCGCCGACGCTTACAAGACCTTTTCTCGAGAAATACCGACAAAAGAAACCATAAGTGGCAAAAAACCGAAGAAGCCTCGGCTGTTGACGGCGCCGGGAGGGAATCACAGCAAAAGGACCACCAAATCTAGGAAAATTCGGGAGGAAGGAAAATTACACATCAACTCGAATCCTGCAAACGGGACGGAAATCGCAAAAGGGGAAAATAGAAGGAGGGGGGGGAAGCTGTCCATGTAAAAGTCACTCGTCAGGAGACAATCTATAAGACCCTGTCGCGGTAGCGGAGGAGATAAAGATTGAGAATTAAAAAGTCCGCAACATCTCCAGGACAAAGACACCACCTCCCGGAGGGAATCTAACTACTGCATTCGGCCAGTCCAAATAAGGAGACCTAACAGGCGTATGGAATCGTTCAAAGAAAGCTCCTAAAAGTGCTTGAATGGAAAGACAAAAGAAAAAAGAAGGTCTCGCAAAAGGCCACAGGAAAATGGATACAGGGTCATTCACGGCGAGCAGAGGGACGTCAAAGAGGACCCAGAGAAAATCTCCCCGCTGAAAAAAATTTGAGGAAAAGGTCGATAGCGGGGGGCGGGAGAAAAAGTGAGGGTGATGTCTATCATTTCAAGAAACCAGAGGCTTGGTCGAGTCGGCCGACGCAAAATGCCTGTAGGGAAAGACGCCGGGCTGCGGCAGGGGGAAACCTCGTTCTACGGGTCATAACCGAAGAGAAGCGAAAAGAGGGCGAAAAAGTCTACACCAAGTTTCCCCGGGCGAATCAGACTGACTACTACAACCTCGCTCCGCTTCACCTAGGTCCTCTTGAGTCTAACCTTACACGATGATGGAAAAAGAAAGTCCTCTGGAGGGCCACGAGGAAAGGGGGATTAAAGTGACCGCTAAGGGAATATCAATCCCGTCAAACGACCCAAAGCGTCCGCTCAAAAGGAGAACTCATGAAACAACAAAGAAAAATGGCTTGGATGAAAAAGAGTCCAATGATGCTTCACCGAGTTCAGTTGGAAAATCGTGAACGGAAAAAAGGGAGAAAGGGGCAAAAAAGTCAAAAAAACACCCACCGAAGGGCGTAGGTTGGAGGGAAGAGTAGGTCGAGGGCTCGCTCCAGGAAAGGAAACAAAAAATCTGGGCCTAGGGACTAAGGGTAACGGCCTCGCGTCGCAAAGGTAGCACCCGGCCAAAAAAAAAAGAAAAAGAAAAAAAAATAAAAAAAAAATCTAATGGGGTGGGACTGAACTTTCGCTGAAGAGAGACGGTATGAAAGACCGAGGGGGAGGTAGGACCCAATAAGACCGTCCTGGGGGGAACCGAAGAAGGAGACGGAACGCAAAAAATAAGGACGCCGGGAGGCAGGCCGACCATTAAAGTCCGAATAGAAGCCCGGTAAACTCGCACAGCTCAATCGAAAACCAAAAAAGTAGAAAACGGATGTGACTGGGACGGGGAACACCGGCTAACGTCAGGGGGAATTAGCTAAAAGCCTTGGACTTTCGGAGAGACGTGAGTGGGGAAAGGGTGGGACAAAAGAAATAAATGGAGGAAGATCAAGTTAAGAGGGGAGGGTCAAAGACGTTGCTTAAGTCCTGGGGACTGTCACCGAATGGCCGTAATCAAAAGGGAAGTTTTTTTTGTAGACAAGACGTACCGGTCAGAGGGTAATCTCGCACCTTAAGAAGCGACCCGGGGGCGGCGCGAAGAAGCTCAAATTTTCAAGCGTAGGAAGGTAAAAATCCTCAATGAGAGGGGGGGGGAGGCCGCGACCAGGGAAAAATTACAGAGTGTTGATTGGAGGGACGTCCAGCCGACTAATTCCTCGAGTTGGCCTGGAGACCAAAGTTGCTCCCTCCCAGAGAGATGAGGGGGGGGGGCCACGGAGGTGAAAATCTCTTATCTCCGAAAGAACGATTGAACTCATCGACCTTGACTTAAACTTTCATCACGGGGAGGCCAGACGATGCGAAAAAAGGACTGCGAGAAAACCTTTAGGGCGAGAGAATCGTATAGGAGACCGAGTTTCCCAGGGGCACGGTCTCCTTTGAAAACATGCGAACGAGCCCAGGCTGAAAAAAGCTGGATCATGGGGGAGCGGGGGCGTTGTGGACGTGTACCTGAACATGGGTCAAGAAACGCAGTTGAAAGAAGAAAACACTAAAAAACGAGGGCCCTTAACCCCGGCTCACGAGCGGCGGGAATCAAAGGGAGAGGAACAGATTCCTTAAGGAAATTGGGAAAGGGTCCAGGCCCTACATCCTTATTAGGAACAGGCAGATGAATATAAAACTAAGGGCTCTACGTCTTAACAAGAGAGAAGGAGGGGGGGCCCAATAAGTGTAGGAAAGTCTTTCTCCAACGTCGCCACGCGGATGATCAGTGAGTGCACTAAACGAGCTCTGCGTTTTTAGGGCAAGACTGAATTGATCATGGAGTTCGCCTGGTCAACAAGGGCAGTAGCCAGTCCACAGAATCAAAGGAGGGCCTGATGTCGCGAGGGGTGAGCGACACGGCCTGACTCCTAGTCTACGGGGTCGGGGGGGGGAATCAAAAAAGAGGCCTCAATCCGACGGTTCCCCCTCGGTCAGAGTCATCCAGGCGCCCTAAGGATTATCTGAAACATTCCGGGCCCAAATACCTGAACGGTCAGGACCGTTAAACTCCCCGCCGTACAAAGGCTGTATCCCGAAACGCTTTCTCACCACTCAGTCTTGGGGGGGGGAGAAGACCCGACTACAAACGTCTAGCGAGAGGAAAAGGTCGTAGTGGTTCAAAGACAAACTAAAAAATCCGCGTACAAAAACAGCAGGAAGGCAGGGGGGAAGGGGAGGTATTCCGCTGAAGTATGGTGACCTGAAATGCGGACAACGAAGGGGACAGGGAAGCGATCACGAAAAGTGAGCAGGGAAGGCGACGTAAAGAGCGAAATAAAAAGAGATCAACTGCGTATAGCCGGGGGGAACGAATTTCGGATCATGCGCCGTGAGTAACGAAAAAAGCAGACGGAGGTTTTCGTGAACAAGGGCGAGGGAAAAAGTGGGCTGCAGGATGTAAACTCAAACAAAAAGGTGACTTAGATATTCAGGGCTCGAGAGAGGAAAAAGACAAAAGAGACTCCTGACGGACAGGGAAATCTGAGAGGAACGTGAACATAATCGCAAGAAAGACTTCGTCTGGTTGGCCCAGGGGGAATAGACAGAGAGAAGACGCGGAAAAGAAAGGGGGCGGAGGGGGGGGGGGGGGGGACGTGTGGGGGAAGGGGGAGTCTCACCTCTCAGGTTGGATGGGAAAGTGACGGAAGCTACAAACGAAGGGCGAAAAAAATGACTCGAAAAGATAAAAGTTTTCATTAGGGGGTCGGGGAAAAGAGGCTAAGAGGGAGATTTCGACGCTGATGTCGATTTACAAAGAGGGGGGACAGACTAAATTATGAAATGTTGGGAGCAGTGAAATCAGGAAATGACTGACAAATGCAGCCCGAGGAGGAGGGGGGCATCCGAACGAGGCAAAGCAAAGCGTGGCGCCACAACAGAAGAAAGGGGACGGGGGAAGGTTGACATGTGAGGTCGGGGGGATGAGAGACTGGCGAAAACAGATGAGGAGGGGACAGGGGGGTCGGGAGATGGGGGAAAGGGGTGTCATGGGTCTTGGGCAGTGGGGGAAGAAGGAAAGGGGCAGGAAGAAAGCAGACGGGCGAGCTGTGCGCGGCGATAGGGAGGGGCAAGTGGGGGGGTGGTGGGGTTTTTCCTGGGCAGAAGGGTTCTTTAGGCGCGTCACGGGGGGGCGGCTTGTGGGGGACAGGGGGGGGGGCCAGCCGGGGTGGCGGTGCGCGGAAGAGCAGAGGGGGGGGGAAAAAGCAGCGGGGGTGGGGTGTGGGAGGGTGGGGGGGGTGGGGGGTGGTTGGTGTGCGAGAGTGGGGTGTGTTGTTTTTTGGTGTTTTGTGTGGGGGTGGGTGTGGCGGTTGGGGGGTTTGGGGGGGGGGCGGTGGGGTGTGGGTGGTGTGGTTTTATGGTGGGGGGGGGGTTGGTGGTGGGGGGGTGGGTGGTGAGGTGGGGTGTGTTGTGGGTGGGGGGGGTGGTTGTTAATCGGGGTGTGAGGGATGGTGGTTTGTTGGGGGGGGAGGTGGGTGGGTGGTGGGGTGGGGAGGGGGGGGTGGTGGGGGGGGGGGGAGGGGTGGGGGGGGTGTGTGTTGGGGGAGTGGGGTGTGTGTGAACCACTGAGGTGGGGGTGGGTGGGGGGGGTGGGGGGGGGGGGGGTGTGGGGGGGGGGAGGGGGGGGGGGTGGTGGGTGAAAGTGGTGTGGGTGTGGGTGGGTGGTGGGGGATGGGGGGGGGGGGTGTGTGGGGGGTTGTGTTGGTGTAAGGGGTGGGGGGTGGGTGGGGGATGGGGGGGGGGGGAGGGGGGGGGTTTTGGGTTGGTGATGGGGGGTGGGGGGGGGTGTTTGGATGGTTTTTTGGTGTTTGTTGGTGGGAGTGGGGGGGAGGGGGGTAAGGGGGATGTGGTATTGTGGTTTGTTGTTGGAGGGGGGGGTGTTGGGTGTTGGATGTGGGGGTGTGTGGGGGAGGGGTTGGGAGGGTACTGTTGTTGGGGGGGGGGGGTGGGTGGGTGGTGGTGTTTGGGGGGGGTGGTGGGTGTTGTGTGGGGTGGTGGGGGGGGGTGGGGGGTGGGGGGATGGGGTGTGGGGGGGGGGGGAGGGGGGGGGTGGGGGGGGGGGGGGGGGGGGGGGGGGGGGGGGGGGGGGGGGGGGGAGGAGGGGGGGTGAAGGGGGGGGGGGGGGGCGGGGGGGTGGGGGGGGGGGGAGGGGGGGGGGGGGGGGGGGGGGGGGGGATTGTGGGGGGGGGGGGGGGAGGGGGGGAGGGGGGGGGGGGGGGGGGTGCCTCAGATGCAAACTCAAGGGGGGCAGCAGTCTCCGATCTGGCCTGGTCCGGCAGGAAAGTCGGTGTAAGGTGTCGGCTCAGGCAGGGGACTTGAGGGACCTGGGTCGGAAAGAACGAAGGCGCAGCGAGAGGTCTGGGGTAGTCGACACGGGGGGTGGAGTAGGCATCGGGCGGGTGGAAGAGGAAGGGGAGGGGGGATAGGTTCCCAGTGGTATCTGGAACAGTAGATATGGAGCTCCCATCCGTGGGAGGGAAAAAGCATCGGCGGTTCGGTTACCTGGTAGCGAGATGTGGAGGTGCCTGGGGAGGGATTAGTGTCTCGTGGGGAAAGGCCAAGTGGGTGGGGGCGGGCATGTGGGGGTATGGCGAGTGCATGAGGACGTTGTATGTATCGGGCGTGGTGTTTGTGTCCGGTCAGGGACAAAAAAAAATTCCAGGCGGCCTTCTCTTCTTCAATGCTCCGGTCGGGCAGGCGGGGCCTCACTCCACTCACGACAACGGTCTCGAGAACACCGTGCTTGAAGTTCTCCGAAGGGGCCGGGGAATTTTAAAACCGAGAAATCAAAGGGATGACAAGTGCACGCAGGGAAGGGCAGGGAGACCCGAGAAGGAAAAAGGGCAAAATGGCGGTGATGCCGGGATTATAAGTACACGACCGCGTAGCGGCGGATGGAAACCACTCTTAGGGGGGGGGGGACATCCATCCACAACATTTGCAACGACCGAAAAAGACAATGCGGAAGAAGTGGAGGGGAAAGTATTTCTGGGCCTTAGGAAAGATCATTCCTGGCAGGAGGGTCAAAAGCGACCTTTCTAAACCAGATATCTTCCAGAGAGAAATAGGGAGCAAACGGCAGCTGGGGGGGAAAAGAACGGAGCAGCCGATCTCGCACGAAGAGGTGAACCACACTGAGGCATCAGTGAGCCACAGAAAACGGGTGGGGAACGACTTGGGAATGCGAGCTTGATGGGGGGTCACTTTGGAGAGGGCGATGGGCGAGAAGCAGAAATCTTTATGTAAAAAACTTCGAGAACTATCCAGATTCAAAGTGGAACCATTCATATCGGGCAGGAAACAACTAAGTAGTGGGGCAGAAAATGGGGTTAGAACGGTATATTAGTTTCACAGAGGAGGCCGGAAAATTATGGGGAATTTTTGCCTCGTGGTCAGGGGAAAAACGAATCGTCGAAGCAGGGAGAAAGGATTAAACTCGTGTTGAAAGTGAGAAACTCTGAGACGAAACTTTGGACAGTCGCGCCTGGGCTTCGTCTCTTGGTGGCAATCGGAGGAAAATGTGGAAGAGGGGGAGAAGTCGCGAATGGAATCGGAGACAATGCGAATGGTTGGGGGGATTAATCTGCAGCCCGTCGGCTGGCCCCAGTCAAAATGACGAAGCCTGTGGGGGTCTTCATGTGAGGGGGGTCAGGCCTTGGGGGGTAAATCGGAAGGGAACACTTTTTGGGGGGGCAGGGCAAGGTCTTGGGGACAGGGCGTTTCAACCAGAAAAACCAACCAATGGACCACGGAGCAGTCGGGGGGGGTGCGCGGAGTGGGGTCCCGAGCATGGAAGTTGAAGATAAAGCCGGATTGGGGGAAAAAAGACGATCTGGTGGTAAATCGTCGGTGATGCTCAAAAAACAAAGAGTAAGGGAGAGGATTCGCTCGATTGGGGAGGAGAAGAAAAAAAATGCTGGTCGTGGGTTATCTAGTCTTCAATGGAGCTTCGCAAAATGAATCGGTTTCAAATGCCGGCGTGCAGAGGGGAGATGGTTCAAAGTTGAAAAATACTATATTCGAGCAGCGGTGATTTTGGTACGAGTCCATAAAAAGCTTGGCATCAAGGTTCCGCAAGAGAACCAGGGATAAGATTCTAGTCAGAGGCGCGCGTGGTAGTTCCTATTCTTGGAGAATGGCGTAAGTGGACATGGGAAACCACCGAGCGTGGGGGGGGGGGGGTAAGCCAGCCAGGTCCCTCCGATGGATAGTGCTGGATGGATACAATTCGGTGCAAATATATGAACGTTGGAGGGTAGGGGAAAGCTCATCAGAAAATCTCCAGAGACTTGCCGGGAGATCCTGGCAAGGAATCAAGACCAGGATCTGCAAGTGAACGTATAGAGGTTGGAATGGTCAAAAAGATAAAAAAAAAGAATAACGGAGGATGGTTTCCCTGTTTCACCTGCGACCGGCAGAAAAATTCAAATCGTGGAGTTCGGCGCCTTAGGCCATCTTTTCTCAAAGGTGAAGGTCAAAGGGATTCTCAACCCGATTGAAAGAAGTAGCACCGGCATAAACAGACGTGATGTCATCAGTGTGCTCACTAAAGCAAGAAAGGGACTGATGTGAAAAAAGAGGTTTAATGAAATGGGTCAACTTCGAGGGCGAGGGGAAGATCTGATAATAGGAACGTTCCGGTGTTCGTGGGGGGGGGGGAGGCGCGTCTCCCTGTGGACTGGTTCTGCAGAATGGGAAAATTGGAAAGGCCACGGGGCCAGTCAGAGAAGAACTAGTCTACACAGTACACGATTGGCTGTGCGTGGGGGGGGGAAAAGTTGTCGGGGGGGGGGGGGGGGCAGTGTGTCGTCGTGGAAAAAATCGGGGGGGATTGGAGAAATGGATTGCACATGCTGGAGAATGGTGAAGAAGATCCGCACTTGATGTGGGTTCTCGAGTTCGGAGGGGGAAAAATTGGGGTCCTTGTCACGAGAACGGGGACGTTGGGTGGCAGGGAGGACAGTTCTCAAGCGGAAGTTATCACTTCTCTTCAAGATTGGAAGTTCTGCCATACGAGGACGGAATGATGTCACGGGGGAGAAGGGGTGGTAAAACAAGAATTGGGGGGCAAGAGCGGAAAGAGTCGCAAGCGAAAGTGCAAAACGAGAAAATGGGCGGAAAGCGAGGAGAGAAAATTGGAATGCGAGGGAATATTCTGGGAGGCCGATGCGATTCCAGAGCCATTTCCTTGGACGAGGTTCCGGGCCGAAGTGCTGGGAGTCAGGGGAAATTTGCAACAGGCGGGGGAGGATTACAAGTGAAAAGGGGGGGGGGCTAAAACAAAATTAGACAAAGTGAACTTGGACCAGCAAAATGTTTGTAACAAAAGGCTTCGAGATAAAACAAGCGGGGTTTGACTGACTGGGTGAGAGGGTAGGAGGGCGTTATTAGGAGCATTATCGAGGGGGGAAGCACGAATTTCAGTCAGGGTTCTGTTTCATTGGATGCGACAAACTAATGGCGGATTGTTGTCAATGAGGTTAATTGGAGCGGGTTGGAGAATTTCGGAAGGAGGGAGGGGGGATGTAGGTCGTTGAAGAGGAGAACAGGCGCATGTCTAAAAAGGAGGATATCAATGGCTCCTCGGGGTCTTAAGACGCTGGACTTGAAGGGGAAGATAAAACATAATTTGAATAAGTATATTTCATGCAAGAGTACATGCAGGGGTCGGAAACCCTGGGGGGGCATCACTGAAATGTGGGCGGTGCCTGAGGTTCCGGTTGGAGGAAGGAAGTTTGGGGTTTGTGGCAGTCACAGGGGGGTGGGGGGGGGGGAGGGGGGGGGGGTGCTCGGGGGGGGGGGTGGGGTGGATGTGTGTGGGGGGGGGGGGGGGTGGGGGGGGGGGGGGGGGGGGTGGGGGGGGGGGGGGGGGGGGGGGGGGGGGGGGGGGGGGGGGGGGGGGGGGGGGGGGGGGGGGGGGGGGGGGGGGGGCGGGGGGGGGGGGGGGGGAGGGGGGGGGGGGGGGGGGGGGGTGGGGGGGCACGTGGATCAGACCTGTTCCAGGGGGATGGGGTTGTGCGAGGCAGTAAACGTCATGGCGTGGAAAAAAAAAATTTCAATGGGGGGTGGGGGATACTTGAATGGCACGATCGAGACAAAGGGGAATCAAAAAGTAGCAGAGAACGAAACCGGTCTTCAGTCCATTTAGGGAGAGAAAACGCGGGGCACTGAGAAAGAGGGAGGGACTAACTAAAAAAAACGAAAAAATACAGTACAATAAAGACAAATTTAGTGACGCTAACTGCGTCTGAAACGCGGAAAACTGACTTTTCGGAAAATTGCCTCAAAGGGGGTGAGGAAACCTCTTTCAGGGTGGGTGGGGGCCTGGAAATGAAAAACCGTGATGTTACTGAAAAAGGAGGAAGCGAAAAAGACTATGAACCTTGTGGTGGGGGGGGGGGGAAATGGGTTGACTCTGGGTTATAAATCTACGTATCTGGAGGAGGTCCTAGAAAAAGTAAGAGAGGGAGCTTGGAAAGGTGGTACAGACCATGACAGCGCGAAAAAAGATATATATCAGTAAAGA
>Ga0179591_1305172_pt1 | contig 13309 bp, 14 predicted proteins | sample CZOMad2_1_08_16f_FD_182891 | JGI IMG/M metagenome (GOLD analysis project Ga0179591, IMG submission 182891) | Vadose zone soil fungal communities from Angelo Coast Range Reserve, California, USA - CZOMad2_1_08_16fungal (PacBio error correction) | ecosystem: Environmental > Terrestrial > Soil >...
CTCCTGGATCGATTCAGAAAACTTGCCTGCAGCAAATAATTCGGGCCATCACCGGGACGGAGTTTGCAAATGTCTCCTCGGTGAGGGGCCACAAAAGTGGTGTAAGGTGAACCATACAGTCGCATAAAAAGTAAAGCAAAAAAGAAAAATCCAATTACGAAAGGAAATCGGATGAGACGGTGTCGTTTCCAGTCGGAAGGCAGGGAGGAACTGGAGAAATGAGAAGGGAACACGAAGTAAGACAAGGGGAAGGAACAACATTGACTGCACCGACAGAACCCCGTACAGTTTTGGGGGGAACAAACCAGTTGAGGTGACAAAAAGGGAAGAAAAAGTTCATACGACCGCGGCTTCAAAAAGAATGGGGGACATCGTCGGGAACCCTAAAAAGGGGGGCAGGTGCTAAGAAATGATCGGGCATCAATACCACCACGGCTGGGGGCAAAAAAAGCAAGGAAACCAAAAAACATCCTAAAAACGTTGGAGCGGACGGCGAAAAAACGGTCAGGTGCGGCAGAACAAAAATCCTGAGGCTCGATGCAAAAAATTACTAGGGTACAAAAACCGATAAGGGGGTGGGGTAAAAAGATTGCTAACATCATCAAAGCGAACTCCGGCAACCGTTGCACGCACATGGAGTCCAAAGGGGGGGAATGGAAACATCTTACAGCCACACGGGTAACCGACGAAAAAAAAGGGCGCAAAGACAGGCTCGTAGGCGCAATGCTGAACCGGGCCCAATTGATGATGGGAAAAAAGAGAGAGGCAAAACCAAGCCTGAGACCCCATCGATGATTCTTTAAAAGAACAAAGAACGGGCGGAAACCAGGGAACGCTCGCAGGGAATGGGGGAGGTAGAGCGCTCGGAAATCATGCTGTCAGTAATTATCGGAGAGTGGACAACAAGAAAGCGTACTAAGGTGCCAAAGGTAAATCATGTAGTGCAATAGCAAAAAGGGGCGTCCAGGGCTGTCAAAAACCCAATGCCGAAAAAGGGAAAAAAGAAAAAATCAGGTTGCGTAGGGGCATAGTGGGGCTTGCTGGGGCCGGGGGTTTTTGGAAGGGCCTACTCCGACTTGCACTTTTCACCCAAGTGACCTCACCGCGCGTGGAGGAAAAGTTTGGAGGTTATAGAGGAAAGAACGAGCCAAACGCGGAGGAAACCAATTCCGAGCTTTCATTCGAAAAAGATATCGACGCGTCAAAAGCATGCACACAAAAAAGCGAGAGATGCATCTGTGGGGAGGAAAAAAAAAGAAAGTACGTGAAGCGAGCATCACATCCGGGCAAACGGCACCAACGGATCACAAAACACAATAGCTGCGAGGGAAAGGAACCCAATTAGCCTCTTGCCAAGAAGCCCTTGTGGACTGGCGGACAAGGAAGTTCGGAGTAAAAACGGAGCATAAAGGCCATTCCACCATCCTGTGTTATATGAGATAACTCGCCTCTAATCCTATCGTAAAGGGGAAGCATGACGACGAAATGGGGTCGCACAGGAAGGGGGGCACCTCGTCAAGTGGGGGGTTACCCCTACTGAACTTGGGGAGGACAACTCGCGAAGATTTGCAAATGAAACTAAGAGAAAAGAAGAACAGCAAACGAAAACATGTGGCAAACCGGGGGGGTGAAGAATTCCAGTGCCAGTCACCGAAAGGGGCCTTCCTGGCTAGCCTCACCCCTGGGTAAAAGACAATCAGAAAAGGGGCGGATCATTGCAAAAAGAAACAGGCGCCGGAACGGGTGGGGGAAATCCGCAGGGCTCATGGCAGCCGAGAAATTGAGGAAAAAAAACGCGTTTCCTTCGTTGACAATGAAAGAAAGTGAAGCGCAAATCCAAGAAAGTCGAAAACATGGTACAACGGCGGAAAAGGGAAAACAATTGAACCGGAGGTTGCATTAAGAGCCTAGGGGATTTAACTTCCGAGTTGGAAAGTCCACGCCGCTCCGGGGGGGGGAGGAGCTGGACCCAAAAGAGGAGAACGGACAAAATAGAAAGACGAGTTAAAACAAACGACATCCGCGGATGCGACAGCAGCGCAAGTGGAAGAGAAGGTACAAAACCAGGAATGGGCCGTTGAAAAAATGACTTTGCGCAACTGAGGGGAAAACAGAAGATTCGAGGGGGGGAGGGCTTCTTAGTAAGGGAAGTTGGACAGAAACGCATCGACGCGGAAGGTGTACCCCGGGGGAGGGAAAGGAATAAGAGATAGTCACGCGTGTAAGTCATCGACCGAGGTCAAAACTCGAAAGGAGGGCGAGGAAAGCGAAACCGACTTCGGTCATAAAGGCAACAGATTGACGCGCACGAAGGACACCGCCGAACTTCTAGGGGCGGAAAAAAGGGAAGCGGGCGGGCGATCGATGAGCGTCTCATCAAAGTCCAGCCCGCTCACCCGTAGAAAAAACGGACTTCGCGGGAGAGATCTCGGCCGGTCAAAAGACGTAGAGAGGTGCGATGCCAAAGCAAAAGCCATCGTGCTCACGGGCAGCAGGCTAAACGCAGGAAAACCGGAGTATGGCAGCCTTAAAAACAAGAAACGAAGATAGAAAAAAAACCAAGATGAGGAGGAAAAGAGAGAATGAGTGGGAAGGTGGACAAGGGATGCAAACATCGTGATGGAAGGCGTTTAGCCTCCGGAGTGCAGGAAGAGACTGGGTGCAACTAGCGGGGGGAAGAATAATTACGGTCCCCGGAGAATCGTCCCGGAGCCTAAGAGAGGCATAAACTTGGTGATCGGGCTGGTCGTGAGGAAGATCAAATCACGCTGATCAGAAAACAGACAGGAGGACAAATAGAAGTATGAGGGTAAGGCGGTTAGTCGAAGAGGGGATGGGATGACATCGTTGGCTGCCTAGAACCGAGAGGTCGACGTAGTGTTGTAATTGCGCCGTTTTTGTTGTGTTGGATTGTGGTTTTTTTAGGTTTGATTTGTGGTTTTTTTATGTTTATTGCGAGTTTGGAATTTGGTAGAGTTGTGGTCGTGTGTGGGTTTGGTTGTGGAGTTGTATTATTATGGTTTTGTAAATTTTGAATTGGATATGAGTTGTTGAGAAGGAAAACAGCTTTCCTTGTACATCAGAGCAGTAATTACGGTAAGCGGAAGCCAGAGAGCGGGTTCTGCAACGGAAAGAAGCAACTTAGAATAACACAGTCACCATCAGGGGAATCAAACAGAATTTGCGCCAGGTGTGGGAAAAGGTGCCCATTCCTGGTTGAAGATGGGGCAGACTTAACCGCGAAGGAAATCAATGGGGGGGGGGGTGGGAAAGAGAGCCTAAACCTCTTTTTGTAAAAAAGGAAAGGGTTCCATCCCGCCGCGGACTGTGGATGTCAAACGAACGGGGAGAAAAACAACTAGATAGTTACTGCACAAAGCCGGTGAAAAGGGGTTGGGCGAAACGGGGCAGAAGGGGGACAGGTCGACCGGCAATGGTGGAGCGGCTTCCGGGGCGAAAAAAAGAAGAAGGATTTGGGGAAAAGCAACTTCGTGAAGAAGGGGCCAGCGAAATGGCGGGGGAGGACAACAAAGGAAGTGCGCGGGGGTCTTCAGAAAAGATCCAAGGAGGATAAGAAGAAACCGAAGGGATGGGGGGCGAGACAGGAACGTAATGAGGGGGAAATTGAAACGCGGACAAAAGGGTTGGCAAAAAAGGGAGTTTGGCCTGATCATGGTCAGGGGTTACATAGTACACGCCGTATAGAAAAAAACGCAGGAAGGAGTTGGAAAAAAGAGTTCGAAAGGGAAACGCTGTACGAAAGAAAAAAGGACGTTGAAAATTGAGGGCCGGACATGGGTGGGGGGGAACGCTTTGCTAGGAGAAAAAGTTGTAGAGAAGAGAAACAAAGAGTGGTCGAGTCAGATGCATAAAAAAAGGTTGGGGACTCCGAAAGTCCCTTGGCATCAGCACAAAGGGATGCGAAGAAGGGAGGGACGGCAGCGCCTTAGATGGAAATCGGGCCTCTATTTTGGGGTGGTTATCGGGTTCAGCTCAGGAAAAAAAGGCGAGCAGGAATACGCAGGACTAACTTTCTGGGGGGGGGACTACATCAACTCAGTGTACAGACCGCAGTGGCGCGGGGGCGTAGGGGAGAAGGACGAACTGAACTCGGAAAGACGGCGTTGATGGCTTGAAGAGGGAAAGGGATCTCACAATCGCAATGGGCAGCACAAGCTCCTGGTGATGGAGAAAGTGGTGAAAATGTCGGTATGAACGATAAAAACAAAGAGTACACCAGACCTGAAACTACCAGGGGACACGGTGATTTGGAGGATAGATCGCAAGAGGTTGGGACAAACGGACGCAAGGGGTGGGTCGAGGACTACATAACGGCGTCACCAGTCGCACTTGGGGCCAAAACGAAAACTCAAGGTACGGGCTCCAAGAGACGAGAAAAAGCGATATAAAATCCTGCGCGAAAAAGGGGAGAAATGAAACGCGCCCGGCGGCTCGCTAGAGGGGACAAGAAAAGGGGGGGATCATAGCTGTGTGATCAGGGAAAGTTAAGCGCATCCTGATGGAGTCGCAAAGGTGCCCGGACTAATGGCGAATTTCGAGCCGGGGGGCGAAAGCAGTTGTGGGGCTGAGGGGGTACAGGCGGCATGGGACAGAAAAAAAAAGGGTGAAAACTCCGAGGAGTGCACTTGCGAGATGGTGAGAGAAGCAAACGTCGACCAAATGGGGCTACCACTACTGAAATGGCGTGGGATAATCAAACTCGAATAGTTCAGAAAGAAAAGAATCACGTAGTGGTTTGCGCCGCAGATGCAAAAGAGGGGGGGAGGACGTGTGGGCTTGGAGACCCACAAGCCGAAGGGGGTGGGGGGTAGGCAGCGAACTAGATATGTTATCAAAAGAAGATAAGACTGGCAAGACGTAGGCGCGGCGGTTTGTCAAAGAGCCGATGAAAATGGCGGAGGCCCGAAAGGGGAACCTCCCTGGGTGGAAAAAAAAAGGGGAGGGACTTTTTGTCGGGAAAGGTAGGCGGGAACAAAGGAGATAGTCGGCCTCAAGTCAAAAAGTGACAAAAAGGGAGAAACAGTACAACTGACAACGCGCAGATGAAAGAAAAGGGATTTTCGTAGGGGGGGGGGGAGGGAGGAGGGAATATCTTTACTTGAGCACACACACAGGTTAAAAAAAAGGCAAAAAGGTGGTGAGTACTTCACGAGGAGACAACAGTTGGGAAAAAAGCGGTGGGACGAGACGTGGTGCAGCCGGCAATAGGGGCGACCTCTCTCCCGAAAAGGTGTTGCGGGGATTAGCTCTGAGACAACCAAAAAAAGAGGGAGTAAAGAGGAATCAATCACCGCAAATCTCTCATCAGAGGTGGACGACCACGCAGGGGGAAGGAAAAACAGGAATCGTCAATCATCCCGCGATTTCCACTGGGTGCAGATCAGGGAATTCCGACCATGGTGACTTGGATTCAAAGGCGTAGGAGGGAAAGAGGCATCGGGCACGAACTAGAACAAGACAATGGAAGACAAGGAGGAACGTAATCGTGCCGAGGTGTCGGTGCTGGTTAACTAGAAAAGTCGACTGGAGACAATACCCAGTTGTGAAAAAGACCGGGAGAAGGAAGCATCAAAGACACACAGAAAAGGAACGGTGTTGCACAAACCAAGTGGGGGCCAAACTCGGGAGCATTTCAAATCAGGAACATCTGCAAACACCGCATTAGTGAAAAAGAGAAAAAGAGGAGAAGAGGCGGGGGAGAATCGGGGAAAATAGGACATAACAAAACAAATACATTCAGAGGGGGCGAGCAAACCAGACGGAAGAAAAAGGGGTGCATCTTCGTCGCGCAAAAGACGGATCTTGTAAGTGGAAGCAGAACAAGCCTTCATGAGAAGAGACAAACTTCAGGGCGTACCCGATAATTTTGGTGCTTTGCTAATCATCCATAAAAAAGACCAGGTGGCACGCCACAGAAGGGCAGGGGAATTGCGGGGGGTTTTGGGCACCAGATCGAAAGGTACCAAAACAAAAAAAAAAAGGGCGCCAATGAAAAAACTCGATATGTCCGCAGCTTCCGGCAACGGGTGATTCGTCCCTCAGGAGAGAGTCACAACTCAGAGAAAGATATGAATTCGGGCATATCCAAAGCGAGAGACGCTAAGCGCGAATGCGTCAAGTGGCATTTGAGGAGGGAGGAGGCGCGGATGCTGTTATAAAAAAAAACGCGAAGATCGAATTCTGCTGGGGGGAACTATCGAGGCTTTGTGGCAACAAGCTACGGGGGGGACAAACAGACGCCTAAACGACGTTATGGAAGGCCCAAAACCCAAAGTGCGTAAGGGGACTGTAAAAAAAACCAAGCGTCGACGAAAAAAAAAACGCGAGAAGGTTTGGCGTAGTGTTGAAGATTTGGACTGCTTGCTGAACGGGGGTTGTCCAGCGAAAAAGCAAACGACATTTTCAAAAAAAAAAAACACAAGAAAAATTGGGGTGCGGTCCAATTTTGGATTGAAAGGAACCGCCCGCGCCGGCCAGAACCGAGGGGAAACACTTCCGAGCTCATTCGTCAAACGGCAGAAGAGGAAGGAAAAGACAAACAGCGAGGTACTACGCGTGGAGGAGTAAAAAGAAGGGCACACGGTCTATGCAGAATCCGCCGGGCCGCTGGAACCACGAAAACACAAATAGAAGGAGGCAAAAAGAGAAATCGCTTGCCCCGAGCAAATTGCGCATCCCTTTTTAAGGGAAAAATGACAGGCCTTGTGACGAGTCAACACGTGAGGCAGCACCACCAACGGTGTGCGAGGGAATAAGTCTAAGGGGGGGGGGGGGGGGGGGGGGGGGGGGAGGGGGGGGGGGAAGGGGGGGGGGAGGGGGGGGGGGGGGGGGGGGGGGGGGGGGGGGTGGGGGGGGGGGGGGGGGGGGGGGGGGGGGGGGGGGGGAAGGGGGGGGGGGGGGGGGGGGGGGGGGGGGGGGGGGGGGGGGGGGGGGGGGGGGGGGGGGGGGGGGGGGGGGGGGGGGGGGGGGGGGGGGGGGGGGGGTGTGGCTATTAAGAAAAAAAGCGGCCCAAAAGGCAGACTACTACACCATGAGCAAAGTATTTTGTGTCGACCTAGGAAGGGAACCATACTGAACGGGGCTCCAACAGCGGCCGATGGGGAAGGGGGACAAATAACTCATGATAAAGAGAAAGGGAAGGAAAACGCCAAATGCTGTAAAGGCAGAGTTATCAAGGGGGAAAAACACCAAATTCACGTGTCCCTGTCGAAACAAGACAGAAAGAGGGATGAAGAAAAGAACTCAAGGAGAGCGCAAAATTGACAACAAGAGAAAAGGTAAATGTGGTTGTACAAACGCCAGGCACGCTGGCAGCTGGTCTATTGTCAAAAAGACGGGTAGGCCTTTGCAAGGAGCAGGAAAGGGGACGGACTGACACATGACGGACAAAACATTACAACTCGAAGGTCGGGCAAAAAAAGGAACCGTAGTTGTGGGGGAAAAAGGGACGATCAGTTAGGGAATGCCGAGAGAAAGTTTTGAACACTGCAAAACAAGAGAACGGCACTAGAGGGAACCACATAGGGATCTCTAAAAAGAAATGGAAAAAAAAAAATAAATCTCTCTGATTCGACAAGCCCAGAGGGGCAGAATTTACCAAGAAAGGGCCATGGAACACAGAAGGGCTGTGCGCAAAAGATTTGTCAAACAAGAACAGGTCGAGGGGTTGGGAGGTCGTATATGGCTACTGCCAGAAGCCGCGCGCTAACGCGTTGACCGCAGAATGCCTCGATTGAAGGGAACGCTTTTCGTGCATAGAACCGAAATTTCAAAAACAACTCGAAAAAGGAGGGCGATGTCCAAAAATTCGGGAAAGCCGGAAATTCCGGCGCCCCGCCTTCACCGACAATAATTTGACTCACGAAGCAAAACGGGTCTGGTCGATCAAGAGTGAGGGAGAAGAAACCCCAAAAGATAAAACGGACCGCCGCCTGACAGAATAAGATAGGTCCCGAGACGGAGTCATTCGATATTCGCCGGCAAAAAAAAGTGGAGACAAGTAAGAAGTCTAAACGCCGCAGCAAACACCAGGGGATGGAAGGATTGTCCAAACCTCAACGAATACTCTCTCAAAAAAAAAAAAAGACAGGGAGAGAGAGAGGGAGGGAGGTTTGGACAAGAGAAAAATGGCCGGCGTTCGAATGCCTGACGGGAGCAGCGGCTTTTAAAAGATCGAGATAAGTAGGAGGGGACCAATCGTAATTCTGTCAAGAGCGCCATACGGAGCTTGAGAGGAAAGACGATCATCACGGGATCGAAAGACCGCTGGCCTGGAAGTCAAAAGAAGTTCGGGGGGAAGGAGGTGCGAGGGAAATCTGGAATGGGACCAGAGAGAGGGGTTGGCACATCAGCAAACTCAAGGGTACGACGTGGTTTTGTAAGAAAAGAATAAAAAGACGTTACGGGTCGCACTCGAAATCGGTGACGCGACGACCGAGGAGCGGTCTGGAAACGCCCTGGAGACGAAACTAAGCCAAACAACAAGCGAAGCCGGCTTGCAACATCAGGAACTCAGTGAGTGGAAAGTGAAAATTAAGGGGGAAGGCAACGGGAGAAACCGCGGAGTGCTTGTCGAAGACAGAGAAATGGGGAGGCGGACAGCGGCCGTACCATCGGGTGTAGAATGAGGGGTTCCGAAGCAAGAGAAAACCGCGGCGGTGAAAGTGTCAAAACATATGAAGAAGTCCACTCAAACTGAGAGGACTGCCCAAAAGAGGTGGCATTTTGAAAAAATTTCGACGGGTGGGGGTTGGTTCACGCAAGGTGAGGCGCCTTCATATTGCAAAGATGTCAAACGAAGAACCGGGGTATGGGGGGAAAAAAAGCAACGGGAAAGAGCGCAAAAAAAGCGATGGTGAAAAAAAGGGCCGGGCGCACTTTTGTGTCTGAAAGCATTCGCCAGAGCCGACCAAGTTGGGGGGTCCCATAAAACCCAACAGCGGGGGGTTGATGCGAGACAGTGAACGTGAAGGAGAAGGCACTTGATAACGCTGAAAAGGGCCCCAAAAAAAAAATCCTCTTGAGTAGGTGCGACTTAATGAAAGGATCAACCCGTAATAAAGCCAAAGAAAGGCCGCGAGTGTGAAGAAAAAAAGCAGGAGGGGGAAAAACTGACGATTCGAAAAGACTTTGAGACACATGGACTCGTACAAACGCCAGGTTGAAAGGAGGGAATATGAGACCAGGCGATTGGTAGAAAAGACAAAACGGTGACAAAAATTCATAACGGTTTGGAAAAACGAAATCCAGTCAAGGCAGGAAAAGGAAATGGCTCAATATGTATAGGCGAAAAGCGCTTCTCCGGTGGGCAATCGAACGTTTTGTGTGGTGAACGTAAGCCTCCCGAGATGCCTCGACGAAAACGATTTCTTTTTGCAAGGGGGGGCCAAAATAAAAAAAACCCGCATGGGTGTTGCAGGGGCTTGGGGCGATAGCCGGGGGGGGGGAAAAAAAAGACTAAGAAATGTAAGTGGGGCCGAGGTGTATGCGGCCTGGCGAGCTGCACGCCAAAGTGGCAGAACAAGCGAGAGAAGGAAAAGCGTTTGAAAGGTGCGGAGAAAAAAACCGATGAAAAACAGCCAAAAAGGACATTTAACAACAGCCCTAAAAGACGACAAGAGAAGAAGGGGTGGGAAATGGTTGCGCTCCGATAGGGAGTGGGTCAAACAACGGGACCACCGGGGGAACGATACTCCATTAGAGCGGGAGGAAGGATCGCGGTGTTGCCACAAAACACTCCTAAGTACTGCGCCAGGCACAAGAGGGGAAGAGAAACGATATAAAGCAGTAAAAAGGAGGGGAAGCGGCTAAATGCACCTGGCCAAAGAACTAACTGTGTATTAACGACGACAGAATGTGGAGCATAGGGGGTGCACGCGCAGAACGATGGAAAACAGCCAAGTGGCCGGGAAGCATTAGAGAATTCGAAAGGCAGGGACACCACGGGGTGGAATTCTGACCGGCCGGCGAAGGGAAAAAGTGATCAACCACGCAATTGACAACGCCATATGGCCGGGCAAACTGCAGAGGATGGATTAGTGGACAAAAAGGCCCAAAAAGGAGACGGGAATACTAGGGAAATATTACAAGGACTTGGAAATGGCGAGCGGACTCAGAAAAATGGCTTGTTCGGCCGCAAATAAGGGAAAAATATGTTTGGCGGCGAGCAGAGGCCAACGGGTGTCTCTGGGGGGGATGTGAGTCACCCACAGCCGGGAATGTATTGTTGGTTGTGCGGAACGAATATTTGATACGAATACTGGGATAGAGTAAACGGGACATCGCGGGGGTTCCTCAAAGACCGAATAAAAAGGAGACCAGATGGTCAAACGAAAGTTGTGGCAAAAGACGGTCTGGTGGGTCGGGGGCGATGGGAATGGGTCGGTGCCAACGAGTTACGTCGGAGGGCCTCAAGGTCGCCATGGCTGAAAAAAAATGGGAAGACAAATAAGGAAAAAGAAACGAAAAAACATTACAACAGAACGAGGTCGTAAGTTGGATGTCAAGGGGGACGGTAACTGAGGACAACGACTCATGGTGATCAAATTCACCCAAGGGGGGGGGAACTTCCGAGAGACAAGTTGGGGAAAGCAAGGGTGGAGGAAGAGTAAATTTTTCTTGCAAATGCGAAGCAACGGAAGGAGGAGGGAGGGATTTGGGAGGGTATGATCAAAACAAAAACGGAGGAGGAAAAAAAAAAACTAAGAGAAAAAAAAACGCTCCGGAGCTATGTCGCCACGCTTCCCTAAAAAAGGAACGTCTCACCGCTGTGTCAAAGGTGTCTCCGCGGAGAAAAACAGTTTCCGGACTCACCGGCAAAGTAAGGAAGGCCTAAAGAAATGCACGCATCTGCAGGCCATTACGAAATCGATTCGCGTTGGAGGGACCAAAGTTTTTCGGGAAGTACTTGGTTATAAGAGGAAGAAAAAGGGCGACTTGCCAAAGAAAAAAAGTACAGGTCACCGCCTGACACGTCCGCACCGACAAAAAGGACAAGAAACAGGGGGAAAACAACCCGGAGGGCCCAAAAACTCGGGATAAGCATTTTCATCGTGAAAAGGCTGACCTCGGAAGGGAAAGGGAGGAACCCGAATGATAAGACGATAAATACTAACTAAGACGGCATAACCAACCAATACAGTAGGGAGTTGTGGGTGCGAAGCAAAGCAAACAAACGTCCGAAAACCTCGTTTGAATCGAAATCGCAAAAAACATACGATCATTTGGGGAGGGGGGAAAACAAGCCTTGAACGGGAAAAGATAGCAGCCAAGCAATTCAGGAGGCTACCGAAATTGTGGGGGGAAGCAGTGGCGAAAGAAATCCAAAAGAGAAAAGTGTCAAAAACAATATGGCGTGCATAGGGGTTGGACGGCACCCCTATTCGCCGTCCGGGAGAGCAACAAAAAAGAACAAGAAGCTGGAGGCGCGGTTGCGCAATGCATGCCGGCACCTTTTTCAGGGAAGGGGACATCCAAGTCGAGTGCAGTGCACCATGAAATGAGACCACAATCGAGGATGCGGGGCAGGAAAAAAAATGAGCGCCGGAGAAGGGTTAGTGGAGATCGGAGACGAAGGAATGCTTATATAGGGAGAATCTGCTTGGGCTAAGGAGAGAGGGATGGGTGGCACAAAGCGACAAAATACCTCGAGTACTTCAGTAAGCAGCGACAAAACATGTCGCAGTTGCGGGGCACAACACCAATGGGCCTATCGCGCGAAAAGCACCGTCGGAGGGTTTGCGGATTGTTCAGGGATTTTGAAGAGTGAAACAGGCAGGGTTTTTTTCATATCGGGGAAGAAGCCCGAAAATTTTGAACCAGCTTGAGCCAATCAAAAGTGTGACTGCTTCCAAGGGGGGGAGGGGAGAGAGCCCCAAAGAAAAGGCCAATACAGAGGAAAGAAAATAAGAAGACTTCATTCGTCAAAACCTATCGACCGCCAAGCCTGCAAAAAACCCATGCACGAGGGAGACGTACCGCGTTGATGTCGAAAAAAGAAGTTCGTCATCGGTAGTCGAGGAAATCCCCGGGCGGCAAACAACTATCACCCAAAACATAAAGAGGCAAAAGGAAAGGCGAGTGGACCCACTTAGCCTCGCGCATCCCGTGTTACTGAAATAAAAAGGGCCGGGTCTGGGAGTCCAACACAGGGAGGAAGAATCGTCACCACTCTGGGTTATTAGATAAAAAAGCCTCTCTTGGAAGAGAAAAGAGGGCAAAACATTCAAAGACTAACGAAAGGGGGAGCCCAAATTACACAAATCCGCAGGCACCCATACTGAACTGAAAATCGAAAAAAAGAAGGGGGGAGATGAAGCGTGACTACAGGGGGAAATCACGAAAGCGCAGCCAAAAAAGCCCAAACTGGAAAAACCGTGTTCAATAGGATCAATAAATCAAAGCCATGCACGGGTGACCTGTCGCGCCATCATCACCCAGCCTGTAGGTGATGACCCAGCCTCAAATTTAGCGCTCAGGACTAAGAGGGGAAAGGAAAAAACAAACCTCAAAAGACGTTGGTTTGGTAACATCCAAATTTCGCGCAGCGGCGATTACTAAGTGGGGGGAGTAAGAGTTTTAGGTGGACAATGAGCAATAGGGGGCCCATCAACATTGAAACGCGAAAAAAAGGAAAGATTAAGTCGGCAAAAAAATGGAAAACCTATGGGAAAGGGGGTCCTACGGTGAAAAAGTTTAATTTCCGTCACGATTGTTGGGGACACAATCCCCCGAAGAGCGCCTGCCCACCATAAAGAGCTCAAAAAGGACAGGACCTTCGCCAACAGCCTCGCTCTGGGTCGACCAGCAAAGCGTGAAAGGGACCATGGCACTTTGGGACAAGCAATATTGCGCACCTGGCAAGAGATGGCAGAAGGGGGATGGCGTCTTAGAAGGAAAAGGGGAAGGAAAAAGGCCCACAAACATCGGCAGTTACCGGGGAAGGATGCCAAGGGGAAAGGAACGCTTTTCGTTCAGAAAACACCAACGTTCAACCAAAAACGTAGGGAAATCAGGAGAATATGAAAACTTCTCATAAATTCGAAAGAGGGTGTCCAGCTCAAAAAAAGAAAGCGAACGAATTGACGCCCAGGAAGCGGGGGATCTGTCGATCATCGGGGAGAGGGAGAAGAAACTCCAACTAGAAAGATATGAAACGGAAAAAAAAACAGACCTAAAAAGGACGATCCTCGGGCAAAATACTTATCTCTTCGCTTAGGGAGGAAAACGCCGCCAACGTGCAAAAAAGGAGCGATAACAAGGCAGCACCGGATTTCTTTCCGGAATGACA
>Ga0179591_1550880_pt1 | contig 13309 bp, 11 predicted proteins | sample CZOMad2_1_08_16f_FD_182891 | JGI IMG/M metagenome (GOLD analysis project Ga0179591, IMG submission 182891) | Vadose zone soil fungal communities from Angelo Coast Range Reserve, California, USA - CZOMad2_1_08_16fungal (PacBio error correction) | ecosystem: Environmental > Terrestrial > Soil >...
TTGGGGCAATGACCCACTAGTGTCCCGTTCGGAAAGGAGGCTGCGGGAACAGGGTATACCCTCCCAATAGCAAAAGCGAATTTAATAAAGGTATCTACGTGGTGAAATTCTTAACGATAAAGATGGTAATTGGATACATGCTAGCCGCCTCCGAATCGCGATTGATTTAAGTCACTTCATAATCCCATGCAGCTTTAACTGTTGACTTATTTAATAACCACATGAAAACACGGCTGGATGAAAATTTACCAAAGATTCAATACCTTTGGAATTTGGTAAAGAAGATGCTTGAGCACCAGTGGATCGTACTGATGAATTAAGACCGTTACTTGGGAATTTAGACAGTGGTTAGGTAATGGGGGGCTTTTTGGAAATGATTCAGGCGCCTTCGTGGTATTTCCCGCGATCATCAGAGAGAGGAACTAGAATCTTCTAATTCAAATAGTGGAACAGCATTTCCATTTTGTTCATAATGATCTGAAGTGATTCCTGCCGACTTGCGGCAAAACTCGAATGGTATTCGAAAATAATTGAACGCCCAGGGAAGAATAGCCAGGAAATTAATAAACGACGGTGGCCATTGAAGAAGGTATATACACTGTTAAGCTTGGAAGTGCCATTCGCAGATGACTTCTGCCAGCAGAAATTGGGATTTAGACGGATTCCGGAAATTGCTGGAATTTCAATATAATGTTTGATAATAGGGAGTGAGCCGGTAGTCGTTTAAGATTGGCCATCCACTGTGACCCTTGAAATTGTGATGAAATCTTCAGATCTTGAATTTAAATATTGGATTGTCAGGATACAGCAGAACGTGAGGCTATCGTCTTAAGACCCTCGCCACGCTAACTTATCCAAGTGGCCAGCACCATCAATTTTTATCTTATCTCGAAATCATTTGGATGCGTCAAGGTCGTGCAAGAATAAAGCCGCCTCCGAACGGGGCAACGCGGAAGTGAATTCCGATTGACAATCGACGGAAATTCACATCAACCGCTTATTACAAGTTCTGCCCTGAACCGATCTTGAGCGTGCTAGCACGGTGGGGGCGGGATGTGCCGCAGCTTTCACTTCCTATTCACAGGTTTTAGGTGACTGTCTATTCACGTCACAATTCGGTGGCACCAAGCTGGTATTCCGACTCCTGTAAAAACAGGGTTTATCGGGGAAGTACACCAAAATAAGAGGTGTTGTTCACTGTGCAGGTTTTCAGTTTACGGGATCCGTTGACAGGGCAAAGAGTTCATGGAGTCCCGGTGGAGGGTTTTTTTTATGAATTGTTCCCGCAGTGTCGAGCAAGGTTGAATTTTTAACGTGCAGCATTAACGCAAAGTTGTGAGCTCGTTTTTAATGGCGTGCGAATGCAATTTAAATTTTTTCAGGATGAGATTTGCTCAAAGTCAGCCGATTTCGATTTGTTTATAATGAACACGTTTCATTGCCAGAGTAACCGATCGGCGCGTTTATTGAATCCTCCTATAGCTCCGCGGTGGTAATTGACTGTCACTCATAATGATTTTCAAAAAAAAAAAAAAATGTTGGTACCTTTGTAGGAGAAACTGACAGTGAATTTTTTTAAGGTCCGAGGTGTTCGCTCCGAAATGCGGACATCAACTCTTTCACCCGTTGGTACACAAACACCATAAATATCCAGTTTTTGGCGCATTTGGTTTGGCACGCCAAAATTGCCATAGCGAAATCCATGGATCCAGGAATGGTTAGGCATGTTGGATTTGCCGCCCAATTCCGCTTCTCTTTTTGGAAAGTAATTTCTGCAAGGGGGGGAAGATGCAAAAAGCAGACCTTACGCCTTGAAATTCTGAAAAGTCTTTAAGATCATTCCAGTCAGTTATCTCGAAAGTATCGATTCGCTACGTGGTAGCCCAGACAATTTGATGAACGGTTTTTTGTGCCGTTGTCCGACGAGTGCGACAGCAGCTGTTTTTTTGGGGTGTGTTTATTTGCGGAGTAAAGCTAAAAAGATCAATTTAAATATTTTTGGCGAGTGAAGGGTGGTTTAAATTGTGCGTCCGAAGCCAGCAGGCGGGGGTATCTGCTTCCGAAACCATAGTGCTTCTTGCCGTGGGCCGCTTGCATTTGCGGAAATAGTTGTTGGACTGAATAAAAACAAATGTGCGTCTAAACCCGTTGATTATTGCGGGAGCCGTCGAGGTTGTCTAAAGCTGATCAGAATTTTATTAGTCACATAATTTTTGGAGCGCTGATGATGGGAATAAGAGCAACTTTTAACTTGGTTTATTTAATGCTGATGATTTAAAAAAATGCCGAGCGTTTTTTTCGTATTGGAAGCAATTGTTTACCGCCATTAAACCACTGACGCAGGTTTTTTTCTAAATTCATACTCTTATGTGGGCGACCGAGCCGACTTGCACTTGCTCGGGTTGGCAATCGTTAAGCGAAAAAATGGGAATAGTTTAGTAGGCGAAATTAAAAGAGGAAAGAAGAAAGGCTATTCCAAGTGGAAATGTGACGGCTGCGGTCACATCAAATGTTCCCGAGAGTTAAAAAATGGCTGCAAATTGTGGATTTAAATTAAAAGAAAGCTAGTTCCAGCAGAAATTACGGCCGTATACGTGCCGCAAGTGGTATTGCCGGTTTACCGTTGGCTCCCAGGCTTACGCCGTAAAGGGTGTGACATCACTGCAAGACGTGGAATATGAATGAATGATTAGAAAAACAGTACCTGGATGCGAAGGGATTGATTTGTCCTTTGAAAAATGGAAAGAATTATTCTCAGGGTGGATTCACTATTTGGAAAAGCTTGCGTTCACACGCAAGAGCTCAAAAACAGCCTGTCGTCGCCGCGCCCGCTACTTTTTGGACAGTTTCAACTAAAGCCGGAGACTTTTTCTCCGGTTTTTGTTTTTTTTTTTTTCTTTTTCCCTCTTGGTTCTCTTTTGTGTCTGGGTTCATTGGTCTTTGTTCCCAGTTCTTAATAATTCCCCAATGCCTATCCCAAATCTATTCGAGCTGTCAAAGCGAAATTTTTTGAGGTTTGAAGGCCGAGCCGAAGCGGGACGAAGCGAGCATAACTTGGATTCGTCAGTCTGTTAGCTGAGTTCCTGCGAGGCAACCGGCAAGGCCCAAAAAAAAATCAAAATTGTTTAGCTGATCAGATGAAAATTGGAGTACATGCACTTAAATTCACGCGAAAGGGCCGTTATCTTCCGCTGTGTCTTGGACCGCTTTTATTCTGCTCGGGTTTTCGGGCTTGTGAGGTGCGTTGGTATAGCTCAAGGCTGCTGTGGTTGCGCCGAGCATTATTCATCACGGCAACCCTATTTTTTTAGCACGCCAGGTTTTTTTTTGCCGGGTGATAGGCGTCTTTGCGGTTTTATTACGGTCCTCTATCCCGCTTAATGGTTATAAAGACCATGGCCGCAACAATTAAAAGTGTGTGGCAATGGGCCTGACAATGAGGTGTTGCATGCCGGATTTGGGGCGGTCGGCCGGCGGCGCCGCCCGCCTCGAGTATAGTTGCTGGTTGGGGTGTCTGATATTCCGCCTGCTGAATTGTGTGAAACTTCGGCAGGCCAGTGTTGAACTGGCGGATTACTTATACGCCGCAAAAATCGCTGTTCTTCAAAAGGGGAATTTTTGACTGGTTTTATATTGCCTGGCCCTTGCCTGCCTGTGCCGATGGTCGGAAGCGGGTTGTTGGGCCGACTCCGAGGGAGGTGGCGAAGTTTGTCCATTCCAACGCCACCAAGCCGACCGTCAAACTCCAGCCCGAACACCTGATCATCCGCAACGCGAAGCCGACGCTCGAATACTCGGCCACACCCCTCGTCCCAGTTCGTGACCGCCGCCATCGCGTTCCCAGAAACCGGCGATGGTCGAGCACCGGTGTCGGAATTTCTGGTGAACGGGTCCCGCCGCCGTTAGTGGGGCAACACCATTCGACCAAGCCCAGCTTGGAGCACGGCGCACCCCCGGTTCCACGCGTCCCGCCCAGCAGCCAGGTTAGGTGCCCGCAACACAGGATCCCTTCCGCCCAGCGTCCGAACTCGGCCTGCCACCCCCCGACGCCCACATCAGCCAACAAATGCGACCGGCACGATCCATTAGACCGACCCAGCCAATTCCCCACACCGCCGGCCCACGCGCCTCCGAAGGACAAGTGCCCCGCGTGGGCGCTGCGGTAACCGAACGCGCAAGTCCGCCTCCGCCCATCCAGCGCGGCCACGAATGGCGTCGGCCGAGCCCAGGTAGCGCTCCGACCACCCATTCTTCGGCTTGCCCGTCCACCCGCCGCCCCATCTCACGCAGGGAGTCGTACGTCTTCCCGACGAACCTTCTTCGGATAACCGATTGCCACGTATTAGGTTTCCATACACTAACAAAGATCATGAACTAGAAACCACACGCAAACTGAGCAGGGAAAAAAAGTTAGAATGAGCAAGTCAAGCAAGATCTACCTATCCCGAAACGACGGGGCTAGGAGCCGCTGAACTTTCGGAAGGGGAGTCTGTGATGGTTCATATTGGGGAATATGAGATGATTGCCGTGTGCAAGGCGGGCTATACATAGGGCTGACCGGGAACTCCTCGATGCCGCACCCCCCCCCCCCCTGCCTTCGTGTGGGGTCCATCTGGTTGCCTGAGGGCCCAGTATGTTCGCGTTCCGGGCTGAGCATCGGGGTTCGGTGTTCCGTGATGCGAGGTTCGCGGATCTGTTTACCCGCGGTTCGGGTCGGGTCCGGCCCGTTCGATGCCGGGTTTCGGTGGCGTCCTTTTCGATTCTGGCATTGGCAGAACCTGTTGGTATCTGTCCGACCGCTTAACCGCGGAGGCAGGCCCCGGTTTGTGATCATTGGGTGGAAGGTGCTGCGAACCCGTGGAATTGGCCCGTTGGACCACAAGGGATCCAATCGTCTTACGTATACGTAACTGGATGCGGCGGCCTTGCCGCCCCCCCCCCCGGTTTTCCGCGGCGGCCCGCCACCTATCAACGAGGCGGTTGGCGCCGGGTGGTTGGAGGAGACGGGAGCTTGCGGGGTCCGCCACAACCAAAAGAATCCCCCGAGACAGCCCGGCCGTGGCCTCGAAGAATCTGGTCTGCAGCGGTTGCTACCAAGGACAACCAGTCCACCCAGTGTGGTGGCGGCGGGTTGCGGCGTTAGCCCGCCGCCAGTGGCCCCGGCGCGGCCGGGCAAAGAGCGCAGCGGTTGTGTACTTGCACGACTCCAAGCCACCGGGCAAGCCGGACGTCGACTGTGACGCAATCCCGCGCCAAGGACGTCTGCCTTCGGTGACACCTCGGCCTGGTCAACGACAGCCCACGCGTTGGGTCAGCCGCACCATGGCTCGGGGGGAGTTTGGACGAACACTGCCCAGGCCGCGGCCGGCCGCCTCGCTGAATCTCTGTTGGTCACAGTGCGTCGTCGCCGGTCAGGCGTGGAACCGGCTGGAGGGATCCGACCTGGACGGACGGCGGTGGCGTATCGGTCGCTCGGGAAGTGCCCGAGGACACACGGGTTGCATCTCCACCGGCGTGGCGTCCCGAGGCTAGGCATACCGTAATCTCCCTAGGCGCGTCGTGACGTCTTCTAACCGGGCCCACGGTGGACGCCGAACCCGATAAACGGCATCAACATCCCCACCACGACGAGGGAACTGAACCCACGGCCCCGCGGACCGACAACCTCCGCACCCGGCCGTGGCCGAAACGGGGTGTCTTCCTTTCTTTTCTGGCCACCGGCCAACTTCGCCAACAGCTGCAACGAACAAGCCCGGATCACGGAGCAGGAAGCCGACAACACCGACACCGAAGGGAAGCCCCTCCGGGCGTTAATGGTACGGCCGACCTTCGGCCTACGGCAGACGGTGGACCCTTGCCGCGGGGCCGCGATTGACGACGACCGGAACCACGAAGCGGTGATCAAAGCCCAAAACCTTTTTGCCAGTCCCTCGTCGAGGGCGGGTTCTTCACCGTCGATGACTTCAAAACCGCGTCGACGACGACGACCATCACTCGTCACCTGCCCCAACCCGCAACACCCGAAAAAACCGATCCAGCACGAACCGGGTCGTCGACGGTTCGGCCGCCCGTGCCCGTCACTGCCCACTACAGCAGTCTACGCCGTCACAACTTGCACCACGGGTATCCAAACACCGCCACCTCGGAAGATTCCAAGTCCCTGCACGACGCGACGACACTGCTCCGCCAGGCCCGCCCCCGTTGACTGAAGAGCACCAACCCAGACCTGCGCGAAGGCGTTACCACCTGCACAAGCAAAGCCGGGCCAAAAGCATCTATCCACTTGTGTCCTACCCAAGATCCGCCAGCCCACGGGCGGACGGACGGCCCCCTCAACTACTCTGCGCTAAAAAGAAAAAAAAAAAAAAATAAACATACCGTCGTGGCAACCAGCCCCGCAACAAACGGCCATGCCTTCTAGAAAAACCAAAAAAACGCGCACCGCCCGCGCCTCCTCACACAACTACGCAACCTCATTCAAACTCTAGGCGTGCCATCGCATGGTACTCGTCGGAAGGATGTGCCTCGCCAAGCCCACTCCCGCATAAGCCCCCTCCATGGGGCCCCGCCCCAGAACCCCCTCCAGCGCCGGCCGAATCTTCTCTTCAACACGCGCCATACTACGGAGCAGGCTGATGACACATAAAGTTACATCAGAGATCGGCGCGCCCTTGGCGGGGTCTGGAGCCAGGTGCCCCCTTGAGGGCTTATGCGGTGGCGAGGACCCATCCTCCGGTGTTATTCCAGGCCCTTCGGTTGAATGAGGTTGCGTAGTTGAAAGGGGCGGCGGTGGGCCGTTTTTTGAGCCAGGCGTTGTTCGGTCGTTGCCGCGGTAGCGCCAGTTTGAGGCGTCGTCCCCCGGTCTTGGGCGATTTGGAGACGACACGTTCCATGTTTTAGGGCCGGTGGCGGCGGGAGCCGCTCGCCCGCAAGGTCTTGGTTTTGTTCTTCCAGTGCACGGCGGGGCCCCGGGCGGAGCAGGGTCGTCGCGTTCTGCGGACGATCTTCCGGCCGGTTTTTGGGACGTGGTGCAGTGTGGCGCGTAGTGGCATGACGGCCACAGGCCTGCCGAAACGTCGCGACCCGGGTCTGTGCCTGACTGTCGGTTGTTGCGGTTTGGGGCAGGTGAAAACTGGGTTTCTGGTCCGTCGTCTCGACGGTTGAAGGCATCGACGTGGAAACCCGCCCTCGACCGCGGACTGCAACGTTTTGGGTTTGAAGCACCGCTTTCGTGTCCGGGCGGTCCGTCAATCGCCGCCTCGCCAGGTCACCGGTGCCGGTAGGCCCGAGTCGCCGTACCATTTCACGAACCCGGCGGGCCTCTCCCCTTCGGTGTCGTTTGTCCCGCTTTTTCCGCCTTCGTGAATCCGGCTTGGTTCGTTTGCCGCTGTGGCCGATGTCCGGTGGCCAAAACCGTTCGGCGACGTGCCCCCGGTCTTAGTGTCGGTCCCGGCGTGCCTTGGGAAGGTTCCTCGTCGTTGAATGAGCCGGTATCGGGGTTCGGCGGCCCGGGGGGTCCCCAGTAAGCCTTCCACGACGCGCCTCGTGGAGACTACGGGGAATGCCCTAGCCCTCGGGGGTCCACAGTGAGAATCACCCTGTCCCTCCCCGGCTACCTTCCTACGATAACAGGAGCCCAACCCCGCCCGTTCCCGTCCCTTCGTAGCCCAAGCTCAGCGGATCCACGTCCGGACCCGTCGACGAGCGCCAACAGAGCGGAGCAGCGATGGTGCCTGGCCGCCAGCTTCTCCTGCTAACGTTTCCCACATCGTCCCTCAGGCCCGTACCCTGAGTCTCGCGGCGCACCCAACGCGTTTCCGACAGCGATGCTGTTGTTGATCCGCAGAGCCTACTCGGACCTAGCGGCGTCTTCCTTGGCCGCCCCCGGATCGGCCCAGTCGACGTCCGGGCTGTGCCCGGCCGGGGCTGTAGGTCGTGCCCCGACACACGCGCAGCTGCCCGGCCCGCTGCGCCGCCGCACCCTGCCCGCGCTTACCGCGCCGCACGCCGCCACCAACTGGGGAGGGGTCCTGGTTAGCACTCCCGTGCATAGCCCAGAAATCGCTCGAGTCCACCGCCCCGGGGCGGTGGCGACCCCGCAAGAACGTCCGTTCTCCTCCACCACCCGGCACGCACCGCCTCGTTGACCTACGGTGCGCCTCGCCCGGAACGCGCCAGCCGAATCCATCCCCCGTCAATACGTCGCACGAACCTTAGGAGACGATGGAATCCTTCGTCGCATCCAATCCGCACTAGCCCCGGGCGCGGACCTTTCCACCGCATCACACGGGCCGCCCTCCGCTGTCGTCAGCGTCCGGCCATATCCAAACAGCTGTCTGCCATGCCAGAATCGAAGCCGCCAACCCGAACCGGCATCGAACGCCACCCCGAACCCCTAACTGGGAAACAGATCCGCGAACTCATATCCGCAAATCCGGGAACCCCCGACACCCGATGGCTCACCAGGAACGCGAAATAACTGCCCTCAGGCCCCAGATGACCCACCAGAGCAGCGCGCATCGAGGAGTTCCCGGTCACGCCCCTCTCTACAAAACCCTGCCACGCAATTCAATCTCATATATCAATATGAACCCATTCACAGAAGGCCCCTCCGAATGATGTCAGCGGTCCTCCCTAGCCCGAGTTTTCCGGGGATACGTAGATCTGTGCTTGCTTGAAATCATCCTAACTTTCTATCAGTTGCCCTGGGGGTCTAGATCCTGATCTTTGTTTATGTAAAAGTGACCTATACGTGGGCCAATGTCGGTATCCGAAAAGAAGGTGGTCGGCGGGAAGACGTAACTACTACCTGCGTGATAATGGCGCGGGTGGACGGCAAGCCCGAAGATGGTGTCCGGAGCCGCTTCCCGTGGGGGCTCGGCCCGGACGACCATCGCCGTGGCGCCGCTGGATGCGCGGGAATGCGCGTCGTTTAACCGCAAGCGCCAACGCTGCACTTGTTCCTTCGGTATACGTGGGCCCGCGGTGGGGGCATGCCTGGGTCGGTCTGGATCCTTGTGTCATTGTGGATTTGATGTGGTCGGGGTGGCGGCGTGTCGGAACGCTGGCGCGTAGCCTGTCCGGAAGCACCTACCGCGCTGGCCTGCCGCTGAACCGGTTGGTGCGCCGTTCGTCCCAAGCTGGGCTTTGTCGACTGGTGTCCAAACGTACCGGGCGTCGGACCGCCTTCACCAACCAGAATCCCACCGGCGTGTCTCCGAAACCAATCCAGCCGGTTCTGGGACCGCGACTGGCGGCCGGTCCCACGAAACGGACGGCAAAGTGGTTGGCCGTAGAAATCGACCACGTCCCTGCCGACTCGCGTTTTGGCGAATGAAGTCGACGGTGTTCGGCTGGATTAACGACTCCCGCGGTGGGCGGTTGACATGACCAACTTCGCCAACCTACATCGAACTCGGCCAACACACCTCTCCGACAAAAAAAACGTGCCTCAGGCACAAGCGAGGCAAGGGGGCCCAATCAAATATAAACAGAAGTCCAAAAATTCCCTTTTGAACGAAAGCGATTTTGGACGCGATAGTAATCCGCCCAAGGTACATGCATTCCGCAATTGTCAACACATTCAGCAGCTTTGAATATCAACCCCAACCCAACTAATCCAGGACGGCGCGCCAGCCCGCCGGCCCGACCGGCCCCCCCCTACCCGGAATGAAACCATAATTGTCAGGCCAATTTGCACAAACATAATTGTTTGCGGCCAGGTTCTTTTTATAAAATTAATAAGCGGATATGAGCAGTAATAAAAAAACGCAAAGACGCCCTATCACCTGCAAAAAAAAAAAGCCTGTGCGTGCTAAATAGGTGGCGTGAGGAATTAATTCTTCGTCCGCAACAGACATCACTTGAGCCTCAAAAAACCATCACCAGCCCGAAAACCGAAAGCAAATAAAAGTGTTTCCCCCCCAAAATAGAATACACTTCTGGGGCCTTCGCTGAACAATTTAATTGTCCTACTGTGCCAATTTTCATCCGGGATCAGCCCTACCATTTTGATTTTTGGCCTTCGTCCTCGCAGGACTAAACGCAGCGTACAGACTGAGAATGTTTCAGTATGCTCGCTTCGTCCCCGCCTTTCGGCTCGGCAGTTCAAAACTCAAAATTCTCGCGGTGACAAGCTGAATTGGACTAGCAACTGGGGATTTACAAACTGGGCAACAAAGAACCAAGAACCCAGCACCAAGAAACCAAGAGTAAAAAGAAAAACCGGAGAAAAAGCGCACAGGCTTAGGGGAAACTCAAATTAGGGGCGGCGCGCGCGACAAGCTGTTTGGAGCTCCCTTGCTCTGAACGCAACTCTTTTCACAAAATATGAATCACCCGAATAATATTCTTGCCCATTTTCAAAGACCAATCAATCCCTTCGCATCATGTAATTTTTTTTCCAATTAATGCATTAAGAGGAACGTCCTTGGATGATTTCCACCCGAAATTTACCGCGGCTTAATTCCTGAGCCAAACGGTAACGCAATAACCACTGCGGCAACGTATACGGCCCTAATTTTTCTGCTGAACTAAGATTTCTTTTAAATTTTAAAAGCCACAATTGCAGCCATTTTTTTCAACTCTTTCCTTCCGGACACATTTGATGTACCGCAGCCGTCACATTTGCCAACTTAAGCACTTTCTTGCTTGCTCTTTTAAATTTGTTGTTTCGCATACTTAACCTATTCATTGTTTCGCTTAACGATTGCATCCAAGAGCAAAGTGCAGTCGCTCCGTCGCCGCCAAACGAAGAGTATGAAATTTTAGAAACCTCGTCAGTTTTTGGTTTAAATAAAAATGCGGGTAAAATTGCTTTCCCAATACGAACGCTCCGGCATTTTTTAAAATCATCAGCATATAACAATAAGTTGTCTTTCCATATTCATCGATCCGCAGCGCCCAACCAGGAGGTTACTATAAAATTCTCAGCCCTTTAAGAGCACATCGATCGACGGCTCCCCGCAATATCCACGGGTTTTAGAAACAGTTGTTTAATCCAGGGTCCAACAACTATTTTTTCCGCAAATGCAAGAGCACGAAGAAGCACATGGTGTTTTTTTCGGAAGCAAAATCCACCCCCCCGCCTGTCGCTCCCCTCGGAACCACAATTTTACAACTCACTCCGCAAAACTATTTAAATTGATTCTTTTTAAGCGTCAATCCGCCAATAACCCAACCCAAAAACACGACAGCTGTCGGTCGCACTCGCGGACACGGCCCAAAACGTTTTTTCCAAATCAACTCTTGCCTTACCACCGTGCGAATCGATAATTTTGTAAGATACTACTCTGACTCTGGAACCTGATTTAAAAAAGTAAGAAATTTATTTTAAAAAGCTTTCACCGTAAGTCCCCTGGCTTTTGCACATCTCTGCCAGAAATACTTTCCCAAAATAAGCGCGGAATTGGGCGGCACAAATTCACAATTGCCTAACCCATGCCGTTGAATTCAATGGATGCGCTAATTATTGCAATTTGGCGTGAACCCCAACCTGCGCCAAAAACGGGATTATTTTAATGGTGTTTGTGTACCAACGGGTTGGGAAAGAGTTGATTTCCGCCCCCCCCCGTTTCCGGAGCGAACACCCTCGACCTAAAAATTCACTGTCAGTTTCTTTCTCCCTACAAGGTACACATTTTTGAAAGCATTATTGATTACAGTCATACACACACAGACACCACCGCGAGCTATAAGATATTTCATAACGCGCTAACGCGCCCCCGATCGGTTTACTCTGGCAATGACCGTGTCCATTATAACATCGAATAGGCTGACTTTGAAAAAATCAAATCTCATCCTGAAAAAATTCTAATTGCATTCGCACGCCAATTAAAAACCGAGCCTCAACAACTTTTAGCAGTTAATGCTGAAGTTTAATTCAACCTTCTTCCGACCACGTGCTTGTCGGGAAACAATAAAAAAAAAAAAACCCAATATCCACCTGGTACCTCCCATTGAAACCTCTTTGCCCGTCAACGGATCAGTACTGAACCTGCCACAGGAACAAAACTTCTCTATTTTGGTGTACTTCCACCTATAAACATGTTTTTTTTTTTTTACAGGAAGTAGGAAACCAGCTTGCTGCAAAAACCAAGTCATTTCAAAATAAGGCAATCACCCCCTCAAAACCTGAATAGGAGTTGAAGCGCGGGCACATCAAAGCAACGCTAGCACGGCCCAAGAATCGGTCAGGGCAAAAACTGTTAATAAGGGTTGTTATGTGATTCCGTCGATGTGTCCAAATCGGAAATCACTTCGCGTTGCCCCGCGTTTCGAGCGGCTTTTTGAATCTTTGCACAACCTTGCGCAATCAATGATTGTGCGAGAACGCTCAAATTTATTGTTGCTGCAAGTGGATAGTTAGCGTGCGGAGGTCCTTAAAACGAATCGCCCTCAATGTTCTGCTGTTTAAATCCGAAAATCCATTATTTAAATTCCATATCTGAAGATTCATCCACCATTTCAATTGTCACCCAGCCTGATTGTCCCAATCTTAACACTTACTGATCACTCACTCCACTCCCCTCATTTTCAAACAGGTAATGGAAATCCAAGCCAGGTCTGTATGCTCGGATTCCGTCCCTGAAATTTACCCAAAGGCGAAGGTGCTCGGGCGGGCACACAGAGGTGTCATCTGTCGAATTGCCTTCCCAACGGAACAGTGTATATACCGGCTGCAATGCCACGCCGGGTAGGAGGGCCTGGGCTCATCGCTGGCTGGGCGGGTTCAGTACTTGGTGTCCCGAATCATTCCCCCCATTCGAAGTTTTTGCCGCAATCCGCAGGAATCACGTTCAGCATCATATTGCTTGTTCCACCTATTGATTAAGAAGATCTGTTGCTCTCTTCTGCTGATCGCCGGGAATACCACGAAGAGCCTGAATCCATTTCCAAAAGCCCTTTTCCCTAACCACTGTCTACAGTGCCCGTAAACCTGCCCTTAAGTGCCAAGGTCAGTCAGTAAGATCCACTGGGCGCAAGCAGCGTCTCTTAAAATTCCACTCTATTGCAATCTGTGGTGCAATTTTGTAAAAATCTCCCGCCGGTGGTGTTCCATTTGTTTATTTAAAGAAGGCAAAGTTTGAAGCTGCAAAGGGGAGTAGATATTGACTTAACTCATTCGCGATTCCGGAGCGGCCCCTAGCATGTATCCAAATTTGTACCATCTGTTAATTCGCCTAAGAATTTCAAACCACTTTAAGGGATAATACCGTTTGATTACATCGTCTGTTTGCTATGGAGGTAATACAACCCTGTGTCCCGCAGCCGCCTTCCCGGAACACACTAGTGGTCATTGCAGACCCCA
>Ga0179591_1297093_pt1 | contig 13308 bp, 9 predicted proteins | sample CZOMad2_1_08_16f_FD_182891 | JGI IMG/M metagenome (GOLD analysis project Ga0179591, IMG submission 182891) | Vadose zone soil fungal communities from Angelo Coast Range Reserve, California, USA - CZOMad2_1_08_16fungal (PacBio error correction) | ecosystem: Environmental > Terrestrial > Soil >...
ACCAGGGGAAGGCAGGCAAACTCTATTTTACACGCGCGACCTCGAAAGAAGCCTGAGCGCTTGGGGGGGATCGATTGCGGAGCGACTGAAGATCTTCATGCTAGATCACGGCAAACTAATCGACCTGGAATTCTGGAAGGGAACCAAGGTCTACCAAAGGGAGTCCATCACTGTTTCGCCGCTACGAGAGGGGGAGGTCTTCCGGAGAAAGCGAGAGGGCTGCAGAGCATGAGCCGTTTCTAAAAAAAAGGAAGGCGGAAGCAAGGAAAAAGAAGAGCTTCTGGAAAAGCGATAGAGTCTCACTGAGTCTTTGAAAAGGAGACCTGACCGAGCCGTCGGCATGAAGGCGGCGCGATCGAATAAACGCCGCTTGGGGAATCGGGAAAAACGAAATCAGACTACGGGGGGTTAACATCTGCTCGCATCATAAGGGCACCTGCCTGCGTCGAAGAAAATAGTCGGCAGGGGTTCGGTTTTGTAGATCACCCTGAAAGCTAACAAAAAGGCAGGGGATCTAAAAAACGGGAGCCTATTAATAGGGGGGCGCGTGTCTGGCAGGAAGGGAACGCTCTACTACGAAGCGCTGGTCGGAGACCTGTAGCCAGGGGGGAAACTACGGGGAGGAGACATTACCTGACCCAAGCCGTACGTCCGAGAGAAGAGGGAAGATGCAGGAGAATTTCTGGGAGCGGAAGGGAGGAAAGAAAGATCTCGCAAACATCCGAGAAGGTCACGTTCATGACGAGGAAAGGTGACTTCGCGGCGCATAAAATAACCATGCTGCATAGAGGGGACAGAAATCCTCGAACGACGGAGAGAGGAGTCAATCTGCGGGAGCGCTGCGAGTTTAGAGACCTGTCATTCGGGCAAGCAGACAGTCGGGAGAAATCATGGCCGCGAAGAGGGAAGGAGAAAAAGCGCCACAGAATGAATCTCGACATCCTTTCCGATCTAGTGGAGAGAGCCGATACTAGGTTGGAGGCGAAACAATGAGGCGGCAACAGAGATGTCGTCACGATTCTTCTAAAGAAGAGGGGAAAGCCTCCGGACGAAGGCAAGAGACAGCGGCCCAGCTCGAAAGGACACACGGTTCATCGGCCAAATGTGAGGGCTCATAAACGGGGCGAAAAAGCCAGAACATTCGGCAGGCGGCGGTTTGGAAATAGACAAGGAAGGTCTTCTTGGGAAAGAATTTTCCTGATAAAAGAAGTGTCCTGCCGGCGGAGGTCACCGAAAGGGCCGAAAGAAAAGGGGGAGTCCTATCGCAAAAACCACACAAGGGGTGTCAAGATTTCTGACGTTAAGGAATAATTTTGAAAAAGCCGATTTCCCCCAGCAAATGGAAAGAAAAAAAAGCGCCGCGGTGCGTCAGCCTTCCATTAAGCTCCTGTATCACGACGGATGGAGGAACGGGGATGAAGCCACCAGGGTTCTCGACGAAGTCAACCGAAGACGGTGGTTGCAAGCTGGGCCAAAGGATCGTGGTCCGAAACCGGGAGCGGGCAGACCCGCGGAGTCGGAGTAACCAGTGGAGATCACGAGAAATCCGAATACTAGGAGGGGAAGTTCTCCGGATCGGCAAGGAATAAACCAGGCGGGGTCAAAAGTCATAGGCTTCCAAATTCTCTCGCGAAAAAGGAAATTGCGATACGAGCTTAGGAAGGTCTGTTTCGTAGAAGACTATCATTCTATGGAAATCGTGCGAACGCGTTATTCGAAAGACACCACTCGTGGGGGGGTTGCAGGAAAGGAAAAGCGTTGCCGAATGGGAGCCTCCTGTTTCCAAAAGAGCAGCGAAAAAACCAATTACTTGAGGGACCGGGGATCATATGGGGGAAGTCTCCATTGCCGGGAGAAAAAATCACGCGACGAGGTCACAGCTCTTGAAAGCGGGCAAGACAAGTAGAGACGGCAGGTAATGTATAAGCCAAACAAGAGAAAGCTACCTCCACGGGCATAAAAGGTGAAAGGTCACCTCGCTCGAGGGCACGAGGCGCCGAACGAACAGAACGCTTGCCCGCTATGGGGGATTAGGGCTCGTCGGCAAAGTCTCGGGTTCGGAAAGTAAAAACCACGCTCGGAAACGGAAAAAGTCAGCTATGCCGAGGCGAGCGGCGAGAATTACTTTCAGGGAGAGGCCGTGATCCTCGGAAAAGCTACCTTCAGAGTGGAGGGCAATTCTCTGCTCCATTGGGACGATCTCCCCAACCCGCCAAAATCTAGACTAAACCTTCCGGCAAGAAGGGGGTCGAAAAGCGAGTATCCCAGAAAAAATCTCATGGCAGGGAACGCATCAGGTAGAAGAGGAGGCCAGACTCACGCGCGTAACTACTTGTTCAAGATGCGCAAAGGGGGGTCACCCACTCAAAGTAGGGATTCGATGATCAGAGTGGATTTAGACACGTGGATCCAGGGGCGGATAAAGGGAAAGCAACGAAACCGCTGGAGGAGAGATCTTCACAACAAGGGGGAGATATGATAGGAGGTTCGCTGTGAGAAGAAGAGCAGGGGTGATCGCACCAAAGATACCACGGGTTTCATCAACTAGAGGAATCCGTCCGTTCCAACTTTGGAGAGGCGGTTCCTCGCATGTCGATAAAAGGAGGGGGGCATTGGCAAACAATCGACCTGCGTGCAACGCCATTAGATTGGTTGATGGAGAAAACGAAGTACGGAATCTGGCTAAGGACCGAGTGATTCTCTCGAGAACAAGAGGTTTTGGGGGGATCCAGGCAAGGGAACCACCTACTTTGTCAGGGAGAGGAGGAGCGCATGGTGGCGAGGCGACGCGATTCCTAGAAAGACATAAAGAACCTCGCCGCGTCGTGCGGAGAAAGAAGAACTGCGGGTTTCCCGAAGGGGTGCGGACAACAGCACGGGGGAGAGAGAGGAGGGAGCCCTTGCCTCCCGAGAGAAGCAAGCTCGTGCAAGCCTTTAAGGTTGGAGCGGATCTCTGCAAGAATAGGGGATGCCCGTATGGAGGGAGGTTCCGTGGTCGGATCCCTATACTTCACGGAGGGTATTCGGCGCGGGTAGTTACGCAGGTTGCCAAGGAGAGGACCTAGGGGAAACTCCAGTGGTGTAACAGAGGCTCGAGGGAGGGACTATCGGAGTCCCATCTGGGGTCAGAGCACAAGAAAGTGGAAAGAGGAAATTAATGTCCAGGAAAAAAACAAACAAGATCGATGTGGAAAAGCATCACGCTCTTAGAAGATTTCCCTGACGCAAAGAGGCGCACATCATAAAATCGAGAGAGGGGGGAAGATCTCGGGGATTTGAAGGTCAGAAATTCTTCTCTACCAGCAGGTGTAGTATCCGAGCGAGCGCGGACACGACGAGTGGTCAAGGCGTATTGTGAAAAGGGGGGAAAAAGCACGGGGCTCGGCGAACAAACGCCATTCGTAGAAAAAAGAAAGGAAAGTTTCTTGCCGAGCAGTTCCGCCGACACTAGCGGGGGAGAGCCATGCGGCAACCAACTGTTGGGGTGGAAAGGGATATGGGGAGGGTTCCGAAAGGCAAGGGACTCTAACCTGTTCTGGCCATTACTGTTCCGTAGGGAGGGAGAGCGGCGCGCGGTCCAAACAAAAAGGCGCGTATGGGAAATCGGCGGCGAAGAAATCTACCTACAACTCCAGGGACAGCGCCTTGCCGGAGCATGGTGAGGCTCGTAGAGACCTGAAGCCGACGGGGGAAAAGGGGGGGAAAAGCTTCCTACACGGTAATGGGAACGATAATTCACGGGGTTCCTCCGGCGCTGCAAACAAAGAAGGTCAGTTGATTCTCCGCTTCTCACCAAGAAGAGGGGAATCCCTGCGGGAGAGACATTCTTAGGGGGGCCAGGATCGAAGAATAGAGTAGTTCACCCTTTCGTCGTCCCGGGGCTTAACTCCTGAAAGTTCGCGGAAAAAGGGTGGAGGGGGCGGCAGTGTTCGAAGAAGGAGCAGCGTCGGCCTCCCTGGCCTCGATCGGAAAAAGTTCTATATGCAGCGAAAGAGAACGAAATCGATGAAGTTAATGTGAGACTTGAAAAAAAAAGACGCCTTCTACTGAAGGAAATCTCCTCTCGGAAAACGAAGGAACTTCGAGCAGGCGGGACGATGCTCTGAGAGACTCCGGTCTTTCTGCGCATGTAAGGGGGAAGGGGGGAAGAAATGCGCTTCATGAAAGGGGAAACGGGAGGGGGAATTTCTCTGAAGCGAAGGCACAATTCATGCGCCATGCATCGGAGACGACTCGCACTCTCGAAACGGGACAGCGCCTCGGAGTTCCGAGGGTCATGGAAAGAGAAAAGAACGTAGATTCCATCAAGGAAAAACGACGACTCTCTCAGCAATGACACGGTTTCTCTTCCCTGCCACGATTCATCGGCAAAACGGAAAAAAAAAAGGGAACGCAGGAGACCAGGGGGATTTACAAAAATAAAAAAATGGGCAAGCCGCAGGGCTGGTGATCTGCTGAAGCCGCTGTTCAAAACCCTCGATCACTCGGGGGGATTGGGACCAGCAGCGCTCAGAGAACTTCCTGCACGGGCGCTCGTTCTGTCGAGGGATTCGAAAAGACTAAAAAACAGGAAGTTCAAACTCGGTCAAGAAATCGTCGGGGGAGACGCCCATCAAACTAACCGGGGGAACCGGCCTTCCGAAAACCACGCAGCTCGTAAAAAAAGCCGCCCCTCGGGGCTCGAGGGCCTCAAAGGTGCGAGGCGCTGTGAAGAAAGATTGCCTGCGCGCCGAGGAAAAAAGGAAGCGATACGTGGCCAGAGACGAGCATGAAGGCAAGGGGAGTAGCGCACCGCCACGGCAGCGCTCGGAAGATGCGCAGGGGCGTTAGGGGAACTTGGAAAATCCTAAAAAGGGCCGGCCGGATCCCGTACCGCGGTATAGGAAACACAAACAACTTAGGAGTAGGGGAGATACAGTACGGGATCCGGAAAAAGGGTCCCAGGTGAGCCTCACAGAAAATCTCCGATATGGAAAGGAACGCGCGGGAGAGTTGGGAGCGACTACGCTATCTGAAAATCACATAAAGGTAGCGGGGGGACTGCGCATCTAACATCATCGCCACACTTTGGGGAGCGGCGTTCTAAGGCGAGAAGCGCAGCGGGGCTGCCGGACGGAAGGTTGGCAAAAAAAGGAATTGGAAGAATTCTGAAACCGCAAGACCAAAATATGGGAGGGGGCCAAATGGAGGAACGCGATCAGAACCCGAAAACAGCAGGTTCGGGAGGGTACAGGCCTGCGGGAAGGAAAGGGGAATTGTCAGAGCCGAAGAGCAACGCTCGTGTGAAAGGGGGTCGACGAAAGATCCCGATGCCGACCCTGGAAACGGGCGAATCACAGGACAGGTTTGCCGAAATCGGGGAGGGTTTTGCTGGAAACGGAAGGAAGGGGGGAAATCCCATGTCGAAACATATTTTCTCGCGCGGGGCCGTTTTGCCGTGAATCGAAGGGAGCAGGGAGAACGCTAGGGCGATCAAGAAGGGAACCGCAGTTTCTACGTAGGGCAAGTACCTGACCCTCAGTAAACCGAGGCTCTGGCCCGCGCGCAAAGGGGGCGAAAGAGAAGAAGTGTCTGCCAATCACAGAGGGGGGGAGAAACTCCTCAACAGAGTAAAGTACTCGCAAGTGCCTGTCCGATCCGGGAAGAATTCCATCATTCTTCAGAAAGCCGGCAAGACTACCTCTAAAGGCTACGAAAACATCGGCGGGAGGCGCGAAAGAAGTTCATGGCGAAGAATCGATCGACCTGCGAGGAGGAGTTGCTCGCTAATCGACCACGGCCGCTGTATAGGCCGCACAAAAACAGCAAACTGATTGTCCGGAGGTGACAGGGCGACGCGCTGGACACTCAGTTTGTTGAACCTGCTGCACAATCAAAAAGACATCTGGATAAAGAAACAGCAGGCAGGGGGGAAAGAAGGAGGACGCAAGGGAATCGAGGAAGGAACAGCTCGAAATACGTCTTCGACTGGGGGCATGCCACTCGAATGTAAACGAGGCCGGACCTCAGGGGGCACAAGAGCATCTCCGAAGTGTTGAAAAGAAGAGGAGGACTCGTCAAGTGCGGAGTCGACGTGCACCTACCGTTTTCTTATCCGGGCAAGAAGGCTGCGTCAACAGCGAAAGCACTAATCAAGAGAGAACTGCGCAGCAGCCAAAAGGGGGGGTCAGAATTTAGGAGAATGTCGGCAAGAATTGTGAGACAAAAATCCACCCAAATATGAACACTGGCGAAGAAAGATCGATTTGGGAGAAAAGAGCCATTAAACTAGGGAGAAGGAAGGGACCCATGGACAAGAACAGGTTTGAGAGTTCTCTAAAAATCGAACAACATTGTAATCAAACCGGGAAAAGGACTCGCGCAATAAAGCTCTTGGCCCGGCCAGGGGACCGGGCCGGGCAGAAACCCTTCTCGGAGTCAAGCTCGGAATGTGCGCGAACGTTTCGACGAAAAGGGCGTTCTGCGTTCGAGAAAACAGCCGAATAACGCAAGAAAACCGAAGTCAAAGGCTTGTCAGAAGAAAGAGGAGCTGCTTGTCGACTACCTCAGGGAGGATCGCAGCGAGATCGAAAAGGAATCGAGAGACTGAGGGGGGGGGTTGGGAGCACTGTGCGTTGCTATCAGGGAAATCGGCGGAGAATAAAAGTGGATCAGACACCATCGAGACAGGGTGGCGGTTGTAGTACCCATGGCGAATGCGTGCGGAAGGGGTCCTCGGGCAAAGATACTAAAGGACGTTCACTCAGGGAGAGGCTTCGATCCTTGTTCACGCGCCATTGCCTGGGAATACTCACGGGGGAGTAAAGGAGCAACCGCGATTCCGCGCAAGAAAGATGACTTATCACAAAAAGTCGTGCTCGACAAAAAAGGCCCAAAAATCCTTCTCATCGCCTGAAGGCAATCAACTTGCAGAAGAGGGAGGTTGCTAATCTCCGAACGACAAGGAGAAGCTATTTATTAGATGAAGAGGGACAGGTCTACTACCCAAGACTAGAAACAGGGTCCGCAACCTCCGGGGGAAACCACGTCGCCAGGTGGAAGAATGCGATGGGGGTGCCTTTATTAATTGTGATTAATCTGCCCGGATGATCCGCAACGTACGGCCTGCATGCATAGGGTGGCACGACAATGCAAGGCTCCAGTGACGAGATCTCCAAAAAGGCAGAGACGCAGGGGATGCAGGAACTGTAGGGTAAGAGGAGGGCGGGGCTCTATTCCCTCAAATCCGCATGGCTGACATTCACGAAGCGGGGAGAGACTTCAGATGAAGAGGAACACCGCGCTGTTCACTTCTCCTCACGTCAAAGTCTGGAACACTATGGTGGATCTCCAAGTGTATCCTACACACCGAAGGGAGCGAGAAAAAAACCAGATCTATAGCCTCGCAAAAGTGGGGGAGTCCAGCGGACCTCTTCGGGGGGGGAGCGCCCATAGAGGAAAGAGAAGTAATCATCGACTCCGAGAGGACCATACTTTGCGTCGGGGGAGGCGGGTGAAACAACGCGTGAGTTAAAACTCGGAGTGATCACGTCGAAATAAAAAAACGCCATTAGATTGGTGAGGGCAGGAACTACGACGTCGCGGAGGAGACAGAAATACCGCGGGCTTGCAATCAGGGGCGAGGGTTGGAGGAACTTGGAGAAGGAAGACTAGCAAAGAGGACATGTCCGATTCCGGACATGTTGGGCGGAAAGTCAAAACGCGACGGCGAGGCCACGAACGGGACGGAAGAGAGAAAGAGAGCGCCAATCTATGAAAGGTTTTTTGTCCAAAGGGAAGGCGTGCCGGACAACAGCAATTCTCGGCTGCGTAAGTAAACCCTTGCGGAGAGACTGACAATGGCAGCCGGTCGAGAAACCATTCGTTCGGACAGAGTTCCTTAGCCCTCGAACGCAGCACGGGAGGTCAGAAGAATGAAATAGTTTTTGGTCGAATCGAGAGAAGCCGACCGGATGCGGCTCGTGGGATGGTCGTGCCGCGAGAGATGACCGCGTCGTGATGTAGTACCCTCAAAGGGAGAGGGAAACATCTGAGGCGGAAAAAAAAACCTTCATCTGGGGGAGAGCCAGCGAACAGCGGACGCCAGGAGCACGCGTATCCTGGGAAGGAAACGCAAGAAAGAAAAAAAGGTCCGAGGTTGGAAGGAGCATCACGAAGAAAAACTTGAATCGCATGCAAACTACCTAGAGAGAACCGGGGAAGAGCTCGCTTCTATCGACGTTGGGGAGTCGACGCAGAGGACTTCTGCGCTACACCTGTTGGGGTCGTAGCCTAGACGAAGATTCGGCGGCTCTAAAATGGAGAAGAAAAGCCGGGCATCGTCGAACGGGGTCGGCTCCATTTCAAGAATGACACCGAGCATGGGGCTGTCCAAGCCCGGAAAAGCTTATGAGCGTTGGGGGGAAAGGGAAAGGGTCGAGACCCGGGATAAGGTTTGCGCGTTCCAGAGAAGCTCCATTTCTGGGGAAAGACTATTTATGGTCCAACCAACGAGAAGGACGCATTATGATGGGAGGGAGATCGTCGGAGTCCTCAAATCTGGCGATCAACAGTCAAGAGGACAGACTCCAGGGTATCAGGCGCGGCAGTAGGAGAGAGGGGGACGGCCCTCCTTCGAAGGAAAGGACCGACAACTGTATGGGGGCACTATGCACTGCCAGTCCGATTCAGGGACGTGCCAACACTCTCGGGGGGGAATGCCAGACGCGCGATCCCAAGATTCCGTCAAAGAAAATTGTCCTGAACGATCTGGGCACGTCACTTCGTCCCGTGGCTGAAAGAAGCCGATGGTTCTACTAATCGCGAAGCATACTATGTTTGCCCGCCTCGCCGGGGAGGGAGCAAGGTTAAAAAACACGGGAACAAAGAGTTAGAAATGCAAGCTGAAAGAAGGGAGGGATGCATCTGTTTTGAAAAGGCGTCGCAAGAGACTCTGCCGGGTTGAGTGCGGCTAAAGAAAAGGTCTATCCCGAGACGATGAAAGAAGAAAAGGGAGGGGGAGACGCTAGGGAGTCCGATCAGATCGGACGCTATTCGCGGGATGGGATATGAAAGGTCTAGATCCAAAGGGGAATCGCCACGGGGGAGGAAAATTGGGTCGCTTCATAACGTTGGATTCGTTTCGTTGGAACGGATGCGCATTCGAATGAGAAGTGAGGAACTCGCGCAAAAGAGGGGGAAAGAGCCTCGGGTTCGTGAAAAAGAACCCTTGTGATGGAACATCTACTTGCGCAACCGGGGAGACATCTTCTCTCCAAAAAGTCAATAACTGCGAACGCGCCAGATCATAAAACGGCCAGGAAGAAAGTTTCAGGACAGGTCCTCGGGTGTAAAAAAAGAAAGTTATGGCAAGAGGTCGTCATGCCGCAGCCGGGATCTTCTCAAGAATGTTCAAGTCGTTAAGGAACCCTCGAAGAGGATGTCGGGCTACAAACGAACAATGCGCGCGCTCGCGCAGCTCTCATTCCCCCGGCCGCCGCGCAAAGGTCAGCAGAGCGGAAAAGCCTATCGGGATCCGAGATACTACATTGGCAAGAGAGGCACTTGTCCTTGCGGACGCGCAAAAGTAGACCTCGTGAACCTGCCTTGAAAAAAAACCCAGCCAGCTCGGGGGCTCAGAACTATCAATTAGGAGCGAAGGAGGGATCTCGCAAGGAAGGAGGAAAGGAATGGCCTTCGCGCCAGGAGAGGGACTATATTGGCAGAGATCGAGCATGAAAGCTGGTCGCGCAAAAAAAAAAAAATCTCGGAGGGTTTCGCGGAGGGGGGGGGGAAGGTCCACCTTGTAAAATAAGACCGTTTGACAAGGTAATAACCGTCAGGGGGGGGGCGGGGAAGCGAGAAAAAAACAACGCGGATTATTAGGAAAAGGAGGGTAGCGGGAGCCGGGCCGGACAAACTCGGGTTTCCAAGGTGAAGGACGAAACGACGGGATCAACTCCGAGAATTCGCTAGTCGCTAAAAGATCTGAGACTTATCGACCGGGGGAGGGAGCGCAGGAAGGGAAGGGAGATCCCGCGCGGGTCATCGAACTTTTCGGCGTTCACAACTCGCTCGATCGGGGGGAAGAGATGTCGGGGGGTCGGTGAGAGGAAGGGTTGTGCGCTTCCACCGAAAGAAGCTCTTCTTTGGCCCATTCGGATTGACCGCGATACGACAAAAGAACGGAGACCTGATCAACGTTCTTGGGGGAAAGAGATCACGCGCAAAAAACGCGGACTCGCAAGAGAAGAGGCTTCTTTTCGAAAAGATTTGGAATACGCCATCAAGAGAGGGGTGCACGACGGTTTTCACATCAGGAAAGAAAACCAAATCCACCTAAAGGAGCAATTTCGGGAACCGAACGGGAAAAAAAAACTTGCAGCACTGATGGGTAAGCGCGAACGTGCAGGTGGAGATGACATCGTGTTACCGCATGGGGACGGAACAAAATATGGCGCGCAAAAGCAGCAACAACTCCCCGGGGGGATCGGGAGAAAATGACCCAGCGCCGTCAACGAAGAGGGCCAGATACAACGAGAAGCGTGCTCGAGGGGAGAGAGATCAATCCTAGAGCAACATCCGCAACTCCGTCAATCATGACTCGCAAATTGCGGTCCGTCGAGGGCCCCGGAAAGACCAGAAAGAAGAAAAAATCTCACAGAGCAATGAGACGATCTGGGTCTTAAAGTCAAAAAAGTGAAGCGAGGGCAATTGCAGGAAGAAGTCACGACGCAAGGCGTGGCGCGCAAAGCGCACCCATCCCGGCTATCTAACCGGGGGGATAGGGGAACTGATTTTCCGAGCGCTGCCCGGAAAAAGGCGACGAGGCGTAAGAAAAAAGTTTTTTGCTCAAAAATCCAAGAAAAGAAGGGGAGGGCGCAAACATCTGGATGGAAGTAGCAAAATAGACGAACGCAGGCAGTTCAGAGGGGGACTTGTGAATCGAGGAAGGGAAACCAGCTAGAAAGGATTCGACCTGGGTCATATGAAGACAAATCCAATGGGCCTGGGCTCCTCGTGGGCGGCTAAGCAAAACTGCAAGAGGTCGGGAGTGTGTGCGGAAAGAAAGGAAGGGTGACTCGGCGAGTGAATTCTTCGGGACCGTTGGTCCGGTGAGAAGACGATTCCCGGCCGCGGAACGCGGCGCCGTCCACACCACTGATGTCAAAAGCCCACGAGCAAAAGTGATTTTGGTAAAAAGAAGCTGAACTGTTGATCGCAAGAAGTGAGACTCCGCCGATTTCCCAAAATAGACGTAAAACGTCAAATCCGCCAGGCGTTGTTGGGGACAAGAAAAGGGAAGATCCATTAAACGACAGTTGACAAGAAACAGTTAAAGGGGAAGGATTTCGGAAAGCAGAAAAAAGGGTATCCCGGGTCCGCGACACACAACGGTGTTTTTTCCTCAAAACGAGACACTGCCATCGGCAAGGAAAGAATCGGGGGGGAACATTTCGGAACAGAAAATCACGTTCGGAGGAAAACGAAGAGCGCATGACGTGCTCTCTCAAGAGACGGGGAAGGATCCAGCGGTCAGGAAAAAAATAAGCTAAGGCCACTGTCATCTGAGAAAAAAAATACTATCTCAGAGGTCTTTTCTGTCGCCTCGAGCATGAGAAGGAAATCTTCGCGAAAACGGCGGTATGCTCCAGAGAGGAAAAGGGGAGTTGGAGGGCAGCCTGCGTGACGGACGGCCTTTTCCGCGTGCTGAAGGAAACACCAGTGACTGAATCTTCAAAAGCGCGCAAGGACAATGGGGTCCGCATACCAGTAAATCTCTCTGATCAAGGCGTTGCACGACAGATTTCCAAACCGGTGGGGTGGGCAGGTCCGCGTCTGTGAATATCGGACCCAGAAACCAAAACCGAATATCCATTCCATCATCGAACAAGAAACTGGAGCCCGGGGCTTAGAGAGGGAGCGAACGACTCGGATAGGAAAGGGACCCTCGATGGATGAGAGGACGCTTCAATGAGGGCCAGATCACCCTTTCTGGGCCCAACAGGAAAAGAAATCAAGAGGGGTCCGAGTGCGAGGCTGCGAGAATTGAAGGGAAACCTGTTCGAGGAATGATCCTTGAGGGAGAAAATGCGATCTGCCTGGAAATGCAGAGAAAGGGCCTAGAGGAAGGGGGACTCAGCGACCAGAAAAAAGAACGCACCTTTCTTAGAGAAGGGAAAAAGGTTCTATTAGTTCGATCAAGGGTCGTCCTGCTCTATCCATAAGAGGAAGGAGTAAGAGGTTCGAAAACTGGGCAAATTCTCACCCTCTCGGATCTGACTCTAAAGCGCAGTCACCCAGGGGAACCCAGCATACTCACAAGGCTGGGAAAGAGGATTATCTCCTAGTGGGGAATGGAGCCTGTTCTCGATCACCGAAATGATCGCAATCTCACCGGGGGGGGGGAAAGACGATAGGAATTCCTCGAAAAAAAACTGAGGAGTCTAGATCCAAGGGTTCTCTCCTCTTGGGGAGAGAGTAGGGGACAAAGTATCCACTTGTCAGAAAGGAGATCATCGACTCCGGCGATTTTCGTCGAGTACGTGAAAAGCTGGAACAGCAGCGATTAGAAGGGAAAGAAAAAGGAAGTTGATCATGAGAGAAAGTCAGGGACCTTTCGTGCCGACCGAGGAGATTGTTGATGTGATCGAAAACGCCAATAGGGAAACCAAAAGGAGGTTAGGAAAAGCGTCTCGATGGGAAGGAAGGTTTGGTGCGATCGGGGGCAGAAATGGAGGCAGGCCTGGAACCTCTTCAGGTGGGAACGAGCCGAAGTTTCAAACGGGGAGGGGAGAAGGACGGAAGGGAAAAAGGAAGAATCTCGGAAAGGAACTGCTTGTCGATGAAGGGGGTTTTTTCAGACCGTCGGTTTCACGAACAAAAGGTGATAAAGGGAGTAGAGGCCTATCCGTGAAAAAAGAGACCTCTTTCGTGATTCGCCTATGACCCGATCCGCAGGTACAGCAGCACGGTGTTCCCGTCGGAAGAGATATAGGTTCAACGTGGAGGGCCTCTAGAAAAGACTCGTGATGCGGGGGGGAAATCTTTCTTGCGGGTGACCATATGAAGCGTCGGGGGGTCCATCTGTAAAGAAGAAGAGAGATTCGTGGACGAGAACGTCACTGGTTGTCGCAAAAGCGAACAGTCTTCTTCATTCGGCAGGAATGCCGGTGCCGGCAACCGACCAAGAATCCTCGAGGGGAGGTCAAACTATTTAAAGGGGAGATCTATTCGCAAAGAAAAACAGAGAGAGATCGTATTCGCGGTTTGATAGAGCTCGCTTCCTATCTACGGGGAGAAAGCAACTTCGTTTATGACGGGGGTGAG
>Ga0179591_1359206_pt1 | contig 13307 bp, 12 predicted proteins | sample CZOMad2_1_08_16f_FD_182891 | JGI IMG/M metagenome (GOLD analysis project Ga0179591, IMG submission 182891) | Vadose zone soil fungal communities from Angelo Coast Range Reserve, California, USA - CZOMad2_1_08_16fungal (PacBio error correction) | ecosystem: Environmental > Terrestrial > Soil >...
AAGCAAAACCTGCCTTGAAGGGGGGAAGCTGCGAAACCCTACTATCTCTCACTATAAAACGCCCGGGCATCCGTAACGTAAAATGACTGACGTCAGGGTGAACTCCCAAGAGCCAGCTTCCGAAAAGGAAACAAGGGCCACCTTTGCTGTATGGGCCGGGAACCCATTCCTCCCAGGGGGTTCAAAGTAAAAAATGACCGGTGGGGGGTGGGAAAGTCCGGAGTACTATCGGGGGTACGCCTGGAACAAAGGATAGAGTTTCGGGCCTAGGCTCAAAAAAGGGAGAGGTTGGAAGTCTCACTGATACCAAGGGACCTCCCTAAGATCAACCTTCGCGGCGTGCCTGAAAGAGGGCTGTGGCTGTGAAACGAACGATCCTGAGTGGTCAGACCAAACAGAATAGAACGAAAAAATGAAAACTGCGATCGCACGGGAAAACTTCTTCCAAGAAGAAAAAAAAGGAGGGAACTACACAGGTCCACCCGGTCGACTACGAAGAACCGTCGGGGAAATTGCAAACGAAAACGACCCCCCCCCCCCCCCCCCACCCCCCACCCCACGGTGGTTTTTTTTTTTTGGGGTAAGAAAAGTTTGACTGGATGCCGACGAGGGGGGAAATCGGCCGACACTAAAAAGGCCGGCATGTCACGGGACTGGTCCAAAAAAACCAAGCCTGGCGCGGCTCAATGGTCAAAGAAACTTCACAAACTAAAAGAAACTGAGCCACCCGGGGACGGCCACGGGAAGGTCGACCACGCCGTACACTTAGGGGGAAAGAAAGGTCAACAAGAGCACCGGTTCCACTAATCTTTAAACGTCGACGCTCGAGCCTGCCAAGGGAACCGTTGTAAACAAACTACTTCCCGGGGGCGAGACACTTCCTAAAACCTTCTGGAGGGAAGAAGGCCCAAAGCTGCGAAAAAAAAGGTAGCGGATGCAATCAGACTTCGCGGCGAGACCGAAAAACCCTGTTTCCCCTCGCTGGAGAAAAAGCAAAAGGGCCAAACGCTGGAATGTGTCAGGGGGCGACGAGGTGAAGGGCTGGGGGAGAAGGGCACTCAAAATGCCGACCTACCTTCACGGCAAAACAAGGAAAGTCGCTCTACCTTCTGCCCTACTCAGGGGACCTTAAGGGCCCCGTAAGCTGGTGGCAGCCCGCAACTTAGAGGGAAAAAAGGACGAGAAGGCACAGCCCTGAATGGGGAAGACGAGGGCCGGCCTGTAGAAAGGGTTTTTTTTCAGCCAGTACCGATCACAACCGGGAAATAGAAAAGGGGGAGGGGAAACGGAGGGTAAGGAGCCCTAACGGGGCCCTGCACAAGCCATCAAAGATATCAGAACCTCGCAAAAATACAGTAATCACGGGAAGGGGAAGAAGCGCAAGAAGGAGTCCAGAGGACAACTTCGGGGGGACCGAGAAAAGATCAGCAAAAAAAGGCCCAGTGAAGGGGGAACTCCATCGGCAACCAAAGGGGGGGGGAGGACGAGACAAGAGACAGCACGGGGGCCAACTGAGATTGCAAGTAGGTCCGCATGCCAGGGGCAAAAGGGAAAACTGTTCAATACACTGAGAAGGAAACGGGAAGCGGAGGGGATCTAACCCAAAACAGAGAGGGAGTCCCCGGGTTTGCTACCAAAGGGTAAAATACAGACCTTAAGGGATGTCAAAGTGACCCTAAAGGGGGTAGGGGAGGGGTACACAAGGAAGGACGGAAAGGGTAAAAAGACGAACGGATGCTCCAAAAAAAAATTTCAGGAGAGGGACAAAGACTATCAGTGAGAACGGAACTTCGTAAGTATTCCAAAGATCGGGGGGAAAAGAAGAGCAGCACTTCTTTCTGGATGAAAAGGAAGAGAGAAAGGGGGGAACAGGCCAAGAAAAGGAAAAGACTACGGGAAAAAGCTCCGACGTCGTAATGAGCCAATGAAGTCCTAGAAAAACTCCTCTCACAACAACATTATAGGAAAAATGTCGGCACCAAAACTGGCTCCAGACGACGAGGAAAAAACAAGAGAGTTTCACCGAAAAAGGGGAGACTTGAAAGGACGGCCAAGACGTCGACACGAACGCATTAATCTGGGGCGTACTCGACCTTATACTCGACAAAGGGTGCCCATTAGGCCTTCCTCCAGTCCTCTGGACGCCTTAAACGTGGAAAACGCTGACTACGGTGAGCTCTAGAGTCAGGGGGGAAAAAGGACGCCAGGACAAGAGCGCTGTGCTAGACTAGAAGAGTGGACGCTTCGGGACGGTGTGAACCCATAGATTAGCCTTGCACCTCTCTAATACCTAAACCTCCAAGGTCATGGGACAACAACCAATGAGCCCGGGGGGGGGGGGGGGGGGGGGGGGGGGGTGTGGACTCCTGCGACCTGGGCTCTGCAACCACTGGGAGCGGACTGGGCCTTCCAAGGTGCCCCGTAAAAAAATGGTGCAGCGTTGTCCCGCAAAAAAATGTCGCGACAAACGCAACTCGAACCATAAAATGGCCGAAAGGGGAAAGGGGCCCGGTAAGAAGCGCTCTGAAGTAGGGGGGACTTCGAGGCTTAGGCCCCGCAGGAAACCAGGTAGGGAACGCTTCCAAACCGAAGGGAGAAGGAGATTGTTGGGAGGTTTCTAAGGGCCTTACCTGCTTGGGGCTTGATCAGAAAAAAAAAAAATACAAAACGGGCGCCCAGAAACTCCATGCCGAAAGATCAGCGTCCGGGTGACGAAGCCCGGGGCTGAACACGGCCAAATTAAAGAACGCCGGGGGCCACCAAACACAAGATCTCTCGTGGGGAAATCCATGCCGAACCGAAGGGACGGGCCACGTGCAAAGGGGTGCTGCCCTTTCCGCCCCAAAGAAAAAGAAAATCCACCGGGAGGAGGGGAAGTGGTGAGAGGGAGCAAGACGGTTCCAGATGTCGGGAAGGTGTTTTCGCAAAATACAAGGGAAACCACGCAAAAACCACGAAACAGAATGCCCCGTCGGTCGCAAAATCAGGAAATATAAAACTTGTTTTAAGGGCTGCTATGGTGCCTAGTTTGACCCGGGTGTCTGGAGTCACGCGACGTGGGGTCCTCAACTAAGGCCGCGATCAAAACGTCCCTTCCGGGAAAACATTCCATGCGCATACACTAAAAAAACCTTCCGGGAAAATCCGGCAGGAGGGGTCTCCACGGGTGGTAAGCACTTAACGAGATAGTCGTCACCAGAGGGGAAGGTTCACAATTAAGGAAGGAGGGGCAAAACTTTGTGAAATGAAAAACGGCGGTGTGGTTTAAATAAACCCAGGTACCCTGTGGTGACTGGGGGGTGCCGGCGGACCGTTAAAAGACAGAATCCCGGGGAAAAGACCAAAAAAAACCGCCCTACAATCACAAGATGGGTCACTTGAAGAAACATTCTGCCAGGCAAAATAGAGACGTGGCAGAATTCCGTACAGGAAGAGGGGTACAGAAGGGGTTGAGAGGGTCGGGAAAAGGGTGAAAGGAGGTGCCTCAAGGACGAGGTCTCCTTGGTGACGGGGTACCTCAGTGGTCCCAGAAAGGACGGTGTCGGAAAAACTAGAGAGGGCCACACACGCGCTCTTGACAGGAGAAGGGGGGCAACGTTTACGCCACAGTCCATGGGGAAAGACGTTCCCCCGGCGTGGAGGGAAAGAGGGGAAATAAAAAGATACCCTCCCTGTGGAAAAATCAAACAGCTTACAAGGTCCTGACGGTGACGGAACTACTTCCCTCGAGAGTCCAGGGCCAAGGGAGGGGACGACCGGAAAGAAGGGGGGATGGTTGAATGGGGTTCGGAACCCAGGCGCGGGGCCCGGCAAGGGAAATGAATCACCAAAGGTTGGTGATGACCCCGGGAAGCGGTCAAAAAAAAGGATCTTCGAGTTGACAACAGGGGAGTCGGGAAAGGAGGGGTCGGGGCCCGGAATCTGTAGAAGAAGGATTCCAGGAGAACGGGTCTTCCGGGAACCTAAGAACCTCAATTCCCACGGAAAATTTAACTTTTACAAGGACGGGCAACCGAGACCATGTAGATCCCGAGAAAAAACGATTACTACTCCTTCTGGTCGGGATTCGCGCCGACCGGGGCAGGGGTAATTGTCCAATCGACCAACCGTCCAGGAACCGGGGGGGGGGAAGAGAGGACAACCCGTAAAAGGGGTTGTCCGGCCCCAGGAAGGGGGGGGGCCCTGCAACTGGGAGGAAAAAAAGCAAGGAGCAGGTGGCCACGAAGAAGAGAGAACAAGAGGTGATCCAGGGGAAAAGGATCCGCCGCCCAAAAAAAAAAGGGGATATGGGGGGGAAGCCGTTCTCAACGGTGAGAAGGCTTACGCCCAGGCCGAAGGCCGGTAAAAAGAGGGTGGACCGACTTTTCAGGGGTCCTACGTTAAAGGGTGGAGGGAGGGGACTAAAACCGCAAACGGAAAAAGGGGAATCCAAAGAAACATGTGCACCGGAGAAAAAGACCAAGGAATTGGTGAGGCTGGGGGGGGAAGTTTACCATTAAGGAAAGGATGACAAAAAGGATGAGACTGAGGGGCCCATCTTTAAGAGGGGCCCGAAAGGCCCTTGACGTAAAATTCAACCAGTTCGGCCACCAACTGACCCGTCACCGCACCGAGGGGGAGGATAGGGGGACCCTTGGACCAGCCGGGGCGTTTGCCGGAGATCGGGACTGGCCTGCGGAAACCAGGAAGAGAGAATCAAAAACAACAACTTGGGAGGGGGGAAAAGAAAAAAAAGAATGAGAAGAAGAGTACCATCCGGAAGGCCGACACGAAGCTGCACCCGGGAAAGAGCCTCGCATACATCACAAAAGGTTACCCTGGAAAAAAGGGTTGACGACGTGAAATACTCAGGGCAATAAGGAAACAAAACAGAACGGTGGGGCCAGGGTAGCAGCAAAGGAGCCTGGAAAGGGGAAATCAAAGAGTCCCAGCAGCGCAACCAACCGCAAAGGGGAAAACTTGGGAAGGACCAGGTGCCGATCTGTAGGGAGAGACGATCTTTGAAATAAAAAAGGAAAAACCTGAAAAATGGAAAATCTCACTAAAAAGGAAAAACCCTTAAATCAGGGACCCTCTTCAGTGCGTAAGCCCTTCTAACCAAAGAGGGTCCCTCAGGGGACTACCCCCCCTTTCCGAGCAAGGAGTACCGGGTCCATTTTCAGTGGACCACGACCATCGAGTGGCATTCCCGGACACCTTTCCCGAAGGACGTGGACCGGGCTAACACGTTCTGTTGCCCTCTAGAGTAGGACTAACAACCAGAAGAATGGGGGGCAATGACGATCTTACCCTTATCCTTCAGTCAGACGGGGACTTATGGCGAAACTTTGGGAGAAAATCAAAAAAGATCGAATACTTAAGTCGAAAGAGCGTGTCAAGATGGTTATCGGAAAAGAGCGCAACCGGAAAAGGACCAGTCAGAAAAATGCCAGGGTCTTTCTAGCCAAGCCCGAAAGCCGGCGAAAAGGTGCCTTCCTTTTAGGAAAAGGGGGGGGACACCTTCAGCGGTCTGAAAAAAAAGGGGAAAGCCAGATATAGAAACGAAGTCACCAAAACTTCAGAAGTCCTACAGAGGGCGCCGGGTCTGACGCGAGCCCCCCAAGACCCTCCAAAGAAAACCCCTCAAGGGCACTTCAAGAGGTAGGGGGGGGGGCCTGGCCTCAAAAGGGAAGAAAAGGGTCTGGAGAAGACCGGCAGGCCTCAAAAATCGGTGGGGGGGGAAAGGTCGGCAAAGGGAAAGCGGGAACTTGGGTTCCGCAAAAAAAAACCGGAGGATCGAAGGACAGGCCAACGCCGGGGATCGGCACACTGATCCTGTGCAGAAAAAGAGGGGGAACCGGGACAAAACCAGCAAAAAAGCACGCTCCTGCCTTGGGAAAGAAAAACCGGAGGTAAAAGAAGATCTCGGGGAGGTTGGTCGAAAAGGCCTCCACAAAATTACCCAGGGGAGGAACAAAAAAAAAAAAGAACGGGACAAACGGCCCTCCCGACGTCCTGCAAGTGAAATTTGCACACAACCGCCCATAAAGGATCCTCAAAAATAGGCTGCCACGGTCTGTGTAGGAAAGATTTGAAAAGAAGAGTCCTAACAAGAGGGTTTTGCGTTTCTTAAGAATTTGTCCACAGAAAAAAAAACCGTCAAGGAATACGGCCGCCCGTGGAAAAACCCAAACAAGGCGACCCACCAGGAAAAGAAGACGGTTCGACAAAAACCCGTACCTCAGTGTGTCCCTGAACCAAAAAACCCGGGGAAAAACCGGAGAGGGGTTGCACAGAGAACAAGATAGTCCATTTCCGCGGGGACAGATAGTTTTTGGGAAGGGAAAAAAAAGGAACTAAGGGCTCTAAACTGAAATGCACCAGTATTGGGGGGCGATGCTGGCCCGAACTGCCGAAAAGGCTGCCCAACGTCCTGCATCCACTAAGCCTAAACCGGGCAAGATGTCAGCTCCGCCGAGTACCAAGACGGTGAAAAAGGGAACCAAGGGAAATGACACGCGCTGGTGGGGTTTGGCAGAGCGGTGGGGAAAATGAGAACAAAGGGTCAGACCTCTACGGGGTTACATCTGAAAAAAGACAATTGAAAACTGGAGGGTAATCTATCACCTCGCCTACAATTGAACGTCCGAAGGAGGGCAAGGTTTGGGGAAAGCCTCCAAAAAGGGCTTGCAGGAAACCAAACAGGAGGCGCGAAATCGGGAAAAACTGCTAGGGTGTTCAAAAACTACGGTTTCCAGCCAAAAAACCGCGCACTTCAAAAAAAGGGAACCTCTAGACCGCGCCGACTGGCGGGCGCCCGGGATCCAGGGGACCGGTAAAACGGTCTCAGCCACCAGAAAAAAAGTCTGCCGCGAAAACTTACAAGGAAGAAAGGCCCAGCAAAGAGGAAAACTCTCAGATATAGATAAAAGAAGGAAAACGACGGAAGTCCATCTCGAAAGCCCCACCTAAGGACAGGGTCCAAAAAACGCCATTCCCCTAAAAAACGCCCAATGCGGCCAAGTTGAGCGAGGGAGAAATAGGGACCGAACAACCACAAAACCCACCTCCTGGTCGTTTGGTAAATACTTGCCCAACCCGCAACCAAGAACCAGGCCGGCAAAACAGGCAGCCCAAGAACGCGGGTCAGGGAATCCAAAAACCCTACGAAAAAAACCCAGGGAACAATGTTTTGAACTCAAACAAACATTGTGGAAAAGGACAGAGCCCGCTCACCCACAAGGTCTGGGGGAAAGTTCGAGGTAAGCAAGAACGCCGGCCAATGTCCCCAAAGGCGTTCCTAACAGGAAAAAAGGGAATGACTCCCGTGTGGAGCATCCCAGCAGGCAAAGGAAGGAAGAGAATCCGGGTAGGAGGAACGTCAGGTCTCTTCCTCCAGGAATATCACAGAAAAAAACGTCGGCCTGACGAAGGACAAAGAGTCACAACTGCCTGGCCCGCAGGAAAGAAAAGGGGCCAGCAGGAGCGCGCGGGACGTCGAGGGGGAGCAGCGAAGGGGAAATAAAAATCAGCCCAGCTAAAACTCTCGGAAGAAAAAACGGGTATGAGAACAATCTATATGGGGCACCATGGGGACCCGGCGAAACTCTATCTGCTCGCTGGGTCACATCAAATGAAGGGTGAAACTACCCGGCCGGTAAGAAAAAAAAAAAAAAAGCTGCATCATACCGGCTGTTCAGCGAGAAAAAAAAATGGCCGACGACGATTCGAAGGAAGGGGGGCCGTGCAAAGAATTGCTCTAAAAGAATCCACGGTGAGCATCCCGGAGGAAAAAAAAGTCATGGAGGGGGAAACAGCACGTCAAAGGCCGTTGCTAAACTCCCCAACGGGAAGGGGGTGTCACATCCGCGAAAACACTGGGGTCACACTGGCCACCAACTGACCTGGCACCGCGTGTACCCTTACCAAGAAAACCCGGGCAGCCTGAAAAAAAATCTTTAAAGGGAAAAAAAAAAACAGGACGGGGAAGTTGTCGGGGGAACCCGCCCGGCGGGGGTCAAGGAAAAGGGGGGGTTCGTACTAACACTTCAAACCCAGGGCCCGGTGGGAACTTATATCAGGTAACTTTTGGTTTTGAGTACCAGTCAGGAAGGTCCTATCACGGGGAAGGGAAAAAAAAGTCAACTTGCATGGAGGGGCACAATCTTCTCTAATGGAAAAACGGGAGGACAAAAAAAAAAATGGGTTGGAAAACGTTTGCTATAACTTCTTCACTGGGGGGGGGGGAGGGCTGGACCCGATGGAAACAAACTTCGCAGCCAAGGAAAAAGGAAACGGGGCAAGAGGAAAGTAAAGAGAGCCAGGGGAGGTACCAAGGAAACTAAGCCGGCCAAAATCCCGGGTCTACCACATGCAGAAAGATCTCGTGGAGGTTGAGAAAGTCAAAAGCAAGGAGACGATTCCAAAAAAAAGGTCGGCTAAAACGGGCAGGAAACTGACGTCCCCCGGAGAAAAGTTGAATAAAAATACTCCAAGGCGGGAAGTAAGTAAGGTTAACGACGAAACAAAAGAACCCGAGGGCCACCTCGGGAAGAAGAAAAAGCCTAACCAGAGTCCAGTTTGGTTTAGACAGCTTTAGGGGAGAGACCGATCACCGCACCAGTGTCGGTCTTGGGACCTAGGTGGCATGGCCTAAAGCGGCAGCTCCGGTAAAGAAGGACATTCCTTGGGCAAAAGCATAGACAAGCGTCCATGGTGCAGTACTGGAAACAAAATAAGTGGGAAGGGGTTCAGCAGAACAGCCCGACGCGGCCCAAGAAATCGGACTCGACGTTCGGGATTTGTGGGCAAACACACCCTTCCGAAATAAGGGGGTGTGTATTCGGTACGGGTTTTGCACAACATGAAGGGGACGGGCGGGTCGACCGAACCGCGTCGCAAAAAAAAGGACCCGGTGTGGAGAAAGGCCGGAGTTTTTGGGGGCCGGGCGGGGGGCCAGAGAACAGGGACGACCAGAAAGTCCAGTGAACCCCAAAAAGGAACCGAAACTCGGGCGTGGGAGACTATGCACAGGACGAGGCGTCGCCAGAAAAAGCCAACTCGACGAAAGGGAGTGTGGTGGAAAAAGTAATGGGTGGACTTGTCGGGTTCAGAAGGGCACCTGTGAAGGTGTCACGGCAAGAACTATGAGATGGGCGTCAGTATGCACGATAAGAGATGTTAGGGTCCTGGTATCAATACAGACTAAAGGAGCCGAAAAAATAGAACAGCCCTCACAGTTCATTTGAAAAACGGACGGAGGTGACCTCAGGTAAAAAAAAGAAAAAAAAGGGTCCCAGAAGGGAAAGTCAACCAGGGGCTTGGAAAACAACTTACACGGGAAGGTGAAAGCGTCCTAACCGTGATAAAAACGGGGTCCTGCGAAACCAAAGCCTTCCTAGTTCGAAAAAAGAGAGGGGGACCTCATCCCCCTATTGAGAAAAAGAAAACAGGAAAGGAAAAAATAGTCCAATACTCCAAAATTTCCCATTCGGGGGAAAAAAACCGACCCTTGCCCAGAGGCCCCAGTTCACCAAGAATGCGTCATTCACCAAGTACCTTAATCTATGGAAAAAAAAAATGGTGGGACTGCGGTGAAAATAAGACAGATGGAACGGGAGGAAAAGCACCCTCGGAACCCTCTTCCGGCAGGGGACCCCCCAAACAGAACAACAAACTCTGAAAAGAAAAGTCCCCTGGAGAAAGGGGGGGGGGGACGGCCAACCGAGGGGGCTCAACTTCCCCCGGCTGTAAAAACGTGGCCCTGGAAAAGCCTCCCCGAAAAAAAGACTGATAAAGAAACAAAACCAAATCTTCTTTGCGAAAATATTTGCAAAAAGGGATCGGGAATGTCAGAAAGGAAACCGGGGCCTGAGAGGAAGCCACGAAAAAGGAAGGGTTGAAAACGAGAGCCGTGCCTCCGAAATAAAAAAAAAAAACCGACCGTGGGGTGTGGAGGGGAACACGAGGGTTTGCAGACCTGTGTCCCACAAAAATGGAAAAAGCGAAAAAGACTGGAACCTGTGAAGGAGCGTAAGGTGCAAGAGCAATCAACCGAAAAAAGTGAGAAAACTGCTATCTAACGGGTCCGATCATTCCAAAGGGAGGGATCTCTGTGTGACACTGACCGGGCCCCGGAAAAAAGTTAGGGGCCCCGTGGAAAAGGCAACCGTCGGCGAAGGTCAGGGGCCGCAGACAGCCGAAGCCGACAAAGTGGGTGGCGAAGAAACGCATAAAGGAAAAAGTAACCGGGAAAGTCAAACTTAAGAACAAGGGGGGTTTGTGCTTGAGGGAACTGCATCAAAAACCTATAGGAGGGGAAAGAGCCAGAGGCCTCTACTCCGTTCTGGCAACAACTTTTAAGAAACAACGCGGGGTTGCCTAACGGACTGAAAATCACCACCTTCGTGAAGCCTGACCAACGGTTGACAGGTAATTTCGCTAGCGGGGGACCGTCTGGAAAAAAAGGAGATGTGACAAGAGCATTTGTCCAGAGGGGGTCCAAAACCACAGGCACCATCCAAAAAAAAAAAAAAAACAAAAAAAAATGAAGAAGGTAGTGTGCAAAGAATTACAAGTTCCGGACCCACCGTAGGAGAAAAAACGAAGCGCAAGGAAGGTTCGCGCCGCACGCCCGGTCGTCATTCCTGCCAAGAAAAACGAAACTCGGAAAAACGATCGGCCAACGAGCATAAAACCAAAAAACATAAGCATCTCATCGGGCGTCAAATACAGGAAGAATAAAGGGAAACCAAAACAGCCATCATAAAAAACACCACATCTCCGGCCGGGGAAGGAAAATGCGTGGTACATAAGCTTTCGCCTTTGGAGAGAAAGATTGAAATTCGCGCAAACAAGGGAGTAAAAAGGTCGACCCTCGCCCAAAAAAAAAGAAAAACAAAACGGGGTCGCCCCCCAGAGAAGAGCGGGGCACGGGAAAACCGGGACCCCTCCTAAAACCCATCAAAAAAAATCGGGAGACTCCCTTTCCTCTACAACGTTTCAAGAAAAGAAAAAAAAAGACCAAGAAAAATCGCCTGTAAACCAGAGTAACTGCTTCGGGAAAAAACAATGTAAACCGGGGAGCTACCGGTCCCTGCAAAAGGGGGACCCCTGAGGGGGTGCAAAGTACCGGGGGGGCAAGCATTCTCTACGGTCCGACGGAAAAGAGAGAAAAATCGTGGAAAGGCACAACAGCGTTCGTCGCCACCAATTAGAGGAGCGGCGGTCCTAATAAGGGGGGTGTAAATACGTTAAACCGTTCCCCGGCCGGGGAAAAAAGCCCGGAACGGCAACATCCGGAAAGAAACAACGCTTGCGGGGGAAACAGGGGACAAGCAGTCCCCCATGGGGACTTGAAACAGGAACTGGGGAATCTTAACAAAAAAAAACGAAGTGGACTAAAAAAAAAGAGGCATCTCAAAAAGAGGCAACCGCGGGGGCGACCGGTTCAATCAAAGATCATATGGAAAAAAGAAAAAAAACTGTGTCCAAACCAAAGCAGGGACAAAGGAAGAGACCAACGGAGAAAAGGGAACAGCGTGTCTGTTTATGTACCGACCGGGGGACTTACTAAGATCGGGAGAAAAAGACATGGGTGGTGGCACTTCACGTAAAAAAGAAGCGACCCGTGTCAGGAAAAAGGGAAACACCAGGTAGTATCGGGAAAAAAAACACACTAGGAAAAAACCACGCAAGGGCAGGTTGTGGTACCGTTCGCAAGGAAAAAGCCCCAAGTAACCTTAAACGAGAGAAAAAAACTGCCTAGCATGGAAGAAAAAAGAAGCCGTGTCAGGGGCAAAAAAAGCTCGTAAGTACAAAAAACCGCACCAGACCCGCAAGGTCCCGGGAAAGGGACACCTGTCAGCAACGGAAAACTTCGCCACCAAGGAACCGCAGGCGGGAAAAAGCTTCCAGTGAGGTGCTGGAGGACGACCCAGGTAAATCAAAAAAACGGCTGCCAGCGCGTTGGGGGGAGGAAAAAAGTAGTCTGTTCAGGAAAACTGGAGAAAAGGTTCCTCGGCCAAAAGAAGCCCGGACTAGAAAAACAAAAAAAAAAACTTTGGAGCAGAGAGAACCTGTCGGGAAATAACGAACGTCCTGTCTTCACTTCAGGGTCCAAAAGCAACGGTGTTACAAGGTGTGCAAGGAGACCGGAAGACAGGGGAACCTTCCATTGGGGAGTCCGGACTGAAAAAAAGCTGGGGGAGAAATACGACAGAATTACCACTGAGTGGAAACTAAACTGGCCAAGGAATAAGAGTCACAAGGGGCTTGCTCAAAAGAGGAGAGGTAGCGGCCCTCGCAAGATGACAACCCTTTGGAGTCATTCAAACTACCTCCGGGGAAAATATTTTAAGGGACAGACGGAAGGCAAAAGGGGGAAACTGACTGGGGTCCTGGAATCACTGAAACAGAATACTTCGAGAAAAGACCAAGAGGAAATCAACACGGCGAGAAGAAACTAAAAACTTTCTCACTTACTTTTACTGGAGAAATCACCAAAGTCCCCCGACCTGGGGCATCTCAGGAGACGGCTTCCTTAAGGAAAAAAAAAAGATCGAAAAATGCGATGTGTAAAAGAAGTCGTCGGCGGGGGCAGAAGTCCACAGGACAGTCTCATTGGGGACCTGTAATAAAGAGGGGAGAAAACGAAACCTTAGGTTCAAAAGGTCCCTTAATCAAAAGCAGCGCTACTTTTAAAGAAGCGAAAAGACGAAAAAACAAACAAAAACCCTTCTTTTGTCCCTTAAGGGGAGAGGTTGCATACTGGGGGGAGAGGGGCACAGCCGACAGTCAGAGACTACAGGAAAAGCCGGTCAGCCCAAGCCCCCATTCCAAATGAAGAAAAGAACAAAAACTGGCGGCTTATAAGGGGGGGAGAGGGCAAACACGACGGAAAAAAACACCAATACGTGGAACTCATAAACAAACAGCCGGAGACACCTTTCCCAGGAGCCGCAGACAAGGTCAGGATTCAGGTCCAACCAAAAAAAAAGGGCACAGGGAAGGGGGGTAACAGAAACATTTGGAAAAGGGAACGAGAGTTTCGGACACGTAGTTGGACACCAATCACAGGTAGGAGGGGGGGGAAAATAACAAAGACGGGGGATCCACAGCAGGGACCGAAAAACCGAAAAGGATATGTGTGTACCGTTATATCAACGGTAGCCTGAAAAGAGCTGTGGAAGGTCTACAAAAAGTTTCTATTCTTGTAAGGATCACGAACCCCGAGAGGGTTGGTCACATTAGAAAACCGATAAAGGCCATCATTGGAACAACTTTGAATGATCTCTAGGATAGTAAGGTTCAAGAGTGGTTGACAACCC